>ULQN01028504.1_pt1 | contig 13328 bp, 8 predicted proteins | sample 1954491 | NCBI WGS metagenome assembly ULQN01 (sample SAMEA4835656, study PRJEB28245) | human gut metagenome | biome: gut microbiome; material: fecal sample | place: Denmark | collected 2008
ACAGTTGGGAATTGCCAATTCCATCTGGATAAAGAAAGGGTTCGGTGTTCATGACGACTTTGTAAGCGTAAACAAAAAGATGTATGACGCGCAAGTGCAGGAGCTGGATTTTGCCTCTCCCAAGGCTCCGGACATTATAAACGGCTGGTGTGCCGGGAAAACGAATAATTGCATCCCCAAAGTCTTGAATGAGATTCCGGAGACGGCGCGTCTTTATCTGTTGAATGCGCTTTATTTCAAGGGGATTTGGAAGAATCAATTCAAAAAATCGGATACGGCAGAAGAGGCTTTTACGAATGCTGACGGAAGTAAATCGACTGTACACATGATGAATCTTCGTGACGAGAGATTCAACTATGCCGAGAATGAGTATTTCTCAATGGCAGAGTTGCCTTACGGCAATGAGGCTTTCAGTATGGTGGTGCTCTTGCCGGCAGAGGGAAAATCGTTGGATGAGTGCCTGCCGCAGCTGAATGACGAGCGCTGGGGGGAATGGAACAGTAGTTTATCAAGCTCTGCCTTGAACCTTAAGTTACCCCGGTTTGAAATGGAATATGATAAAGAACTCATTGACGATATGATGGCAATGGGAATGCAAGAGGCTTTTACTCCATCGGCCGATTTTTCCGGAATGGCGGATGAGGATTTGTTTATCAGTTTGCTGCAACAGTTCACTTATGTGAAAGTGAATGAAGAGGGGACGGAAGCTGCGGCTGTAACTGTCGGAGGAATGGACGTGGCCGCTCCCGGACCAAGTACGGTAATTCCGTTCTATGTGGACCGTCCTTTTATCTTCCTGATAAAGGAGAAGAGTACGGGAGTTATTCTGTTTATGGGTAAAGTAACAAAACTATAACTACAATATATTGAAATAGAAAGAGCTGTCTGCCAACCGCAGACAGCTCTTTCTATTTATAACCGGCTCTTGTATATCTGTGCCATCGCCTTCTGATACTGGTTTTCCAGTTGCAGGAGGTTTGTCTTGCTTTGATAGACAACCGATATTTCAACAAAGTATTCAATCATGCTGATTTGTCCTCCCATAAGTGCTTGCTTCAGTAAAGAAAGGTCTTGCTGCTGATGGAAGGTGCGTTCGTATTCCTCCATGGAAGCGTGCAGGTTCTTGGCTTCTTCATAGAGTTGCCACAAGGCAGAGCTGGCTTGCAGTGCGGCGTTCTCCTTTTGGTAGTCAATGTTGAGCGCTTGTGTCTTGGCTATCTTGACCTTATTGCGGTTTTCGAAAAGCGGGAAAGAGAAGCCTACTACTACGCCGTTCAGCGGATGCCCCGATTCGGTATTTCTACGGTAACCCAGTTCCAGTTTGGGCAGCCAGCCTTGCTTGCTTGCCGAAATCTGTTTCCGGGCGGCAGAACTTTCACCTTGCAAGGATTGCAGGGTGGGGTCTGAAGCCAGCAGTTCGTCGGCCAGTGGGCGGAAGTCGGTTGGTAATGGCACTGCCGGATACTCTGTCAGTCCAAGTGCCTGGGCGTTAGGGGTTACACCGGGCATGGGACGTCCCGGTGTGAACGGCTGGTTTCCGTTGAGGACAAGCAGCTCTTTCAGTTTGTTGTTAAGTGCCGTCTGGTTCATGCGGGCTTCCGTGCGTACATTCAGCAACTCCAGATTAATCTTGTTGGTTTCCAGTGCATTGGCATCTCCCGTTTCCAAACGTCGGGTGTACATGGCCGACAGCTCCTCCGCATTCTTTAACCGTTCGTCGAGCAGGGCTTGCTGGCGTTGCAGCATGATGATGTCCAGGCATACTTCCTTCGCTTGCAGCAATATCTGCTGGCGGAAGGCGGTGGCTTGTGCATCCAGTGCATTTGTCTTGAGTCGGTTCATCTTCCCTCGGGTGGCGTAGAGCGTGGGGAAGTCGAAGCTTTGCGAGATGACCATTTCGCCGACTGTCTCGTCACTGTTCTTGGAGTCCCAAAGGTGGGCGTATGACAGTGTAGGGTCGGGGAGGTTGTTGTTTGTCTTGTTCTCCAGTTTTTGTGAGGAAATGAGGTGGGAGTTAGCCTGCAACTCCTTGTTGTTGGCCTCTATCTGCTGGAGCACGGCATCAATGCCGGACGTTTGTGCGCTCATCCCCGCAAAAGCGAGGATGGCGGCGCTGAATATGAAAAATCTTTTATTCATTGTCTGACGTTTTAGGTTGTTGGTTACGGTGCATCATCAGGTAAACAATCGGAATGATGAAACCGTTCAGGAACGTGGATGTTAAAAGGCCGCCCAAGATAACCTTTGCCATCGGGCTTTGTATCTCGTTGCCCGGCAGGTCGCCACTGAGAGCCAGCGGGATAAGTGCCAGTGCACTGGATAGGGCGGTCATCAGGATTGGATTCAGACGGTCGAGCGAACCGTGGATAACGCTGTCGTAGACGCCATAGCCTTCTTCCTGCTGCAAGTGGTTGTAATGGCTGATGAGCAGCATTCCGTTTCGGGTGGCGATACCGAACAGTGAGATGAAACCGATGATGGCGGGGATACTCACTTCTCCCGTTGTGATGAGCAGGGCGAATACACCGCCTATCAATGCCAGCGGCAGATTGATAAGGATGATGGCACTCTCTTTCACATTACGGAATTCATGGTAGAGGAGCAGGAATATCACCACGATGGACATGAACGAAGTAAGTGCCAGCGTGCGGCTTGCTGCCTGCTCGCTTTCGAATTGTCCGCCGTATTCGATGTGGTATCCTTCCGGCAGTTTGATTTGTGCGTCTACCTGGGCTTGTATATCATTGACTACACTTCGCAGGTCGCGGTCGGCCACGTTGGTGGAGATGACGATTTTACGCTTTACATTCTCGCGGCTGATGGTGTTCGGACCCATGGCCGAGCGGATTTCCGCTACATAGTTCAGTGGAATTTTCTGTCCGTCGCCCGTATCAATCATCAAGTTGCGTATTTTTTCCATTTCGTCGCGTAGGTTGTCTTTCACGCGTACGGTCAGGTCGAAGCTCTTTCCCTTTTCGTAAACTTGGGAAACGGCTTCACCGGCCAGGCAGACATTGACAAACTCCGAAAATTCGGGCAGTGAAATGCCGTATTTGGCAAGCATTTCTCGTTTGGGTGAAATGACAAGTTGCGGACGCTCAATCTGCTGTTCCACGTTCAGGTCGGCAATACCGGGAATCCCCTGGATGGCACTCTTGATTTCATTGCCCAGAGTGAACATGCGGTTCAGGTCGTCGCCGAACAGTTTGATGGCGATGTTCGCCTTTGTACCGGATAGCATGGCGTCTATACGGTGGCTGATAGGCTGGCCTATTTCCACGTTTGCCCCTACAATGGTACCCAGTTTTTCGCGGACTTCTGCCACGAGCTCGCTGCGCGAGCGGTCTTTCAACTCAAACGGTGCCTCGATCTCAGAGACGTTTACTCCCAGAGCGTGTTCGTCCAGCTCTGCACGTCCCGTTTTACGGGCCACGGTCTGTATTTCGGGGATGGAGAGCAGCAGCTCCTCGGCACGGTGCCCCATCTTGTCGCTTTCTTCCAGGGAAATGCCTGGAAGCGAGGAGATATTGATGGTGAACGAACCTTCATTGAAAGGCGGCAGGAACGAGCGGCCCAGGGTGAAGAAACAGCCGAGCGCTACTACAAATAGTCCGATAGTACCTCCCAGTACCCCTTTCTTATGCCCCAATACAAAAGTCAGTGCAGAACCATACCATTGCTTCATCTTGCGTGCTACGGCAGAGTCGCTGTTTTCGTTGTTTTGTTTCTTTATTTTCTCTTTTCCCAATAGATAGGAGCAAAGTACAGGCGTTACGGTCAGTGCCACAACAGTTGAAGCCGCCAATGCCACAATGAACGCAATACCCAGTGGTACCAGCATCCTACCTTCCATACCACTAAGGAAGAACAGTGGTACGAAGCTGACAATGATAATCAGCGTTGAATTGAGGATAGGCATACGCACTTCTTTCGAAGCATTGAACACCACTTCCAGAATAGGAAGTTGCTCGCCGGCAGGTTTCAGCCGGTTTTCCCGCAACCGCTTGTAGACGTTCTCCACGTCCACGATGGCATCGTCTACCAGCGAACCGATGGCGATAGCCATACCTCCCAGGCTCATGGTATTTATCGTAAAGCCCATATAGTGCAGGGCAAGGATGGAGGCAATCAGTGACAACGGCAGTGTCACCAGCGAGATGACTGTGGTACGTATGTTGGCAAGGAACAGGAAAAGCACGATGACAACGAAAATACCTCCCTCCAACAACGACTTCTGAACGTTTCCGATGGAACTTTCGATGAAACGGCTTTGACGGAAGATGTCTGTGGAAACCTTTACGTCTGCCGGTAAATTCTTCTGCAGGTCTTGCAGGGAAGCTTCCAGTTTGTCTGTAAGCTCCAGCGTGCTTGTGGCGGGTTGCTTGGTGACTGTCAGCAGTACGGCATGCTTACCGCGTTCCGAGGCGGTACCCAGTTTAGGAAGTTTGGCTCCGACTTGAACGTCGGCAATATCTTCCAGCAGGATAGGGGCACCGGAGACCCCGTTGCTCCGCACCACGGCCTTGGCTATCTGGTCTACCTTGTCGGTAGAAAGTACGCCGCGTACGATATATTCATTGCCATATTCATAGAGCACTCCACCATTGGCATTCAGGTTCATTTCGCGGGTGATGTTCATCACTTCGCTCAATGTTACGCCGTAATGGCGCATCCGTTCCGGGTCCAGCTGCACTTGATATTCCTTGATGTCGCCACCCAGTACGGCTACTTGTGCCACACCGCCCGTAGAGAGCAGGCGGGGACGTATGGTCCAGTCGGCAATGGTACGCAAATCCAACATAGAGGTCGAATCTGCTGTCAGACCTACAATCAGCATCTCGCCCAAAATGGACGATTGTGGGCCTAGTGTCGGCTTGCCTACGTTGGCCGGTAAGGATTCGCTGACGACTGCCAGCTTCTCACTGACAATCTGCCGGGCAAGATAGATATCTGTATCCCAGTCGAATTCTACCCAGACTACAGAAAAACCGTTCGTTGAGGAAGAGCGTACACGGCGCACACCCGTTGCACCGTTTACAGCCGTTTCTACGGGAAAAGTGACCAGCTGTTCCACTTCCTCTGCTGCCATACCATTTGCTTCGGTCATGATGACCACGGTCGGCGCATTGAGGTCAGGGAACACATCCACTTCCGTATGCATGGCGGTATAAGTACCGCCAATCAGCAACAGCACCGATGCTACCAGCACCAGGATGCGGTTCTGAAGAGAAAAACCAATTATTTTGTTTAACATCTTTTTATTTACTATTTACAATGTACAATTGGGCTGCGCAATGTCAGCCGCACTTGCTGTTTTATCTAATATTTCTTGTTTATCTGACTTTACACTCCCCATTCGTCACGTAACCCTTATACTGCATAGCGAAATGGTACTTTGTAAATTGTCAAATTGTACATGAGATTAGTGTTCATGGCTATGTGCCGGAATAGCATTCGTTGCCGATGCCAGCTTCACTTGATAGGCTCCTTGGGTTACGACGCGATCGCCTGCTTTTATGCCGGAAAGGATTTGTACACTTTCGCCATTGTCGGCACCCAGGGTGACAAGCTGTTTTTTGTAGCCCTCTTCATCCAGTTGCAGGTAGACAAAGAAGCTGCCTTGTTCCTCGGTCAGCGCACTGTGAGGAAGAGACAACACGTTCTCCATTGGTGAGGATAATAGGAATACTTCTACAAACGAGCCGGGAATAACGTCTCCCTTATTGTCGAATTCAAAAGTTACGGGTACATAATATCCGTTCTCACCCGAAGCCTTTCCATAAGAAAGCATGCGCCCGCCCAGTTCTTTCAATGTATATACCTTATTATTATAAGGAGTACAGAAGTTGGCGGAACCGATGCTGTTCAAGTAAGGATAGTACTTTTCGGATACATCCGCACGCAGGAAAAGCTTACGGTTCTGGGTGACGCTTACCAACGGCTGGCCGACGCTGACGTAGTCCCCTTCTTTCACCAACAGATTCTTCACATAACCGCTGATGGGAGAAACAACCGCCTGGCCGCTTGCCGAATGGTTCTTTGCGACTGCCTCGTAACTGATACGGGCATTTTCATAAATCTGTTCGGCTTGCGAGAATTCCTTTTCAGATACGATTTTGTTGCCTACAAGCGCTTTCATACGCTCGTATTCTTTTTTGGAAACCTCGTAGGCTATCCGGGCTTTCTGCACCGGGTCTCCGTCGGCCATGTTTTTGGATGACAATACCACCAAAGGAGTACCTTTGCTGACACTCATTCCTTCGATAACTTTTCCCTTGAAGGAAACCACGCCTGCTACTGTAGCTACGGCTACGCTCTCGTCTCCCTGGGCTGCCATCACCTGGCCGCTGGTCTTGATGACTTGGTGGAAACTACCCGGTTCGACAGTGCTGACTGCTACGCCGGCAGCTTGTGCCTTTGCTGGTGGCAGGATGATTTCATCGCTTCCTCCGGCATGGTTTTCCTGCTCTTCGTGCTCATGGTTGTGTCCCTCATGTTCGTGGTCATGTCCCTCGTGGTCATGTCCGTCATGATTGTGCTCTTCTGTTTCGTGATTATGTCCTTCGTGGCTGTCTCCGGACTTGCTGTTACAGGAGCCTAAAAGGAATAATCCCAAGACTCCCATGAAAATAACTTTTTTCATGATGATATTTGTTCTTACTTTTTGATTTTGAATACAAAGTTAGGGCATAGGGCGTGCAACCAAATTGCATTGTTCCTTATGCCGGATAGAAATCTGTCCCGGTGATGTTCCGGTAACAGTTAAGCAAGAAGAGACGGAGGGGCACGAAGTCCCGTAGCACATATGATAAATGTGCTATGAAGAGATTCCAGATAGATACACTCCTGCCTGCTTATGTCAAACTCGGGTAGGATGAGTAACTTGGAAAAAGGTTCAATGAGTAGGGTAACTGCCCACAAGGCATCCGGATGTGAACACACATCATTGGAAGAGCTGGGCGTCTGTTGTACAAAGTGGGTTGTCATGCATCCCGTGTCGCAACAGCAGTGCTCGTTGCCCTGGCTATGACGGTGTCCGCAGCAATCGGCGGTGATATCATTCTTCATGCATATCATTCCGTCGGCATGATGATGGTGGGGAATGACGGGTATCACCAGCATTATCAAGCTGATGAAAAAAAGAATATAGGTTATGTACTGTTTCTTTTTCATTCCTCTATCTTTGGACGGATGCAAAGATAGAGGTTAAGGACTTAATTACCAAATAGAAAATGCTAAAAAGGTTTGAATAACATATTCAATCCCTCATTCATGCTGGGGTGGGTGAAAATTAAGTCCCGCAGGAAATGGTAACGCTGTCCCGTTTTCATGATTGATGCTACGGTATTGATTACTTCTGGTGCATCGGCACAAAGTAGGGTACAACCCAGAATCCGTCCGGTATGGATGTCTACAATAGCTTTGAGCATACCGTCTATGCTGTGTAGCGTACGGGCACGTGGAATCATGGCAGCAGGGATACGTGCCACATGTATGGAATAACCGTTCTTCATCGCTTCCTCTTCCGTCAGTCCTATATGTGCCAGCGGTGGGTCGGTGAAAATGGCAAAGGGGATTGGATACTGGTCTTTTGTACTCCTTTTTTTGTTTTCAAAGAGTTGATTACGGATGATACGGAAATCATCGATGGACAAGTTGTCGAACTGTTCGTCTCCTTTTACGTCCCCCAGGGCCCATACGTGTGGGGCTGTAGTCCGTAATTGGTTGTCGACAACGATGGCTCCCCGCTTGTCTGTTTGTATACCCGCTTTTTCCAGATTCAGCTCTGCAGTCATAGGCTTGCGGCCGATGGCTACCAGCAAGGCATCTCCTTTCAGGTAGTAGGGAGTGCCGTTTGCACTGTCCGTATAGGTCAGAGTTATTCCTTCGGCTGTGTCGTACACGGATTGGACACGGGCGTTCAACCGGACATTGATACGCTTTCGGTTCAATGCTTCCAGCATGGAGGCGGCAATGTCGCGGTCCACTTTAGGCAGAAAGCGGTTTCCCGCTTCCAGCAGTGTGACATGGCTTCCAAAGCCTGCATACATAGTGGCAAACTCCAATCCGACAGCACCGCCGCCGATGACGAGCAGGTGTGCGGGCAGTTTGTTCGATTGCAGCAAGGTCTCACTGGTATATACGTACTTGCTCTCCTTGAGTCCGTCGATGGCAGGCAGGATAGGGGTGGACCCGGTGTTGATGAATATCTCTTTTCCCTCAAGAATCGTTTCGTCCTTGCCGGAGACTATACGGATTGTATTTTCGGACAAGAAAGAAGCAGTTCCGTCATAGAGGGTTATATTAGGCTTGTTTTTTACATTTTCATAATTTTTCTCACGCAGGAAGGATACAAGCTTGTCTTTCCGCGCCACGGCAAGTGCATACAGTTTGGACTGGTTCTTATAATCGTCATAGTATCTTTTTTCCGCATATTCCGATTCGTGAATCAGAGTTTTGGTAGGGATACATCCTACGTTTACACATGTTCCTCCGTACATCTGAGGGGAACGTTCCACGATGGCTACTTTCCAATTCCGTTCGGCCAGTTCGGCGGCCAATAACTTGCCGCCCTTGCCGAATCCTATTATGATGGCATCATATTGTTTCATTTTAATATCTCTTAGTTAAGTGTTTAGTAAAATGAAAACAATATGTATCGGCCATTTGTTCGGACGCCGGGTTTAGCAGATGCTTATCGTTCCAGTTCGCGGAGGGAGTCCATTTTCTTCTTTTCAAGGAATTCGTAGATGCCGCTCAAGTGCTCTTTCACTTGTTTGTTGCCGAATTCATATACCTTGCTTACCAGTCCGTCCAGGAAGTCACGGTCGTGGCTGACGAGGATAAGGGTACCGTCAAAATCCAGTAACGCTTGCTTCAGGATATCTTTGGTTTTCATGTCCAGATGGTTGGTCGGTTCGTCCAGTATCAGCAGATTCACCGGTTCGAGCAAAAGCTTTATCATGGCGAGGCGCGTGCGCTCTCCACCGGAAAGCACCTTGACCTTCTTCATGGACTCTTCGGGGCCACCGAACATGAAGGCACCCAGCAGGTCGCGTATCTTGTTGCGGATTTCCCCTTTTGCCACATCGTCGATGGTCTGGAATACGGTCAGGTTCTCATCCAACAATGAGGCCTGGTTTTGTGCGAAATATCCAATCTGCACGTTGTGTCCTATCGTGAGGGTGCCTTCATGTTCTATTTCCTTCATGATGCACTTCACTAACGTTGACTTTCCTTCACCGTTCTTACCAACGAAAGCAACCTTGTCTCCCCGTTCTATGGTGAGGTTGGCATTCTTGAAGACCACATGGTCACCGTAACTTTTCCCTACTCCCTCCATGATGACGGGATAATTGCCTGAGCGGGGAGAAGGAGGGAATTTGAGGCGTAACGCTGAAGTGTCTTCTTCATCCACTTCCAGCAGTTCCAGCTTCTCCAGCATTTTTACGCGGCTTTGCACTTGCAGGGTTTTGGAGTAGGTGCCTTTGAACCGTTCGATGAATTCCTTGGTTTCGGCAATGAACTTCTGCTGGTCGTCGTAGGCTTTCTGTTGCTGTTCGCGGCGTTCCTTGCGGAGTTCCAGGTATTTGGAGTAGTTTACTTTGTAATCGTATATCCGTCCCATGGTCACTTCAATGGTACGGGTGGTGATGTTGTCTACGAATTTACGGTCGTGGCTGATGACGATGACAGCCTTTCCATTGCTGATAAGGAAATCTTCCAGCCATTGTATGGATTCTATGTCCAGATGGTTGGTAGGCTCGTCTAGCAACAGCACGTCAGGCTTTTGCAGCAACAGCTTGGCAAGCTCGATGCGCATGCGCCATCCGCCGCTGAAGTCACTGGTCTGGCGGTTGAAGTCTTCGCGTACAAAGCCCAGTCCGAGCAGTGCTTTTTCCACATCCTCCTCGTAATTGGTGGAGTCGATGGCATAGAACTTTTCGCTTAAGGCGGAGACATTCTCGATAAGTTCCATGTAGCTGTCGCTTTCGTAGTCGGTACGCGTTTCCAGTTCCTTGTTGAGGCGCTCTATTTCAGCTTCCATTTCATGCAGGTGGGCAAAGGCTTGCGCCGCTTCCTGGAATACGGTACGTCCGTCTTCCGTCATAAGGTGCTGTGGAAGGTAAGCTATGACACTGTCCTTGGGGGCTGAGATTTTTCCACGGGTAGGTTGTCTTACACCTGCCAGGATTTTCAACAATGTACTTTTCCCCGCTCCATTTTTACCCATCAGGGCGATACGGTCTTTTTCGTTGATAACGAAAGATATGTCACTGAATAAAGTAGTTCCGCCGAATTCTACGGCCAGTCCGTCTATAGAAATCATTATATATTTTTTTAATGAGCTGCAAAGATAGTGCAAATCTATTATTTTTTATATCTTTGCCCCTATATAAACAAAACGCATAGGTCATGGAAATAGAAAAAGTGTCAGGAGATTACCGTCCGCTTATTCTGGTTGCGGAAGATGATGATAGTAACTTTAAACTGATAAAGGCTATTATCGGCAAGAAATGCGAGATACTATGGGCAAAGAATGGTGAGGATATTGTAAATTTGTTCGAAGAGAATCGCGACAAGGCGGAAGCTATTCTGATGGATATAAAAATGCCTATTATGAACGGGCTGGATGCTACGGTGATTATTCGCAAGAAGGATAAAGAACTTCCCATCATCATGCAGACCGCTTACGCCTTTACTGCCGACCGCGAAAAAGCCTTGGAGTGCGGAGCCTCGGAAGTGTTGGTAAAACCCATCACTCTGTCTGCTTTGCGTACATGTCTGAGCCGTTATTTACCCAAATTGGTTTGGTAAGGCTTTACTGATAATAAAAAGGGAACCGGATGACTAAGTAATGAATATATCATCCGGTTTCCTTCTTTTTATTCTTGTGCATTGTCTTTTCTCTCTTCCATCTTCTTTTTTACAAATTCGATTTTGAGATTGGCTTCTTCCATATTCTTCTTTATTTCCGTCATGGATGACAGCAGTTGTGCCAGTTCGTAGATGCTGGCAAGGGCCTGGCGGTCGGCGGCAGTCATGGTGATGGAATAGGGGCGTTCCCCTTGATAGTTGACTTTGATATTCTTGTCCTTGTTCAGATAAAGGAACCCCATGACGTTTCCGTCTTCTCCCAGTTTGAAGTCTGCCTTTTCAATCTTTTCACCGAGGTCAGTGGTTTCGTAGCTGTCTTTGGCGGCGGGTGTTTCGGCAAAACTACCGTCGGGAGCAGTGACTTTGACGGCCACATGGTGGATATTATGGGCTCCGCAATAAATGGAAGTCATGCTCATGACTCCGTTTTCGTCTACCTGGAAGCGAAGGAAAGAGCGATGCAGATTTTTTTCTATCACTTGGGAAGGATGAAGGTAATTGCCGATATTCTGGTATTCGGCATCTTTTTCAAAGGTGTATTTCCCTTTGATTGCATCGAAATCCTTTTGCTTGGCTTGAAGCATACTGTCCAGATAGACCAGGCTCTTTTCCTGCTCTTTCAGTTCCACTTCCTGCATCAGGCCGATGCCTGCACGGCGAGTTTCAAACGCTTTGGGATAGAGCATCTTGATGCTGTCAATCAGAATCTTCGCTTCATTGTAGTTGCCGAGTTCAAACGCTTCGCGGGCAGCTTGTAGTTTTTCACCAGCCTTCTTCTCCACATCTTCGCAAGAGAAGAGTGTACAGCATAGGCATGCAAGGAGTATTACTTTTTTCATATTTGTTGTTCTTGGAGTTAGAGTCCACAAAAATAGAAATAATATCTTTATCTTTGCAGCATTTTAATGTGCAAATGTGCTAATAGACCATTAACACATTTGCGTATTCATTACATTAGCGCATTATTTATGATAGATTTGACGGCAGAAGAACTGAAGCAATATTTTAGTGATGATATATTCAAGCGGATATCCGAAACGGCTGATGAATTGGGATTGGAATGTTACGTAGTCGGTGGATATGTACGTGATATTTTCCTGCAACGTCCTTCCAAGGATATTGATGTGGTGGTGGTAGGCAGTGGCATTGCCATGGCCGAGGCGCTGGGTAAGCGTCTGGGGCGTGGGGCGCATGTTTCCGTCTTCAAGAATTTCGGTACGGCACAATTGAAGTACTATGGTACGGAAGTTGAGTTTGTGGGTGCAAGAAAAGAATCGTATACACACGATTCCCGCAAGCCTATTGTAGAGGACGGTACATTGGAGGATGACCAGAACCGCCGTGATTTTACCATCAATGCACTGGCTGTTTGCCTGAACCGGGTGCGTTATGGCGAGTTGGTCGACCCCTTTGGCGGTATTGGAGACTTGAAGGAAAAGACCATCCGGACTCCCCTCGACCCTGATATAACTTTCAGTGATGACCCTTTGCGCATGATGCGCTGTGTCCGTTTTGCCACCCAGCTGGGATTCTATATTGACGATGAGACATTCGATTCTCTGGAGCGTAATCGCGAACGCATCTCCATCATCTCCAAAGAACGCATTGCAGACGAACTGAACAAAATCATCTTGTCACCTATTCCGTCTAAGGGATTCATTGAGCTGGACCGCTGTGGTCTGCTGGAACTGATATTCCCGGAACTTGTTAGGCTGCAAGGCGTGGAGACGCGCAATGGACGCGCCCATAAGGACAATTTCTACCATACGCTCGAAGTACTCGACAACATCAGCAAGAAGACCGACAACCTTTGGCTACGCTGGGCAGCTCTTCTGCATGATATAGCCAAGCCTGCCACCAAGCGTTGGGAACCCCGTGCGGGCTGGACGTTCCATAACCATAATTTCATTGGCGAGAAGATGATACCCGATATTTTCCGCAAGATGAAGCTCCCTATGAATGAGAAGATGAAATATGTGCAGAAAATGGTGAGCCTGCACATGCGTCCCATTGTGATAGCGGATGATGTAGTGACCGACTCGGCAGTGCGTCGTCTCTTGTTTGAGGCAGGTGATGATATAGACGACCTGATGACACTGTGCGAAGCCGACATTACTTCCAAGAATATGGAGCGTAAGAAACGCTTCCTTAATAATTTTCAGTTGGTACGCCAGAAGCTGAAGGATTTGGAGGAACGCGACCGTATCCGTAATTTCCAGCCTCCGGTCAGTGGTGAAGAAATCATGAAGACTTTCGGCCTTTCTCCTTGCCAGCAGGTAGGTGCCTTGAAGAGTGCCATTAAGGATGCCATTTTGGACGGCATCATTCCCAATGAATACGAAGCCGCCCGTGCATTTATGTTGCAACGGGCGGAGAAGATGGGGCTTAAGGAGTTATGAGTTATAAGTTGCATGTTATGTACCATGCGTTATAACTCATAACTTATAACT
>ULQN01018677.1_pt1 | contig 13323 bp, 10 predicted proteins | sample 1954491 | NCBI WGS metagenome assembly ULQN01 (sample SAMEA4835656, study PRJEB28245) | human gut metagenome | biome: gut microbiome; material: fecal sample | place: Denmark | collected 2008
TGCCAGATAACACCAGACTGGCAGGGTCAGCATGGACATTAGCGTCGTCATAACCACACATCTCGTTGCAAACAAGGCGTCACTGTCATATCTTGCCGCAAAGATCGCCGCCGTAGCTCCGGCAGGCATGCCGGTCATCAGAACGCTGATTCCCAGTGATGTGGCATCAAGTCCAAGTCCAAGTCCAACGACCAGTGCTGCTGCCGGGAGAATGATCAGACGGAATACAGAAAACATGGCTGTATCTTTATTAAAGATCGTTGTAATCTTTACATCCGCCAAAATCGTTCCCACGATCAGCATCGTGAGGGCGCTGTTACAATTCCCAAGATACTTCACTGTCGCCGTGATGACGGCTGGAAGCTTCACCTGAGTCACCATACAGATAAGACCCAGGTAGATCGCTACCAGGCATGGATGTGTCAGCACATTCTTCGCTACCTTCTTCTTATCCACCTTCTCATCTGCCACAAAGTAGGTTGTCCCCACAGACCACATGATGATCCGCATAGGAATCAGGAAAATTGAAGTATACAAAACTCCGATATCATTATAGATCGCCTCTGCGATCGGATTTCCGAGGAATCCACTCATTGGAACGATCGTGCAGTACTGGAGGACTTTCCTTCTCTGCGGCACATACCTGTTAAAGATGAACTTATTTAAAATCAGGCAGACCGCCTGCATGATCACCGCCGCCAGTAAAAGCAGTGCGCATGACCGGAATATTTCCATGTTGAATTCAATCAGGCACGACTTAAAGATATTACATGGGATCACCACGTTGATGCATAAATCTGTCAGACATTTCTTTCCATTGGCATCGATGATCTCCTTTTTCTTTAAGATTGCTCCGACAATCATCAGTGCAAACAAGGTTCCCTGAAGACTGAATAGATCGAGTAAATTCATGTATCTGCCTCCCGTCTCTTCCTGATGTAAATAAATTTCTGCAGCAACTTTATAGAAACCTTCTCATTGCCCCTGCATGTTTCTTAAATCTATCATAGCACGGTCATGTTTCTTTGTATAACTGTTTTATTCGGTAAAGTACACAGCTATTTATCTGTTTTTTATTCGGATTTCAAAAAAGTCCCCCAATCGTCAGTCTCTATTACAGCCAACAACCGGGGAACTTCCAGGACTCTATTTTTTCTTTACCATACAGCGCTTCTTATAAAAAGCGATTCCAAAACACCGCCCCATGCCGGAGATCTTTTACCACCACATCACTCCGCTCTTCACCATGTTCCCTATTTGACTCCACCATATATCCGGCTCCGGTAAAGATTCCCACCAGAAAAGCATGATAAAAATCTTCCTGGTAATCGTATCGCTCTTCATATCGATAAAAGAGCGGATGATCGCATTATCGCTGGTATTTTTCCAGTAACCCGCCGGTCTTGCGCTTGGATCCGTCTGCAGCCTTGACACATAGTTCATAACGTCCCACGGACAATAGATATCAAATTCACCGAAATGGTAACCATCATACCAGGCTTTTACCGTTGCAAGCTGATCTTCCCTCTTTGCATCTGTCAGGATCTGGTCCACTTCTTTCTGTGTAAATCCAAAGTATTCATTCAGACGGGTATCAGAGATCGTATCAGAAACAAAATTATTGGTCCCGGTAAAAATACTCTCTTTCGATACACGAAGGCATCCGGTTATCACCGCAAACTGCAGGGATGTGTTGTCCTTCAGCGCCGTACTCATCATTGCCCGGATGATCTCCAGCATCTCGTCATAGTATTTATGACTACTCGCCTTCGCTAGCGGCACATCATACTCGTCTAACAGCAGGATGACCTTCTTTCCATAATGCATCTCCATCATCCGCATCAACACGGACAGGCTCATCTTCAGCATGGCATCCGTCGGTCTGCCCTGCACTACATTCGCAAGCTGACCGAATATTTCCCGTTCATTTTCATTTACCCGCTCACTCTGTTTCAAATAGAAATGCTCATTGTAAAGCGCCGCGATCTGCATTCTGAGCATATCTTTTGCCGACTCAAAACTTAGACCATCCACGTCTTTTAAGCTCAGAAAAATCACAGGGTACTGGTTCATCCACTCTCTGCAGATTTTATTATTTTCTGCGATCTTCAATCCCTCAAACAGCTCACTGCTGTCCTTCCGAGCATCAAAAAAACTCGCCAGCATACTCATCCCAAGTGTTTTTCCAAATCGGCGCGGCCGGGTAACAAGAGTCACCTGTGTCGAAAATGTCTTTAGAAGTTCTTCGATTAATCCAGTTTTATCGACATAGTACGATCCAGTTTTTCTAATCTCTTCAAAATTGGATACTCCTACCGGGATGTTTAGTCTCTTCATTTTCGCTCCTCACATTTAAACGTGATTTCTATACTGCCTTTCGCTTAAATTTTAGCATTTTCCTATATCAACTCTCTGTTTGCATTCTGCTATTTTTTATTGGCTTTCATAAACATTCTCTTTGCTTTTCGAGAGCTTATAGTGTTATGATAACATGAATTAACTTCAAACACAGCACCTGCTGCCGGACCACGTTCAGCTTTTCCTACGCGTTCTCCATATAGAGAAACAGAACCAGATATCCCCTTTTCAGAGAATACCAGGTTCTGTCCTCTACATCTGCTTTTTATGAATTCATCTCAGCAAAACCATTCAATGAATTCTGCATTTTTATTTACCAGTCCATGCCCCGTCCGGACCAACTTCATATCCATCCGGTGTAGTCGTGTTTGCAAGCATTGCGCCCTGCGGCTGCTTCATGCCTTCGCTGAAGTAGTACCACTTTCCGTCGATCAGATGCCAGCCAGTGTACATATGTCCCTGACTTCCGTCAGCCTGATTATGCAGGTAATACCAGATTCCATTGTCTTTGATCCAACCGGTCTGCATGTAGCCGTTCTCATCGAAGTGATACCACTGCTGTTTTCCATTCCAGCCGATCAGTTTCCAGGAAGACTTCGGATAGCTTCCGTCCTTCGCCTCAAACCACCAGCCTTTTTCATTCCGCTTCCAGAATCCTTCCAATGTGGAGGCTGATGCCAGGCTTGTCTTCCTCGTCGTACTGGATGCCGGTTCGCCGCCATCATCGCTGTCGGAAGAGCTGCTGTAGTTGTTGGACGGCTTTGCGTCCTGTGCCTTTTCCTTAACTGTTACTGTGATTGTCTTCGTCACGGAAGCGCCCTGGCTGTCAGTTACCTTATACATTACATGATAAGTGCCAGCCTTTGTGGTATCGACATCGTTTGCAATCACCTCGATCTTTGCTGTCAGATCTCCATCTTCCGCATCCGCAGCTGCCACATTCTTCTTTGCATCAAAGCTGTCGCCTGCGGTCAGGGTTACGTCCTTTGCGCTGATTGTCGGAATGGCATTTAATGTCTCCATCTTCGGGTTGACTGTAACCGTGATGGTCTTCGTCACAGTCGCTCCATCACTGTCCGTTACTTTATAGATTACTTTATAAAGTCCCGCTTTCTTGGTATCCACATCATTATAGGTGATCTCGATTTTGTCTGTAAGATCCTCATCTTCCTCATCCCAGGCAGTGACTCCATCCTTCGGGTCGAACTTATCCTCTACCGTTAAGGTTATGTCCTCTGCAGTAATTACCGGTACGGAATTCATTACCAGCGCTTCCGGCATGACATCTACTTCAACCATGCAATCTACAGAATGGTAATTTTTATCATCCGGTGTGTATACTGCCTCAAACTTCTGGAGCCCATATTCCTTTAAAATGGTTTTAGGATTCTTCCACTTAAACTCCTTTGGTAAGCCTTTTACCTCAGAAAGTTTCTGCCACTGGTCAGCAATCAGTCCCGTAGGAAGCATCTCTTCATAGGCCGGCTCTGCCTGCTCGATCATCATTGTCACCGGAACGATAAAGGCCGTTCCATTATTTAAGGTAATGTACACCTCTTCACTATATTCTCCAACTGCATTATCTGTTTTAGGTGTAATCGTAACTTCCCTACCTGTCACACCAATATCAAAAATCGTATCATCTGAACAAAATGCCGTGATAGAGAACTCTTCCGCGTTGCTGCTGGTCGCGATCACAGTCTTAGGCTCTGCATCTTCTTTATATTCAACACTGCCAAACGCAACGGAACCCGGTGTTACTTTATAACTGCTCTTGATCCACTTTGCATAATATGTATGCCCTGACTCCGTTGTTGTTACTGCATCCCCATTAAATTCAGCATTATTATACCACTCTGCACAATATCCATTTTTTACAACAGCGTCTATGCCATTTGCCTGATCCAAAACGATTCCGCCGTTTGCAACAAGAATAATTCCTGCGTCATTGCTTATTCCCGAATCAGATCTTGCATTTTGGGCAACCTTGTCATTGGCAACGTAAATTACACAATTTTTATTAAATTTATTTACAGGTACACCAGTATAATCTGAATTAGAATCATCTCCAAAACACTGGGATCCAAATGTAACATTCTCAGCTTCTGACAAATCAAGTCTTTCAAGGTTTGCGCAGCCTGCGAACATCTTTTCCTGAAGATCAACCTTTTTTCCAGTAAATTTGGCATTCTTAATGCCAAGATTGGAACGGAATGCTGCTTCTTTTTGGTCATAAGCCTTTGTATTTTCTGCCGTTACAATCAAATTTTCCGGCACATTCTTCTTAGCGAAGCAATACCCATCAAATTCACAGCTATTTCCACTGATGGTCAATGTCTGCAGTGAGTTTATTGCAATTCGATTAATATTTTTAGCGATCTCGCTATCCCCATCCATGGACAGTTTTTTTAACCCGGTCAGCTCAGTAATATTTCCGCTTATAGTGCCCTTTGCGTTGATCTCCTCAAGATTTACTGCTGCTGTTTCCCCTGACTGCCCAGTCATTTTAAACGAATTATTCATTGCAACACTTGTGTTTTCTGCCGTTTCAATATAAGAAAGACTGCTGCACCCAGTAAATGAATTACCATTTAATGTCACATTATCGGAATCTATATATATTTTTTCCAACTCGGCGCAGCGTCCAAACGCTCTTCCATCCACTAATCTCACTTTCTTCGGCAGTATTAACTCCCTTAATCCTGAATCATAGAATGCATACCCAGAAATCTGTGTTACATTCTTTAAATCAATGTTTTCCAATCTTGATGTGCCCGAAAATGCATTCGTACCGATCTTTTCAATCGATTTACCCAATGTTATAGATTCCAGTGCGTTACATCTACAAAACATTGCATTCGGAATTTCTGTTCGTTTGTCTTCTACTACTACTTCTCTTAAACCAGATCCATTAAATGCATTAGAGTTTGCACCACGCATTCCAAACTCCCAGCTGTCCTTAATTGTGACACTGTCAAGATTCGGTATCTCTGCAAATCCATATGCGCCAATATATTTAAGATTCGACCACTCATCAAAATTTACTGAAAACATAGTTTTGCGAAATGCAGCACAGCCAACACCTTCAAAGCTGGACGGAAGCCATTTCTCCAGATCTATACCTTCTCCAAGACTTGTACATCCATCAAACATGCTCGTCGGCACATATCTTCCCTTATATATGTTTGTATTTGAATCTGAATCAACCAACTCAGGGGCTTCGAAATTTTCCGGCCATGTAACTGTTGTAAGCGCTGTGTCATTACGGAAAATACAATCTCCCAAACTCTCTACACTAAGAGGGATATTTGCTTCCTCTAAATTTATCATATTGCTGAATGCCCATGATCCAATCGAAGTTATGCCAGATTCCATTTCTACTTTTTTGATGGAGTCCAAATAGTCCTTCCACGGTCTGTTATCTTCTGTGTTATTTATTGTAAAATCAGCCATACGGCCATTTCCACTAATTCTTAGAGTATAGAATTCCTCCGCTTCTGAATTCTTTTCCAGACTCCATTTGGTTGACTCCGTAAAATTACCCTCCTCATCAACAGGTCCGCAGTTTCCACTTAAAACTTCAACCGTTGCCTCTGAAGATTGATTTACGATCTGCTTTGTCTGTACTGTCTCCGCATACCCCGCCATCGGAGTCACTGCCATCGCCGCCGTTGCGGTAAGCAGCACTGTCAGCATTTTCTTTGATTTGATCAACTTCATCTTCTTCATACTGTCCCTTCTTTCTGATTGATACCTTTGTATCCTATCCACACATTGATCAATTACTTGTACACATACCTTTGGGTGAATCATTCTGCAAGAACTTCTTCCATCTGCTTTTCTGCTCCTACGGCACATGAAGGAATTTCATTGCCTGAAGTCTTCTTTTTCTGTGCCTGAAAGCTTCTGATAAACGGATCATACAACTCTTTCTCCGCCTTCACCCTCGCCTGCACCGCCTCATTAAACGCAGTGAAGGTCCCAAGATTGTAGACTTTTCCCTGAAATCCGATGCTGGCCCGCCAGGTTCCGTTGGATCTCCGATATACACCGCGGTGACCGCTGGTGTTGTTGACGCAGGTCTTTCGGCACGCGATGCGCTCCACGCAGGTTCCGTCCACAAAGTGAATTGCCTTGCGCATATTTTTCTGTCGGGTTTCATTGCGGAAACAGCCGCAGCTCTTTGTCTTTCCGTCCCTGAGATTTTCCTTCTGACAGACGCATACATTTCCGCAATCACACCTGCAAAGCCACAGATCCTGCAGTCTGCCCAAAACCCCAGCATTTTCTTCTGCTATTTTTCCAAGTTCTCCTTCCTTGCCAGTACCATAGACTGAAATCTCATCCTGATTCGCCAGCCGCAGGACCACAAGTCTCCCGTACCTCTGCCCGGTAAGATCCAGCCAGCGGTTCGTCATCCTTTTTTTTCGCAGACAGCCACAACTCTTCGTATGACCGTTTTTCAGATGGGATTCCTGGACAAGACAGACTCTGCCACAGCCACACTGGCATTCCCAGTATTTCTTTGAATCTTTTCCCCGGTAAGCCAGCTTCTGAACCACCAGATTCCCAAACTTTTTCCCGACCATGGTATCCTGCATCATCCGTTCGCCTCTATTCATGACATAATGGGTATTATGTCATGCGGTGGCGCTGAGATCTTCGGAATTTTTATCTCCATTTCTTCGTTGCCGTAATGACGCATTAACTAAATATGCCAAAAAGAGCTCGGATTCACTGAAATTTATTGTATTTCGAGACCGTTCGTGATATGATAACTTATGTACACATATGAATTTTTAATCATTTGGTATTCTGATTACACCTCAGATACTGGATGATTAAAAAAAGTAGAACTTCCAATACGACATAATACCCATTATGTCATAACGGCTGTTCTCCTTTTTTAATCTCTTCCGTCTTATTTTTTTTCTGCCCCGCCCCATGATTCGTTCCCTGCGAGTCCCAGTTCCAGCTCTCGCGCACACGCCTCCTCACTTGTGATCATCGTATACCGTCTCGTCGTCTCGATACTGCTGTGTCCCAGATAATCTGCCAATCTCACGAGATCCCGTTCTCTCTCATAAAAGCATCTCGCAAACAGGTGTCTCAGATTGTGTGGAAACACCTTTGACGGCAGTACTCTCGCCGGTTCGCATAATTCCTTCATCTCCACCCAGATATTTCTCCGGTCTACCGGATTTCCATTCTTTGTGGCAAATATTATCCCGCTTGTGATCCTGTTTCTCCGGCAATAATCCCGCAGAAATATCACAAGAGACCTCGCCATAAGAATCACTCTCTGTTTTCCTTTAAAATAGATCTCTATTTTCTGTCTCGATAGTGTCTCCACCGTCAGATACCGAAGTTCACCGATCCGCATTCCTGTCGCCGCGATTGTCCTCAGAATTCCGGAAAGCCGCTCTCTCTTTTCCGAAACTGCTGCATTTAACAGCCTGTAATATTCTTCCTTTCCAAGCTCCCTGCTCTTCTCCCGAAAGATCTGCTTCTGTACCCGGCAGGTGTGGATAGAGAATTCCGCCTGTCCTGCCCATTTCAGATATGAATTCACTGCCGTGATCATGGAATTTACACTCGATATCTTCCATGCATTCAAAATATATGATTTATACTCCATCATCAGCTCCCTGCTGATCTCTCTTCCGTTCGAAAACTGTAGAAAATTCTCCGCATCCCGCAGATATTTTCCTACCGTATTCTCACTCATCTCCCTGTCCCTCAGATATTCCCCGTACTCTCTAAGTTCACTCATATACAACATAAAAAATCCTCCATTTATCAGTCTTCTATCATTATAACCAACAAACGAAGGATAAACCAAGGACACCATAATGCAAAAATCCCCGCCCGGAAACCCGGACGGGGATCATCACCTGTTGTGACACTACCGGCAGAATCACTCTGCCTACTTTATATACATTTACAATTCACGTAAATTATTTAGCTGCTGCAGCCTTTGCTTCTTTGATCTTCTCTGTCAGCATCGGAACGATCTTGTTTAAGTCGCCTACGATACCGTAGTCAGCTACATCGAAGATCGGAGCGGACTCATCTTTGTTGATCGCAATGATGATGTCAGACTCTTCCATACCAGCTACGTGCTGGATAGCACCGGAAATACCGATTGCGAAGTATACGTGCGGACGAACAGTCTTACCAGTCTGTCCTACCTGAAGATCTTTCGGCTTCCAGCCGGAATCTACAACTGCACGAGAGCAGCTTACTGTACCGCCAATAGCCTCAGCGAGGTCATCAAGCAGTTTGAAGTTCTCTGCGCTGCCAACTCCACGGCCACCGGAAACAAGGATCTTTGCATCCATGATATCAGCTACGTCGGATACTGCCTTAACGATCTCGAGAATCTCAACGTACTTGTTGTCCGGAGTGAAGCCCGGGTTGAATTCGACAATTTCAGCTTTTCTGCCAGCCTCACGGTCAAGCTTCTGCATAACGCCTGGACGTACTGTAGCCATCTGCGGACGGAATTCCGGGCAAGCGATTGTAGCGATCGTGTTGCCGCCGAATGCCGGACGGGTCATAAGGAGCTGACCATGTTTCTGCTCTTTACCCGGCATAGCTACGAGCGGGAAATCTCCGATATCGAGCTGTGTGCAGTCTGCTGTAAGACCTGTATGGATACGTGCGCAAACACGCGGGCCAAGGTCACGACCGATTGCTGTAGCACCGATTAAGAAGATGTCCGGCTTGAACTCGTTGATAACAGATGTGATCGCATGAGTATACGGCTCAGTTCTGTAATCTTTTAATTCCGGATCGTCAACAACGATAACTTTGTCTGCACCGTACTCACCGAGTTCGTCTGCAAGACCTTTTACGTTGGAACCAACTAAAACTGCTGTTACAGTTGTTCCTAAATCTTTTGCCAGGTCTTTACCTTTACCGATCAGCTCCAGAGCGATGCTGCTGATCTGATTGTCTACCTGCTGTGCAAAGACATATACACCCTTATATTCTGCTAAATTCATCACTTTTCACCACACTTTTCTTTTTTTGAATTAAAGTACATGTTTCTCAGTAAGTTTCTCAACAATGTAATTTGCAGCTGCGGACGGATCAAGGTTTGTCTCCTTAACGCCTGCACCCTTTCTTACTTTGTCGGAAGCCTTAGCGATCTGAGTCGGGGATCCCTTAAGACCAAGGTTGGAATCAAGGACATCTTTCAGATCTTTTCTGCCCCAAACGGTGATCTCTTTCTTGTATGCATCGAAGATTCCGCCCGGAGTCATGTAACGCGGCTCATTTAATTCAGAAAGTGCTGTAATTAAGCACGGCATTTTAGCCTTTAACATCATGTATCTATCATCGAACTGACGCTTAACGATTACGGAATCGCCATCGATCTCGATGCCCTCAGCATAGCTGATTACCGGAAGACCAAGGTGCTCAGAGATCTGCGGACCTACCTGAGCTGTATCACCATCGATAGCCTGACGGCCTGTGATGATGAGGTCATAGTCAAGGTTTCTTAAAGCACCAGCGATTGTCTGGGATGTAGCCCATGTATCAGCACCGCCGAGAACACGGTCTGTAACAAGGATACCGTTATCAGCGCCCATAGCCATAGCCTCACGAAGAACTTCCTCCGCCTTCGGAAGACCCATTGTAACTACTGTAACTTCTGCACCATACTGATCTTTTAAGCGAAGAGCTGCCTCCAGACCAGCTTTATCATCCGGGTTCATGATTGTGAGCATAGCTGCTCTGTCAAGTGTTCCATCCGGTTTGAACTTTACGCCGCCCTTAGTATCCGGCACCTGTTTTACACAAACAACGATTTTCACTGTATTTCACTCCTTATTTTCATTTATAGTTATGATCTTCCAGCTGTTAAATTATTATTTTAACAGTGCGCCGGAGATAACCATTCTCTGAACTTCACTTGTTCCTTCGTAGATCTCGGTGATCTTAGCATCACGCATCATACGCTCTACGTCGTACTCTCTGATGTAACCATAACCACCATGGAGCTGTACAGCCTTTGTTGTTACTTCCATAGCAACCTCTGCTGCATACAGTTTAGCCATTGCTGCCTCTACGCCGTAGGACTTCTGAGTAGCCTTAGCCATTGCTGCACGGTAAACCATCATCTGAGCAGCTTTTACCTTTGTTGCCATATCAGCAAGCTGGAACTGTGTGTTCTGGAACTGACCGATTGTGCGGCCGAACTGCTTTCTCTCTTTTACGTAAGCAACTGTTCTGTCAAGAGCGCCCTCTGCAAGACCAAGAGCCTGAGCAGCGATACCGATACGTCCGCCGTCAAGAGTATGCATAGCGATCTTGAAGCCCTCACCCTTCTTACCTAAGAGGTTGTCCTTCGGGATGCGGCAGTCTGTGAAAATAAGTTCATATGTTGCAGATCCGCGGATACCCATCTTCTTCTCTTTTGTACCAAAAGTGAAGCCCGGTGTACCTTTCTCTACGATAAATGCGGAAATCTCTTTCTGCATTTTGCCACGTTTCTCAACAGTGCCTGTTACAGCGATAACGATGTATGTATCAGCATACTTACCGTTAGTGATGAAGCACTTGGAACCGTTTAATACCCACTCGTCGCCGTCTAAAACAGCTTTTGTCTGCTGACCCTGAGCGTCTGTACCAGCGCCCGGCTCAGTTAAACCGAATGCGCCTAACTTCTCGCCTTTTGCAAGCGGAACGAGGAATTTCTGCTTCTGCTCTTCTGTTCCGAATGTCATGATCGGATCCATGCAAAGGGATGTATGTGCGGAAACGATAACGCCTGTAGTACCGCAAACTTTGGAAAGCTCCTCAACGCACATAGCGTATGTAAGCGGATCACAGCCCTGTCCACCATACTCCTTCGGTACCGGAATACCGAGGAAACCGTTTTTAGCCATCTTCTCTACGGTTTCAACCGGGAATCTCTCTTCCTCATCAACCTCCTGAGCAAGGGGTTTGACTTCCTTCTCGGCGAAATCATGGAACAGTGTTCTCGCCATCTCATGCTCTTTACCTAATGTAAAATCCATGTTTTTAGTTCCTCCTTGTGAATTGTATCATGTATAACATGGGGAAATGTGGATGCTTCACTCCCCCGATGTACCTAATTTAGTACATGCCTTTTCATTATAACATATTGTGAAAAAATAAACAATCGTAATAAAAAAATAATTCGAAATTTACTCTTCTGTTATAAAAGGCATATTGCCTGACGGGATAAGATCACCGTCAGGCAACCCTTACATTATTATTTGCTGTAATCGTAGAAGCCCTTGCCGGTCTTTCTTCCAAGAAGACCACCGCGAACCATCTTCTTAAGAAGTGGATGCGGACGATACTTCGGATCGCCTGTCTCTGTCTCAAGAACGTTCATGATTGCAAGAACAACATCAAGACCGATCAGATCACCGAGAGCTAACGGTCCCATCGGATGGTTAGCGCCAAGCTTCATGGCAGTATCGATACCCTCTACGGAAGCAACGCCATCAGCGTAAATGCCGACTGCTTCGTTGACCATCGGAATAAGAATTCTGTTTACAACGAAACCAGCAGCCTCTTCTACCTGTACCGGAGTCTTGCCGATCTCCTCGGAGATCTTCTTAACTGCTTCAACATCTTCCGGTTTTGTGTTTAAACCAGCAATAACCTCAACCAGCTTCATAACCGGAGCCGGGTTGAAGAAATGCATACCGATTACATGTCTCTCAACTGCGCCGCCGATCTCTGTGATGGAAAGGGAAGAAGTGTTTGTAGCAAAGATACAGCTCGGTTTGCAGATTGCGTCGAGCTCTTTGAATGTCTGCTTCTTGATCTCCATGTTCTCGATTGCAGCCTCAACAACGAGGTCGCAGTCACCACAGATATCTTTTACGCCTGTTGTGATCTTGTTCAGGATCTTGTCAGCCTCTTCCTGAGTCATTTTGCCTTTTGCGATTCTCTTCTCGAATCCAGCGGCAATTTTCTTCTTTCCGTTCGCTGCAAATGTCTCATTGATGTCGCAGAGCATTACCTCATAGCCTTCTGTCTGTGCGAATGCCTGTGCAATACCGGAACCCATGGTTCCAGCGCCGATAATACCAACTTTCATGATTTTATCTCCTTTATGCAAACATATGATGTAGACTTACTGATCGCTGTTCAGACTGAACAGTTCCATTTATTTGTTTTTGAAGCCGTCCACTTTTCTCTTTTCGAGGAACGCCTTCATTCCTTCCTTCTGGTCCTCGGTCTCGAAGCACTCGGAGAAATATTTCTCTTCGATGGAGATTGCGTGGTCAAGGTCGGAAAGATAACCATCTGTCAGGGACTCCTTGGAATTTCTGACAGCGATCGGTGCGTTGGAGGCGATCTTCTTTGCCAGTTTCATAACTGTCGGCATAAGTTCTTCCTTCGTGCACACACCGTTTACAAGACCGATCCGGTATGCTTCGTCTGCTTTGATATTGACAGCAGCATATACCATTTCCTTTGCTTTTCCGGTTCCAATCAGTCTTGCGAGACGCTGCGTTCCACCGAATCCCGGAGTGATGCCAAGACCAACCTCCGGCTGTCCGAACATAGCGTTTTCGGAGCAGTAACGGATATCACAGCTCATTGCAAGTTCATTTCCACCGCCAAGCGCGAAACCGTTGACAGCTGCGATCGACGGGATCGGAAGTGTCTCCAGCTTACGGAAAACATCGTTTCCAGCTTTACTGAACTCACGTGCCTCCTGTACAGTCATTGTGCTCATTGCAGCGATATCTGCGCCGGCAACAAAGGATTTCTCACCCGCGCCGGTCACAACCAGCACTCTTGTTGTACCAAGATCGATGCTGTCAAGAACAGCGTCTAAATCCTGAATAACCTCTGTATTTAAAGCGTTTAATGCCTCCGGACGGTTGATGGTGATAACACCAACAAAACCGTCCTGCTCATATTTTACAAAACCCATATGTAGTTCTCCTCAGATTTTGCCAAAGTCCC
>ULQN01041413.1_pt1 | contig 13216 bp, 9 predicted proteins | sample 1954491 | NCBI WGS metagenome assembly ULQN01 (sample SAMEA4835656, study PRJEB28245) | human gut metagenome | biome: gut microbiome; material: fecal sample | place: Denmark | collected 2008
AGAATGTCAAACAAAAAAAATAAGAAAGTTCTGATAATGACTCAAATCCAAAATTTCGGATTTATCGCATGCGTTCAAGAACCTTCTCTTCAATACCCGACACGCAAGGGTTTCGGGACTTGGGAACCCGGAAGGAAGCATGAAAGCCATGAACCTGCTTTTCGCCATCCGTACCATACAGGAGCGCACGGGCAGGGATTTGGGTGCCACTTTCTTATCCGGTACGACCATTTCCAACAGCCTGACCGAACTCTATCTCCTTTTCAAATACCTCCGTCCCAAAGAAATGGAACGTCAGGGGATTACATGTTTTGACGGTTGGGCGGCTGTATATGCAAAGAAAAGCACGGACTTCGAGTTTTCCGTAACCAACCAGATCGTACAGAAGGAGCGTTTTCGCTATTTTATTAAAGTCCCGGAACTTGCCAACTTCTATGCGGAGATTACCGATTACAAGACAGCCAAGGACGTGGGAGTTGACAGGCCGGAACTCAATGAGCAGCTTTATCATATACCGCCCACTCCCCAACAGGAGATTTTCATTCAGAAGCTGATGAAGTTCGCCGAAACCGGGGATGCCACCTATATAGACAGGGAGCCTCTGTCCGAAGCGGAGGAAAAAGCGAAAATGCTGATTGCAACCAACTTTTCAAACAAGATGTCGCTTGACATGCGCCTGATAGACCCCGAATACGGTGACAATCCGGGAAACAAGGCATCCCATTGCGCGGCCAAGATTGCGGAATATTACTATAAATATCTTGACCAGAAGGGGACACAATTCATCTTTTCAGACCTTAGTACGTATAAGCCCGACCAGTGGAACATTTACAGCGAGATAAAGCGCAAGCTCGTGGAAGACCATAATATCCCCGAGAGACAGATAAAGTTCATTCAGGAAGCTAACAGTGACAAAGCGCGCAAGGAACTGTTCAGCAACATGAACTCCGGCCGTATCCGTTTCCTCTTCGGCTCCACACAGAAGTTGGGAACGGGTGTCAACGCGCAGGAACGGGCCGTGGCCATCCATCATCTGGACATCCCCTGAAGGCCTTCCGACTTGGAACAGCGCAACGGACGTGCGGTAAGAAAAGGCAATATCATTGCCAAGCAATATGCCGACAACAAGGTGGACTGTTTTATCTATGCGGTGGAGAAGTCACTGGACAGTTACAAGTTCAACCTGCTGCATAACAAACAGGTATTCATCAGCCAGCTTAAAAGCCGCAATCTGGCTACACGTATCATCGACGAGGGGGCGATGGATGAAAGCGGGGGCGTACATTTCAGTGAATACGTGGCTATTCTTTCGGGCAATGACGACCTGTTGGAGAAGACAAAGCTGGAAAAGAAACTGGCAGTCCTTGAAAGCGAAAGGCTGGCATATCACCGCAACAAGGGGAACGCAAAAGGCAAGCTGAATGAAAGAACTTCCGAAATAGAGAAGAACAACGTCTTTATCGGACGCTTCACCCGGGACTGGGAATATCTGAACAATGTGGCTCCCGTGGACGCGGAAACCGGACTTCGGCCCAATCCTTTACGGCTGGACAGTGTAGACTCTGACAATATTGAAATACTCGGCAATCGGCTTGCCGCAATCAATCAGAAAGCCCGGACGGAGGATGATTACATGAAAATCGGCACTCTCTTCGATTTCCGCATCTTGGTGCGTACTGAAAAGACCTACAACGGTGACACGCAAGCCTTGCAGAACAAGTTCATGGTTGAGGGACTGGACGGCATCAAATATACCTATCATAACGGGTATATAGCCAAAGACCCGAAACTGGCCGTAATGTATTTCATCAATGCCCTGGAACGTATTCCCGGCATGATAGAGAAACGGCAGAAAGACAATGCGGAGTTGTCAAAAGACCTTCCGGTCTTGCAGCAGATAGTGGCGGATGCATGGCCGAAGGAAGCGGAACTCAAACAGTTGGGTGAGGAGCTTGCCGCAGTGAACCGGAAAATACAGCTCACCCTTAAACCGGTGGACAAACACGAAAGCGGAGAAGAGAAGAAAACGGAAGTCGAAGAACCGAAACTTGTCAGCGGCAGTGATGTCATACCGGATTCACCCGGTAAGGCAAGGCATGTTCCGTCAATGGAAATCTTAAATCCCGTAAAGGAACTGAAGAAAATATCCTAATGTTTCCCGCGGCACATTGCTGTAACCTGTGGAAGCTACGCAGGCTCCACTTCCGCAGGTTACAGCAAAGAGCCGCTTTTTAAAGGAAAGGACAAAGGCACGGCGGGCACCCGGATAAATCCGACCTTGCCCGCCGTGCCCTTGTCTGTAAAGGGAAGCATTTACATCATTCTTCTTCCTCAAAGGAAAGTTCTTCAACCTGTCTGTTTATGGTCTTCCAATCAATGGCATCCTTCAGATTGATTATATCCACAATCGAATAATGTCTTGTACCGTTTTCCTCTTCCGCGAAACGCAGGCGGCCTCTCAAACGCTGCTTTTCTATTTCAGCGGGATCGAGGTTAATCAACTCGCATACTTCATCCGGCAACATGGACAATGCCACGTCGTTCTCCTGACAGATATGCTGCAACACAGCCAGCATATTCAATGACTTCTTATAACTTCTCACAAGTGCAGCGAAAGAACTGCTTTCAATCTTGACCATCTTTTTCATAACGCTTATTTTTTAGAGTTTTCTGTTTTTTCCAATAATACGGTACGAAGGACATCCGAGCGGCGATAATAGATTTTCCCTTTATCCCGATAAAAAGGAAGCGTACCGTCGTTACGTCTTCTAAGCAGTGTCCTGTCCGACATCTTTGTCAGTAGACGCACGCCTTTCGAGTCCAGTATCTCACTATCCGGTATGTTCTCAACCGAAGGACAAAGTAGCTTCTCGATGTTGTTCACTTTGGCAAGTATGGTGCTGAGCATGTGGGTAACTCCGGCACCGGAAAGAGTTCTTCTATTATTCATAATGACCTTGATTTTATCGTTTATGGTGCAATATTACGAAGTTGTTTTAAGGTCATTGGTTACTCAACCGTTGAGCAACCGTCAAAAAAAGACAGAAAACGCCAAATGAGGACAAAAAAATAGCCGAGGCACTTTCCCCGGCTATTCTATAATGAGCAGACATTCAAAGTAATACTTTAAATGCTTAATATGTTAATAATCAGATTTATACAAAAATAAATAGCAGAATATTTTGCTATATTCCAAATATTGACTACATTTGTATACGAGTTATTTGAGACTATGCAAAGCAGTGTAACCCGAAGCAGGACTTCCGTCTCCAAATCGTTACCTGCATCTTTTAGACTCTCTATATTTTTCTAATCTTTAGAGAGTTACATCAAAATACATTGTTTTTCGGTGATAAACTTTAGTTTCTGCAGTTTGGAACTAAAGTTTCTTCAGCTTACAAATTATTAGATAATTCAGTTTCTTTCGAAGACGTGTCTTTTTCTATAAGGCATAAAATTGTTCCTACTGTTTGATAATTCTCGTATTGACCTTCAATCCGTTTTTATCTTTGGAGAAAGACGATATATAGTTACACTCCTTTAATAATGATAAAAGGCTTCGGTTCAGTTCTGTGTCGGGTATAATTGGGTGTTTTCCGTTCTCCTTCATCTTGCTGTAGGGTAATGGCAACAATGCCAATAGCTCATCAATCACATCATGGTTATCCTGGTTTTGTCTGATAGTATGATAAATGACTGTTATTGCTTTCTCTAATACGGATGCCTTGACAAGAACCTTTTTCAGCAGGTCATAATCTATTTCTGTTTCATAATCTGTTAATATTTCACAGATAATATTGGCGAGTTTCTGACTGACATCTATGGAAGTTGCTTTCAGTTGTTGGAGCACAACTGATTTTTCTTTGCCGGATAACTTGTAGCTACCAAGCAAACAGAGAGCCAGGTCTTTGTTATAAGCTATTTTATCTTTGTCCTTTAAAAACTCATTTTTATGATGCAACAGAAAATTGCCATAGAGTATATCACTATGACGGCTGAGGTATCGGATATTATCCTCCGTATACTCAATGCTATTCTGATCTATTAAATAGCTGATTCGCTCATCTTCCAAATTTAAAAGTTCCTCATTCAGATCCATTTTACACAGGAAGGCTGAGAATATCTGCTTGTAGGAATTAATACTAATCCGGTTACTACCCATAATATTATTAAATAGCGAATGCTTATGTGGCTCACTTCCTGCAAATCTTCTTGTTCCCAGTATTTCCGCATGTTTATCTAAATATGCCCATAAGACATCGTCTATATTACAGTCGTTTTGTACATAGTAATTGGTTATATTATCCCAGTTAGGTACTAGTAAATCCAGTCCAAATGCTAAACCTTTCATGTCATCTTTCACCTTAGATACATCATTGATAGGATTAATATGGGTCTTGAGATATTTCTGTTTAACCTCCATTTTAACCTCCTTGTTATTTAAAATCTCCAGCATGGATTCTTCATCTTCATCGCATATATTCTGGAAGACATTTTGAATGCATTCTTCCATATTTTCTTGTATCCTTTCAATGACGTCTTTCCGTCCGACTCTTTTGATGCGCGTTAGGGTGATATTGTTTTCATTTGCACCTGCTCTATCGCTGATATGATTCAGTAATAAGCTTATGTTGTGTCTCGTCAAAGTATAGCTGTCACCTTTAATAATAAGTTCCAACAAGGGTTTGGAAGTATTTGTCAATTCCTCATAACAGCATACACTGGCAATAAAGTTGATTTTCTTATCGTCAAAGCAATCGTATCTGTTTGCTAAGTAATCATAATTATCTTTCAACCATGTTTTTTGAAACTCACCTATATGGCTGTTCTCACAAAACTTTAACCATGCTTCGATCAGAATGTCTCTGTACTCACAGTTCAATACCGAAGTCCAGCTATCATTGACGTTCCAATTGATATAGTGATTAAACACATTATAATTTTGTTTTCCCTCTTTGTAATATTGGGCCAGAAAATCCATTTTAGCTACGGGTTGTTCCAATCGTGCCATGAATAGAAGGAACCGTTCTCGTTCGATGTTCGTATGTTTGCCCAAATAATCCAACAGATTAATATTAAGCACGCTATCACTGAGATAAGCATAGGTTGGTAATTGTGCAACAAAACTTTGTATCTTGTCTATCTTGGCATTATATTCGGGACTTTTGTCCAGCTTCATGGCTATAAGCAGAAGACGGTCATTCTGAGAAATCGTGTTCGGATAGAAATAAGAAATGTAGTCATAATAGTCTTCATCAATATAACCACGCCGGATAAAGAGATCCATCATTGGAGCCAATTTGATTTTCTGGAAAGCTTCGCATTCATTCATCTTAAACTGCATAAACAGTTGCTTCAAAGAAAAACTGCTGATACGATATTCTTCCTTTTTCAGTTCCTCCTCTTCCCTGGCTAAATCTTTGTCTTTTGTTGTAATAGCGGCTAACCGTTGGGCATAAGATGTTTTTGGATCAATTTTTTTCTCTATTTCGCTAAAGCGGATGTTTGTATGGGATGTATAAATACTATATGAATTAAAATATTTGTATTCTATTCTCTCTTTTTGGATGAGCTCATTAAATAAATCCTCATCCTTCCATATAGCACTCGTTTCATAATAGTTATCATTAATCTTTATAGAAATTAGATTGCCGTTGATATGGGTAACATATCCGTTTACATAAATCATTCGCAATTCACCTGCCTTCAGGTGTCGGTTCCTTTCCTTTGTTTCGCGACGTTTGGCCATCTCCTCCTTCCGTTTGTTCAATATCTGGAGCGCAAACTTGGTGAGTTCCTGTTTGGTTTCATGACATACGCATTGATAAACCTTTCCACGTCTGTTGTGTAGTGCTGAGAAATCATCAGGATAATAGTTCTTATACACAATCATGGCCAGTAGTTTTGAGTGGCTTAATTCCGTACCGTTGACAAAAAGCCGCTTGTGGTATTGGTGATACTCGTTTGCAATATTCTTCAACAAGCGCATATCATCTATGAAAAAGGCTATATCTTCCAAATCATCAGCTTTGATCTCCTCCTTATGCCCTCTCTTTTCCAATTCTTCTTTCAGTTTGTCTTTCGAGTTGGAAGGGTTGATAACCGGAATGACAGTGGTTATATAATCAAAGAACTTTGTCCGGGAGGAATCCTTGAACATATCATCTTTCACTGCATAGATGAATTTTATCTTTCGTCCTACGACAGCCGAATTGTTTAGTAAGAAGTTGAGTTCCCTCAATTTCAGAAAGATATCGGGGGTATCAAAGCGATCTAGGTCCTCAATGACCACTACGTCATAATCAGTTGCCTGGAAGAAATACAGAATCTCGTCTAGATGGCGGTTGAAAATGGAGTTTTCGTCTTTAATCTCAATCTCGCCGTCTTTAAAGTTGAGCTTATTCAGTTTGGTACTGCCATATATCCGGATAACATATTGTGCTATTGTATATAAGACAAATAACAGATATAGCAGAGCCACAATATCCCCTATTAGGTTAAAAACAAATCCTTGACTGAAAACACGATAAAACGAGTCAATTCTCATCCAACTAGGTTCGAAAAGGATTACAAATGCAAGAATCGTTCCGATAAAACCACATGCTAATTTCGATATATGTTTTGGGGTAATGTGTGTGATCCGTTTGAAGCGTGAATTGGGTAGAGTATCAATCGTTTCTCGGTAAATTAATTGCTGGAGAATGCTGTATTCTATTCTTCGGTTCAGTTTTTCTTTATAGTTTTCACTATCCCGGTCATCGAAGTTATCTTTACCTGTAGATTTTTCACTGGTTTGGTTATCCAAAAGTTCTTGTTGGTCTTCCGTTTCTTCATCCTTTGTTTTTTGATGTTTGTCGTCATCCAATGTTGCTAAGGATATGGGCAGATAGTTCCATTTTTCATCTTTCAAATACATCAGAGTGTGTAATACAGAACTTTTTCCTGACCCATAAGGACCGGTCAGGGCAATATTCAAAACATCCTCAGCCTTGAGTGCTTCCCGTAAATCACGGACAGACTCATAAGCGGACTCATTCTCCTTCAGCAAGGTCGGAGTTAAGGATTCTTGAAATTGTGATACCTGCTCAATTTGCGCCGAAGGCACTTGAGTGGATTCTTGTGTATTCTCCATAATGTTTTCTCAATAAAAATTATATAATTCTATATAATTCAATACTTCGCCCATTTTGTTTTTATAAGTAAAGGCTGTCCATTTATTCTGTGTTAAAATCAGTTCTTTAATATAGATATTAATTCTTTATGCAAATATAAAGTTTAAAATAGTGACAAACAAATGAATCTGCTGAATATATCATCTGGATAACCACTTATTTAATAAAAGAATATTCTAATTTTCAATCATTTTAGTAACTTCATATAGTGATAATCATTATTGGTTCGTATTTTATTCGTTTGTTCAACTATTTGCGGACATGAAGATTTTGGATGTCTTAAGATTGATTTTGAGCAAACATAATCCTCATTTTTATCGTTATAGCCTATGAATTAAGTAGGTATAATATGAAAAGATTATTATTTGTTTTGACTTTTATGTCTCTCACTTTTCCTGTTATATGGGGACAAACTAAGATACAGAAGTATGCAGGGACGGCCATGCCCTATCCTAATAGGACAGACTCGTCCATTACTTTTCGGGATGGTATGACCCCATTTTATATAAATCATCTGGGAAGACATGGAGCCCGCTTCCCAACTTCAAGAAAAGCCCTAGACAAAGTGGAGAAGGTATTGGTATCAGCCCAACAAGAGAATGGACTGACCTCAGAAGGCATGGCTTTACTCTCTATGATACGACGTTTATCCAGATTATTTGACGGTCAATGGGGAAAATTGTCAAAGTTGGGCGAGACGGAACAAGAAGGAATTGCCGGACGTATGATAAGGAACTATCCTCAACTATTCAGCAATTCTGCCAAGATTGAAGCAATAGCAACCTATGTTCCCCGCAGCATAAATAGTATGGACGCTTTTCTTTCTTGCATGATAAGGCATAATCCAGCTTTACAGGTACAGCGAAGTGAAGGAAAACAATATAATCATATCCTTCGTTTTTTTGATCTGAATAAATCTTATGTCAATTATAAAGAGAAAGGTGACTGGCTTCCTATATACAAAGCTTTTGTACACAAGAAGATATCTCCAGTTCCTATAATGAAGAAGTTTCTTCTTAATCCGGAACAATATCTGGATAAAGAGGCAGAGGAATTTGTCATGGCTTTATTTTCTGTTGCGGCTATTCTTCCTGATACAAGCATCCCATTAAATTTGGAAGACCTTTTTACACTTGATGAATGGCATCGTTATTGGCAAACCCAGAATTTGCGACAATATATGAGTAAGAGCTCTGCACCTGTCGGTAAGATGTTACCGGTTGCAATCGCTTGGCCTTTGCTTTCTGAATTCATTCGTTCTGCTCAAGAGGTGATAAGTGGGAAATCCGATTATCAGGCTAACTTTCGTTTTGCTCATGCAGAAACAGTTATACCTTTTGTGTCGTTGATGGGCATAGAAAAAACTGATGTACAGGTTTGCCGGCCCGATTCCGTTTCAGTCTATTGGAAGGATTATGAAATATCTCCAATGGCCGCTAATGTACAGTGGCTTTTCTATCGTGACAGAGACCAAAGAATTTGGGTTAAGATTCTGTTAAATGAGGAAGCAGCAGCGCTTCCTATATCAACCTCTTGTTTCCCATATTACTCTTGGGAAAAAACTCGTATATTCTTTAATCAGCGAATCGAAATGGCTAAAAAAACACTTTCAGTTTTCAATGAATAGAATAAGCCATTTTTTAGTTTTGATTATATTTGAAAAAAACATTTTTTCTATTTACCAATGAATGACAGATACATAGATAGTGGTGGTTACAGTTAAATAAGGTTGCCTAGGTGAGGTATAAATTGATGTAAGAATGAGGTTAAAGCTAAAAATAAGTATTATACTTACCCTAATATGTACCATGAGCCAATTTTATAACGCCTATCTTTAAATACAATAATCGAATCACATAAAATTCTCTTAAGGTTTCAACGGTAAGCGGTGAGGCAGACGGATGTGTTATCTTATGTTTGTGTAGTAAGTCAATCTGTTCCCATCACTTCTTCCCAAACTGAAAATGTAGTAAATGACCATTTTAATATAACTTGTGGATGAAATAGTGTATTCTTCTAAAACACAAGGACAATAATAATTTCATGATTGTAGAATATCTTCCAACTTGTAAAAGTAATAACAGTACATTGTTGAGTTGTCATAGGGGTGAGTGTTTCACTTTTGTATATCACTCTGATGACAATTTGGAATACCTGAGCTATCACTCCGAACAGCACCACCAACTCCATTTCTGACATCCATACATTACCCTTCGGGATATTCACTCTGCCGTTTTCTCTGATTGTTATAATTGTTCGTTCCACGAGTAATATAGCCACTGAGATTTCAGTAGATGACTGGTTAAGTCTGTTGCCAAACGTTGTCAAATCCAGGTCTATTTTTCAGATGGTTATCATAACATACTTCTATGCAGTGATAATTTCGTATGCCGCAATACTCGGCTTATACTCTCAACGAGAATACGCCTACTGGGAGTAAGGGTCGCAAATCCATGACGTGCGCAATAAGACATTACTGCCCATGCGTGACCGGGCAATGTCCTTAAGTTTCGACAGAAAATTATGGATGCGGTGTTACAGGTACAGACAGATCTTGTCACGAAAGAGCACCTGGAGCTTACCATGACGAGAGCAACCTCATCCGTCAGCTTCGCCCTGCGCAATGACGCTGAAAACAAAGAGAGGATTTTCCGTACCTTGAAACAGGCAAACAGAAAATGAAAGGTTACCACCGAACTGCTCGGAATCGAACGTACAACACTGTATAGCAAACTGGAAGAAGTATGGATTGAAGTATAAATTCCAGCAATAATAGTCGGTAATTCACTAAGAATTGATATTACGCTTAAACCGGATTTATTTGGTGATGGCAAAAAGACCTCCACGTAAAAAACACAGGACGGGGTGATGTGCTTCTGATTTTTATTCGTAATTTTGTACTAAAGAGAGTGATATTGACAGCAATGCACAACAAAGCCCAGAAACGATTGCCAATCTGTTACTCTATTTAACCCTTCTTTCAAACTTCCTAAGACAAAGAAGATTAAAAAAAATCTTCCAGAAATACAACGAAAAGGTTTAGTATTGAAGAAGGTAAAAACAACAAACAAATCGTTATTATTTTACAATTTATGGTTACAATATATTTGGATAAACAAGTTTTCAGTCATCTATTTAATGCAAAAGAAGAAAAGTATTCTCTTTTGCGTGAAAAGATATTATCTCACAAAGATGAGTTTATTTTCTTCTACTCAAATGCTCATTTATTTGATTTGCAAGATGATAAAACGGATATTAAATATACTGAAATGGAATATATGCAATCGATAGTAAGTGGATATCATTTAATATACGAAAACCATAAACAGGAAGTTATAAAGCAATCCCCACGCAATGCTTTCGAAACTATAGGCAAAATAGAGGATTTCTCTTGGCTTGAAAATTTTGATTTTTCACAAATAACAGAAGAACAGCGGAATGTTATCAATAACATTGTTGATATTAGCATTAAGGATTTAAAAGGTGAATTAGATTTTGATTGGCTAAAAAAAGAGCCCCAATTTCAGTCGATGAACTCCAAATGGACATATCAACTTTTACATCATTAATGAAATTCGTCTCCCACTATTTTTATGAGAATAAGGAGTCATACAAAATTATGAGAGACAATACTATTGCTAGATATAATCCGACATCAATTAAAGCGGAAGGTGAAAATATTTTTAACGAGCAGTTAGCCTCATCTCCATTAGGATTATCCTTTCTAGATATTATTCAAGCCTCTTTAACTCAAACAGGATTATCATACACTGATTTTGCAACGGTATATTATATGTCATATATACTTCTTGATCTATTTGGAGTTAATAAAGAAACCCGGAAGAAGGTTAAGTTTAGAAATATGCAAGTCGACTGTTACCACAGTTTCTTCGGCTCATACTGCGATTGCATGGTTAGTGATGACGAAGGTATGCGCCTCAAGAGCAAAACATTATACAAACTTTTCAATTTCAACACTAAAGTATATTCAATAGATGAGTTTATAGAAAAATTTGATGAAGCAATAAATAACAATAAAAAATCTGCGCGTGAATATTTTGATGAAGTTCTTAGCGATTATATTACAAGGCAAGTAACTAGAGTCGAAACAAAATCTGGGCAATTTTTAACTTACCTGAGTACTTCTTATAAATACTTCGGATATTTTAACTGCATGATAGAAAGAAAATCAAAAGATGAGACGGTTATTATACTCCATAAGAACAACGACTTGAAGCAACCTATTCTGGCGAAAGAATTAGAGATTATAACTAATAGGATTGTTAGAGTGTTTAATGATATGGGAGCTACCTTTACTTTATTCGATGAAGCAGTAGAAATCCCTCTATTAAAAGCTGACAATTGGAATAGATTTCTAACGTTAAATGATGCTGATGTGTGTTTAACTAAATTCAAAGATACACCTATGTTGTGTTTATGGATTAAGTTAAAGCAGCCAATATTACAAAATAAAAATTGAAGAAATTAAAGATTCCTGCAACAAGCCACTGACGAGGATATAGTGGTTTCCGATTTGTGTCTGCTCGCTAGTATGTATCAACTTGTTGCGTTGAATACGCAAGGAGAGCAAAAGTTTATTTTTCATCAGATTAGGATATATGACATCCAAAAATAGCGAGCCATCAGCTACGGATCCTATCAAAATAGTTTTTTATGCATTATTCTACAGTAAAAGCCAGTATTTACTTTTTTCACTGCTAGAAAGAACAAGAACTATAGAATAAGAAAACACAAACATCATATACTAAAAATATCATACATCCTCTCGAAAAAACAACAATCTTTGATTATAATTTTTTCCAGTGCTCGCATCTTACAGACCTATAGAACTCACTAAAAGAGTTTTCCAACAAAACACATATTAACAGCGATGTAGTCATATAGCTCAAAGAGCGAAGGCTATTGTATTTCCTCCATTCTAAAGAGAGGTTGTGCCAGAGTTTTGACACAACCTCCTACTAGATAATTCTAAATAGAGATATGAAAATCCATCTTTATCTGTGACATCTCACGTATCACTGTACGATCCAGCACACGTGCATAATGACGGGTCATCTGGACATTGGTATGCCCTAACATCTTAGCAACGCTCTCTATCGAGACACCATTGGCCAGAGCAAATGTGGCAAAAGTATGACGCCCAACATGGGTGGTCAATGTTTTTTTAATACCACAAATATCAGCCAGTTCCTTGAGGTATGCATTCATTTTTTGATTACAAAGCACCGGAAAAAGCACACCATGTTTCTTACAATATTCATTGGTGGAATACTTTTCCAAAATCTTCAATGGTATTTCCATTAATGGAATATTACACATGATTTTGGTCTTCTGTCTCCCCTTTCGTATCCACCTGACACCGTTCGAGTCCTCCACGATATGTTCCTTTCTCAAACCATGAATATCCGAGAAAGCCAAACCGGTGAAACAACAGAACACAAAAATATCCCGTACCTGACTTAACCGTGGAATATCAATTTCCTTCGATATCAGCTTCTGGATTTCTGAATCTTCCAAAAAGTCCGGTTCCACCTTATCCAATGAGAATCTAATTTCTAAAAACGGATCGTTCTTCATCCATCCCTTAGCCAAAGCAATACGGATAATCTTCTTAAAATTCTTCAAATATTTGGTGGCTGTGTTATGACAACACTTTTTCTCTGTCTTAAGCCAAAACTCGTAATCCTCAATAAACTGGCGGGAAACTTCATCCAAAAGAACATCTTTCTTATGATATGTCTCCCAGACAAAATCCCGGGTATGCTTCAAGGATGTCTCATAACGCTGCACGGTTGCAGGCGCCATGTCCGTACCGGACAATTGGACACATTTATCATTATGCTCACGGAAAACCTCAAACAGAGTACGTTGTACGGGGGCATCCTTACCCTGGAAACGATCCAGAACACTGTTGGCAGAAACGGATACCTCCTCTATTTCCAGTTCACGTTGAATCTTCATTATCCTCAAACGGATAGAGTCAAGATACAGATTCAGTTCCTTGTACTCACGCTTCTTTTCCA
>ULQN01013459.1_pt1 | contig 13091 bp, 10 predicted proteins | sample 1954491 | NCBI WGS metagenome assembly ULQN01 (sample SAMEA4835656, study PRJEB28245) | human gut metagenome | biome: gut microbiome; material: fecal sample | place: Denmark | collected 2008
TGCGGGGACGGCCATCATCCAGACCAAAGCGCAGGCGGATGACCTTTTCCTCGCGGGGGGTCAGGCTCTTGAGTGCCAGATTGATCTGCTGTGCCACCATGGCGCGGTCGGCTGCCTTGCCGGGTGCTTCGGCGTTCTCATCGGCGACAAAATCGCCCAGAGAGGAATCCTCTTCCTCACCCACGGGGCTTTCCAGGCTGGCGGGCTCCTGTGCCATGCGCTGGATCTCGCGCACGCGCTCCACGCTCATATCCATGGCCTTTGCCAGCTCCTCCGGGGTGGGCTCGTGGCCGTTCTGGTACACCAGCTGGTTGGTGGCCTGACGCATCCGGTTGATGGTCTCCACCATGTGCACCGGGATGCGGATGGTGCGGGCCTGATCCGCGATAGCGCGGGTGATGGCCTGACGGATCCACCAGGTAGCGTAGGTAGAGAAGCGGAAGCCGCGGTCGCAGTCGAACTTCTCGGCGGCCTTGATGAGGCCGATGTTGCCCTCCTGAATGAGATCAAGGAAGGCCAGATTATGGCCGACATGCTTCTTGGCGATGGACACCACCAGACGCAGGTTTGCCTCGCTCAGGCTGCGGCGGGCGTTCAGGCCGTCGCGGCGGGTCTTGAGCAGCTCCTGACGGCGTTCCTCGCTCAGGGGGCCGTTCTCCACGGCCTCCATGGCCTTTTCCTCGTCTGCCTTTTCCTCGGCATCCTCGGCAGACTTTTCGCCGTCCTCGTCCAGATCCTCGGTGTAGCTGCGGCTGTTCTCGTCCTCCTCAAAGGAGAAGCGGGCGCTGTTCTTCTTGATGTACTCCGGTGCGCCGTACTTCTGGCGGTCTGCCTGCAAAATGTGTGCAGCCTCGGCACCGGCATGGATGCGGCGGCTCAGCTCCACCTCCTGCTCGGCGCTCAGCAGCGGGATCTGACCGATCTGCTTGAGGTAGTTCTTCACCGGGTCGTCCAGCAGCTCGTCCATGGCAGCCTTCAGGTCTGCCGGGTTCTCCTCGGCATCCTCTTCGTTTTCATCGGCAAGGCCCATGTCATCGTTGTTGTTCTCGGCGTTCTCCACCTCAGCAATGATGCTGTCCACGTCCAGACTCGGCTCGTTCTCTTCCTCCAGGACCTTAATGCCGCGCTCCTCCAGCAGGGTGTAGAGGGTGTCTACATCCATGCGGCATTGTGCCGCCAGCGCCTTGGCCTCCTGTGCAGAGAGGGTGCCCTCGCCCTTAGTCAACAGTTCCTTCAAAGTCATGCCCATTTTTTCTCTCCTTCCCACTCCGGGGAATTTCCTGTAATATTGCCCTGTGCATCAGATCACAAGGCCGCCGTTCACCCCGAACACCTGTCCGGTGATGTATCCGGCATCCTCGCCGGCCAAAAAGACCAGCAGCTTTGCAACTTCTTCCGGGGTGCCAAGCCGACCCACAGGGGTCTCCTCGGCCAGCGCCGCCTTGTCCTCGGCGGTAAAAGCCGCCATCATGTCAGTCTCGATGACCCCGGGCGCTACGCAGTTCACCGTAATGCCGCTGGGGCCCTCTTCCTTCGCCAGTGCCTTGGTCAGGCCGATGAGCCCGGCCTTCGCGGCGGAATAGTGCACCTCGCAGCTGCCGCCGGTCTGGCCCCACATACTGCTCACGGTCAGAATGCGGCCCTGCTTGCGGCGGATCATGCCGGGCAATGCCAGCTGGCACAGGTGGAACGCGCCGCTCAGGTTCACGTCCAGCATCCGCTGCCACTCCTCCGGGGTGATGTCGGTAAACAGCTTCTGCTGCGCGATGCCGGCGTTGCACACCAACACATCCACCCTGCCCATGGCCTGCTCCACTGCGTGGAACGCCAGCTCACAGCTGGCGCGGCTGGCTACATCGCACTGGATGGCGATGCACCCGGGCAGCTGCTGTTCCAGCGCAGCGGCAGCAGCTGCGTTCTGGTGGTAGAGCACCGCCACCTGATACCCTGCTGCCGCAAAGGCGCGGGCAGCGGCAGCACCGATGCCCCGGTCGCCGCCGGAGATCAGCACCCGGCGCGCCGCAGCGGGTGCGGCAGGGGCAGGCCGCTCTTTTACAGGCTGCGGCGCAGGCGCTTCGGGCAGCTCCACCGCAGGCGGCTCTGCGGGCTTTTCCAGCGTGATCACCCGGGTGGGTTCGTCCACCGCAGGCGCTGCCGTTTTTCCCAGCGTCATGATGCGGGTAGGTTCATCCACCACCGGTTCCACCGGCGCAGCCGGCTTTGCAGCCGGTGCGGCAAGGGGCTCCGGTGCGCTCTCTTCCTCCGGCACTTGAAAGGTCAGTTCAAACTCGTCCTCGTACAAGAGTATATCCCTCCTGTTCGGTATTCTCGGCCGGGCGCAGTGCCCCAGCCGGAAAAACCCTGTGCCCATCCCCAGACAGTGCAGCGTTCCGTTTATGTGTCCGGCAAAGGTCCGGTGCTTTGGCGTGCCTGCCTGCAGTTGCGATGGGTTTCGACAAGATTCCATTGAATAATATACCACAATCCAGCCCAAAAAGAAAGTGGGAACTGCAATTTTTTACGCAGTTCCCACTATTTTTCCTTATTTTCCCCTGTTTTCGGGCACCGGGGGCTTCCAGCGGGGTCTGCCCGCCCGCTTTTCCCGCAGGGAAACAAAAAACGCCTGCAAAAGCTGCTGCGCCTCGGCCTCCCGCAGCCCCTTTTCCACTACCGGATGGTGGTTGAAGGGCAGCGCGAACAGGTCGGTCACCGAGCCGCAGCACCCGGCCTTGGTGTCGGCAGCACCGTACACCACCCGGCGCAGACGGCTGTTGATGATGCCGCCCGCGCACATGGGGCAGGGCTCTAAGGTGACGAACAGTTCGCACTCCCACAGCCGCCAGCCGCCCAGCGCCTTGCAGGCAGCGTCAATGGCCAGCAGCTCCGCGTGGTGCAAGGCGTTTTTCTCGGTCTCCCGGGTGTTGTGCGCCGTAGCCACCACCTCGCCGTGCCGCGCCACCACCGCACCCACCGGCACCTCGCCCAAGGCGGCGGCTTTGGCGGCTTCTTCCAGCGCAAGACCCATCAGTTCAAAATCGGTCATGTATCCCATCCTCTCATCCCATCGCCAGTACCAGCAGATTGTTTGCACTGTGCAGCAGCATCCCCGGCCAGAGATGTCCGGTGCGGTCTGCCAGCCACCCCAGACCCAGCCCGCACACCAGCGCATAGACCATGGCAGCGACGCTGCCGTGCTGCAAGGCAAACAGCACCGCCTGCAAAAGAATGGCCTGTCCCCTGCCCAGCGGCTGCGCCCGGCGCTGCACCGCGCCCCGGAACACCCCTTCCTCCGCCAGCGGAGCCAGCAGGCAGACCCGGAAAAACCGCGCCGCGCCGCCGGGCGGCACGGGCAGCAGCACCGCCAGCGCCTTGCCCGCCAGCAGATACCCTACCGCCCAGCCAAAGGCCGAAAGCAGCGCGGCGGTGCGGGGATTCAGCTTGTGCATGGTCGGTCTCCTCCTGCTGTGATTCGTTCCCGGTTATAGTACCATATCTGCCGCCGGGTGCGCAAGGTTTGGGCGTTCTGTCGTGGCAAATTTATGCAAATCATTGACACATCGCCCTAAATGGTGGTATAATAATTTCCAACCTTTTTAGCAAAAACGTTGCGTATACTGTATTTTACCGGTAGACCGGAGGTATTATTATGATCCGTATCCTCACCGATTCCGCGTGCGACATCCTGCCCGCCGAGGCGCAGCAGCTGGGCGTGACCGTGATCCCCCTGAACGTGACGCTGGAGGACGGCACCGTCCTGCGGGACGGCATCGACATGACCCCCAGCGAATACTATACCCATCTGGCAGCCTGCCGCAAGCTGCCCACCACCAGCCAGCCCAGCCCGGAGCAGTTCGAGCGGCTGTATCTGGACGCCGCTGCCGCCGGAGACGAGGTGCTGGGCATCTTTTTGTCCGATGCGCTGTCCGGCACCGGTCAGTGCGCCAGACTTGCTGCCGACCTTGCCAACGTGGATAATGTGGTGTTCGTGAACACCGAGAACGTCTGTCTGGGGCAGTCCTTGCTGGTGCGGCTGGCTGTGCAGCTGCGGGACGCCGGCAAGACGATCACCCAGATCGCCGCCGATCTGGAAAAGGCCAAGCAGCACCTGCATCTGGTAGCTGCCGTGGACGATCTGAAGTATCTGCGCAAGGGCGGCAGACTGTCCGCCGCCGCAGCTGTGGCGGGCGGTATGCTGGGCATCAAGCCCATCCTCGCCGTCATGGAGGGCAAGGTGGCGCTGGCCGGTAAGGCACGCGGTCTGCCCGGCGTGTATGTGGCGCTGTTCAAGAAGATCGACGAGATGGGCGGCATCCACCCGGGCTACACCCCGCTGCTGGGCTACACCGTCAACCACCGGGAGCTGCAGCCGCTGCTGACCTACCTGCAGGACAACCTGCATCTGGACGCACCGCTGGTGCGCCAGATCGGCTGCGTCATTGGCACCCACACCGGCCCCGGCGCCTTCGGCATCGCGTTCTTTGATAAAGAGCTGACGCTGGAATAAAACCTATTCGCAAAAACAAGTCGGACAGCCCGCGGGCTGCCCGACTTTATTTTTACCCGTGAAAAAGTAGTTCCGAAACGCCCGCAGGCGTTTCGGAACTACAAATAAAATATTCTTTCCGCTGATTATGGCCAGAGCAAAGCGGAGACCATTCCAAATCGTCCCGCCTTGCCCTTACAGCACCGCGTCCGAGATCAGCTTGCCCAGCAGCAGCACCAGCACCACCAGCATCATGGGGCGGATGAAGCGGGCACCCTTTTTCAGGGCAAAATGGGAGCCAAGCAGGTTGCCCAGAATGTTGCTGATGGCGCAGGGGATGCCGATGTGGAACACTACCAGACCGTTCATCAGATAGGTGAACAGGCTGGCGTAGTTGCTGGCCAGATTGAGTACCTTGCCGTTGCCGTTGGCGGTGCGCAGATCAAAGCCCATCAGGGTGGTAAAGGCAATGATGGCAAAGGTGCCGGTGCCCGGGCCCATGACGCCGTCGTACAGGCCGATGCCAAGGCCGATGGCCAGCGCCAGCAAAATCTTTTTCAGATCCAGCGTACCATCGTCCCGGTTCTCGTCCGGCAGGTTGCGCTGCCACAGAATGATGACCGCCGCCACCGGCAGGATGATGAACATCATGGTGCGCAGCATCTCATCGCTGAGCAGCAGCACGATGTGCGCGCCCAGCGCACTGCCCGCAAAGCTGCCGATGGCTGCAAGAACGCCCACCTTCACGTTCATGGCACCGCTTTTGAAAAAGTTTGCCGTGGCAAAGGTGGTGCCGCAGGCGGCGCTGAACTTGTTGGTGGCATAGGTGTAGTGGGGCGGCAGCCCGGCGAACAGATAGGCAGGCAGACTGATCAGCCCACCGCCGCCGGCTGCCGAATCCACAAAGCCTGCAAAGCCGGTCATCAGCATGAGAAACGCCATCATCCACGGCGAAATCGTGATACCCATTGTTATAATTCCTCTTATCTTTCCAAGTCGTTTGTTCTTTTTCAGGGGACGCGCGCCTTAGACCATATAAAACCTCCCCTCGCAGGGCAATACACAGCCCGGGATACCCGCGCAGCGCAGGGGTATCCCGGGCACATTTTGCAATTTTAAGACGTTTTATTACAGATTGTTTTTAAAGAAGCGGTATGCATTGCGCCAGTAGATGGCCTCTACCTCGTCCTCAGTAAAGCCCTCGCGGCGCAGTGCCTCGGCCAGCAGCGGCATATCTGCCGCCGTTTCCAGCTCGTGCTGACCGCCGATGCCGTCAAAATCGCTGCCAAGGCTGATGACCTCAATACCGCCCACCTGCTTGAAGTGTGCGGCGTGCTTTGCCAGCCGTTCCACCGTGCTGCGGCAAAGCTTGGGGTGTGCCGAGTCTGCGTCCACAAAGGAAGCGCAGTAGTTCAGCCCTGCAATGCCGCCCTTTTCTGCCAGTGCGCGGATCATCTCATCGGTCAGGTTGCGGTTGTGGGGCGACAGGGCACGGCAGTTAGAATGGCTTGCCGCAAAGGGACGGGTGCTGTGGTTTGCGATGTCCCAGAAGCCCTTATCGGAAAGGTGGCTCACGTCTGCGGTGATGTGCAGCTTTTCCATCTCTTCCAAAAAGGCAAAGCCCCGCTCGGTCAGGCCGGTCTCGGTGTTGGCCACCAGCGGCCCGCCGGGGTTTGCGTTGGGGGCTGCCAGCTCGTTGGGGTAGTTCCATGTCAGGGTCATCATGCGCACGCCCAGTTCCTGCAGCCGCCGCAGCACGCCCAGACTGCCCTTGCAGCAGCCGCCCTCTTCCACCGTCAGCATGGCGCTGAACTTGCCCTCGGCGCGGTTGCGCTCAAGGTCGGCAGCGGTGTACACCGGGGCGATCTTTTCCGAGTAAGCCGCCATGAGCCGCTTGAAGATGTCGATCTCCTCCAGCACGCTCACCAGCGGGTCGGCCCCGGGGGCGGGGTCGGCCAGATCCACATAGGCCGCAAAGCATTGCAGCAGATAATCCCCCTGCTGCAATTTTTCAAGGTCGATATGCAGATCGTTGTGCAAAAAGCTTTTGGGTGCGCCCGCCTTTTCGGCGCGGCGCAGTTCGTACAGGGTATCGCAATGCAGATCCCAAACCTTCATGATGGATACACTCCTTTATGCTTCTTCTCCCAGCAGCTGCAGCAGCTGTTCGGGGTTCATAGACAAAATCGCGCCGTCTGCCCCGCCGGTAACGGTGTCGGCCAGTGACTGCTTGGCCTGCTGCAGCTCCACGATCTTTTCCTCAATAGTGTCCTGCGCGATCAGCCGGTACACCTGTACCGGGTTGCGCTGACCGATGCGGTAGGCGCGGTCGGTGGCCTGATTTTGCGCGGCAAGGTTCCACCACGGGTCGTAGTGGATGACGATATCAGCGGCGGTCAGGTTCAGACCCGTACCGCCCGCCCGCAGCGAAATCAGAAAGACGTCCGCCTCGCCCTGATTGAACCGGCGCACCTGCTCGGCACGCACCGGCTTCGGGGTAGAGCCTTGCAGGGTGAAGTGGCTCACCCCGGCCTCGTCCAGCCGCTTTGCCAGCAGTTCCAGCATGGAGGTGAACTGGCTGAACAGCAGAATGCGGTGCCCGCCCGCCACTGCCTCGGTGACAAGTTCCAGACAGGCTTCCAGCTTGGCGCTGCTGCCGGTCCAGTTGTCTGCCACAAGACGCGGGTCGCAGCAAATCTCCCGCAGCCGCATCAGCACGGCAAACACGGTCATCTTGTCCTCCGGCTTTGCCGCCCGCAGCTTTTCCCGGGCGTCCACCACCGCTGCCAGATACAGCTTGCGCTGCTCGGTCTCCAGCTCAACGCGGCGCACGTTCTCGGTCTTGGGCGGCAGCTCCCGCAGCACCTCGGACTTCATGCGCCGCAGGATGAAGGGGCCGGTGAATTGGTTCAGCCGCCGCACGGCGTTGGCATCCTCGTCCTGCATGATGGGCTTTTCAAACCGGGCGCAGAAGGTCTTGTAGGGGGGCAGATACCCCGGCATCAAAAAGGAGAAGATGCTCCACAATTCGCCCAAGCGGTTCTCCACCGGGGTGCCGGTCAGGGCAAAGCGCACCCGGCTGTTCACCCGGCACACCGCCTTGTATTTCTGGGTGGTGTGGTTTTTGATGGCCTGCGCTTCGTCCAGAATGCAGGCGTAAAAGCTTTGCCCGGCATACAGTTTTTCGTCCCGGCGCAGCAGGTCGTAGCTGGTGATGACGATGTCCGCCTGCGCCCACCCATCGACCAGCGCGGCGCGGTGGGCGGCATCGCCGTCCATGGCAACACTTTGCAGCTGCGGGGTGAACTTCTGGCATTCCTCCTGCCAGTTCAGCACCAGCGACGCCGGGCAGACGATGAGGCTGGGCAGCTGCTGCCCGCCCTCCTTCATGGCCAGCAGGTAGCTGAGCACCTGCACAGTCTTACCCAGACCCATATCGTCGGCCAGAATGCCGCCCATGCCGTAGCCGTCCAGCGTGCGCAGCCAGCGGTAGCCGTCCCGCTGGTATTTGCGCAGGGTCTTTTGCAGCGAGAGCGGCGGGGTATACTCGCTGTCCCGCACGGCGTGGAAGCTGCGGCTGATGCGCCGGAAGGCATCGTCCCGGTCGAACCGCAAGCCGTTCTGCCCCGAAAGCGCCCAGTCCAGCGTGGGGGCACGGTAGAGCGGCAGGGCGGCGTGGCCGTCCTTCAGCTTTGCACCGGAAAGTTCCAGCGTGTCGTTCAGCTCGTCCAGCCCTTCCAGACTGTCATCCAGCCGCAGCAGACTGCCGTCCCGCAGGCGGTGGTAGCGTTTTTTCTGGTGCAGGGACTGCAAAAGCTCCCGCAGTTCCTCCACCGGGAACGCGCCGGTGTCCACTTCCAGATCCAGCACACTGCCGTGCACCGATACCCCTACCGAAATTTTAGGCGGGGCGGCTTGTAAGTTGCGGAAGGCATCGGTCTGGTACACCTCGCCCATGGCCAGCAGGGCGGGAATGCCCTCTTCCAGCAGCTGGAAAAGCGCCTCCTCCCCGGAAAGGCTGTAATGCCCCGGCTTGCCGGTCTCGGGTTCCAGATAGGTCTCCAGCAGGCGCTTTGCCCGGTTCTCGGTGCGGGCATCCCGCAAAAGGTCGGGCGGCACCGGCTCGCCGGGGGCTACCCTGTCCTCTCCGTACAGAAAGACCGGGTAGGCCGTGACGGTAAGCCCCCGATCGGCGTCCAGATAAAACTGCACCACCGGTTCCAGCGGGATCTGGTTCAGCAGCAGCCGGTCGGGGTCCACGATGTTGACCCGGTTGCCCAGTTCCGGCAGCACATAGCTGCAAAAAGCGGCGGCGTCTGCGCTGGTAAAGAACAAACTGCGCCCGCCAAAGGTGTCCAGTACCGGCAGCACCCGGCGGCATTCCTCCCGCTGCATCCGCCAGAGGGTACTTTCGCCCAGCAGATAGGCATAGTCCAGCCCCTGCACCCCGCTGAGTGCCGGGGTGCAGCTTAGCTGCACGCCGCCCTTGCGGCGTTCCACCTTCAGGCTGATGACCGGCAAGCCCTCTTTAAGGGTATAGCCGCCCACAACGCCCTCGGCGGCGTAAAGCTCCACAAGAGCATCCAGCCCTTCGCCGGTCAGCGGCAGACCACCCGCCGGGCCTTTCTCCCAGCCGGAGCGCACCGTGCCCTCGGCTTCAAACGCCTGCCGGGCGCTCACCTGACGGCGCAGCAGCCGCAGCAATTGCTGCGCATCCGGGGCAAAAGCGTCCCACCGGTGCACAAAGGCCAGCGACTTCCCGTAGCTGACGCTTTCGCCCCGCTCGATCGCATCCAGAAACTGCGGGATGCTTTTTACCAGATACTGCCGCCCGCCGATGCCATCCGAGACCCGCAGTCGCAGCCAGATACGGCCATTGTGCGGCGTAAGCTCCGGTTCCAGCAGAGCAAAGCCGGTGCGCTGGGCAGCGTTCTGGGGCTGGGGCTGCGCATCCTCCCGCTGGTAGCGCTTCAACAGCAGCTGGGCCTCATAGTCGGTCTCCGGCTCCTCGCCCCGCCACTTGCGGCCGAACAGCATATCCAGCCCGGCGCTGTAACTGTCCTTGCGGGGTTCGGTGCTCAAGCCTGCCACGCCCCGCTGCACCCCGGGGATGCTCTCCGGCTTTTTTTCCGGAGCAGGCGGATTTTTTTCCGCGTCCTGCAGCAGCAGCGCGCCAATGTGCTTACAGTAGGTGCCGTCGCCGTTTTGATTATAGGGGCAGTCGCAGGAGGCGCTGACAAAGCTGCCGTTTTCCCGCAGCCAGACCTGCGTATAATAGCAGTCCGGCCCGCTGCCCTGCACCAGCGCTGTCAGGTGCCGCACCCCGTCCTCGTTGGTGGTGCAGCTGCTTTGCAGGATGCGCTTGCGGTACTTCTGTGCCCGCTCAAAGATGCTTTTGCCCAGCAATGCGCGGATCTCCTGTGCGTCCATGTGGTCTCCCTCCCCTGTGCTGTCGCGGTTCCGGTCTATTCTATAAGAATACCGCGTTCCACCCCGGGATGCAAGGGCAGAAGGGTAAAAAACGTTTAGAAAGCGCGGGCGGGATGATTTTGAATGGCTTCCGCTACGCTCTAGCCATTTTCAGCGGAAGAATTATTTTGATTTGCAGTTTCGAAACGCCTGCGGGCGTTTCGAAATTGCTTTTTCACAGGAGGGGTCGTAGAGGAAAACGGCATTTGCAGTGCCTGTTTCCTGCGGAAACATCCGCACTGCGGGGTTGCTTCTTGGCTCTCAACAGGTCAAAGAAAAAGCACCCGCGAACGCCTTCGGGTGCCAATGCACAGACGGGAAGGGTTGCAGGTGCTTTCTTTATTTTAGGAAATTCCGCGCTTGCGGGTCTTGAGGTGGTACATTTCCTGATCGGCCTTATCGATCAGGTCGTGCACGGTGGCGATGTCCGGCTCAAGGCGGGCGCAGCCGATGCTGATCTCGATCTGGTAGGGCTTGCCGGAGGCGGCGTTGGCGGCGTCCAGCTCCCGCTGGATGGAGGCGATCAGGGTGCGCACCTCCACGCTGTTGCAGCCGCAGGCGATGCAAAATTCATCGCCGCCGTAGCGCGCCAGCACGCCGTTATAGTTGGCGCACACCTTTTTCAAAATGCCCGCCAGCAGCACCAGCGCAGCGTCCCCCTCCAGGTGGCCGTATTCATCGTTGATGTGCTTGAAGTGATCCATGTCCATCATGAGGAAGTGCAGCGAGCGGTTGGGGTGACGGCGGTAGTAGGGCAGTTCGCTTTCCAGATACCGCAGCGCCACGATGCGGTTGCTGACGCCGGTCAGGGTGTCCACCGTGAACTTGGTCTGCAACACCAGCACATACACGCACACCAGCCCCAGCGTAATGCCGCAGCACAGCAGCCCGCGCCCGGGCAGCCAGCCTTGCAGCAAAAAGCCTGCCGCCGGCGCAAGCGCGAGCAGCAGCAGGGTCTTCAGTTCCTCTTTGGGTGTTTCCTGCTTCCAGTTGCTCAGCGTCCAGCTGCAGCGGAGAAAGGCCGCCGCCAGATAGGCAAGCCCCACCAGCTTCGCCCCCCAGAACAGGGTGCTGCCCCGCAGCCCCTCTGCATCCAGATAGCAGAAGCCGTTTTCGTCCCGCGCTGTCAGCAGCGCCAGCAAAAGCAACGCCACCGGTGCGGCGCTGAGCGCCAGCCTGCGGCCGTCCTCCATCCATGTACGCCCCAGCTCTGCCTCCACATACAAAAACACCAGCAAGCAGCAACACGCCGCCAGCAGGTAAAACAAAATGCTGCCCCCGGCGTTCAGCCGGTAGGTCAGGGGGATGCCCAGATCCTGCCACGCGCCCAGCTGCGCCAGCGCACTGCCATGATCTACGATCGTCAGCGCCCCGGCAGACCACAGCAGCGCCGTGAACAGCCGCCCGGGCAGACTTTTATCCCGCATTTTCTGCTGCGCCCGCAGCAAGACCGCCAGCGTGACCAGACAGACCACACTGACCTGAGTATGGGCAATCGCATCCATGCCGCAACGCTCTCCTTTACCCTAGGGCGGCTTTGCGCCGTCCCGGCCCTTTTTCGCTCTTCCAACGTTCCTTTTCCGCACAGATTTATTGTACCAAATCCGTAACAGATATGCAACACAAACCGAAAATTTCATACAAAAAAAGACACCGGAACGTCTTTCGGCGTTCCGGTGTCTCTTGGAATCATATCACTTTGCCTGCGGATGGGCGGCGTCGTTGCGCAGGGCGCTTTCGCGGATCTTTTCCAGCGTCTGCTCGCTGAGGATGTGCTCTGCCTTGCAGGCGTCCTCGGCGGCGGTCTGCTCGTCCACGCCCAGCTGCACAAAGAAGTGGGTCAGCAGCTGGTGGCGGCTGTAAATGCGCTGAGCAATCTCCAGCCCGGGCTCCAGCAGGGTCAGGTTGCCTTCGCCGTCCACCGCGATATAGCCGTTCTCCCGCAGCTTTTTCATGGCGATGCTCACGCTGGCTTTGGTAAAGCCCAGCTCATTGACTACGTCAATGGAGCGCACTTTGCCCATACGCTGGCTCAGCATCAGGATCGTTTCAAGATAATCTTCTGCGGATTGGTGGATCTGCATGGTTTGTCCGGCCTCCTGCCTCATTCCCTCTGGGGGATTTTTCCGACAGGGGATGTGTACCCTCTGTCGTATGTTAAAGGATATCACACTTTTGCGGTTGATGCAAGTAATTCGCAGCAAGTTTTGTTAAACTAACCATATTTTTCTGCACAGAACTGCTGTTTTGCCGGTTTTGTGCCGCGCCTGTTTTGTGCAAAGGGTGCAATTTAGAGCGCAGCCAGATAGGCCGCAGGGCCTTCCTCGTACAGGTCGCCGCCGTGGGCATCCAGCACAACGGTCAGGGGCATATCCTGCACGGTCAGGCGGCGCACCGCCTCACAGCCCAAGTCCGGCCATGCGATCACTTCCAGCGTCTGCACGCTTTTTGCCATCAGCGCACCGGCACCGCCCAGCGCAGCCAGATACACCGCGCCGTTGCGCACCACAGCTGCCTTGACGGCGGCATCCCGCTTGCCCTTGCCGATCATGATCTTGTTGCCAAGATCCAGCAGCCGGGGGCTCATGGCGTCCATGCGCCCGCTTGTGGTAGGCCCTGCCGAGCCGATGACTTCGCCCGGGCGTTCCGGGGTGGGACCCACATAATAGATGGCGCTGCCTTCCAGATCAAAAGGCAGGGTCTCGCCCTTGTCCAGTGCTTCCATCATCCGCTTGTGTGCCTGATCCCGGGCGGTGTACACCACGCCGGAAAGCAGTACGGTATCCCCCGCTTTCAGCGGGGCAAGATCCTGCGCGGTGCAGGGGGTAGTCAGTCTGTATTCCATCGTTCTCCCCTCCTTACAGCTCCGCGCTGGCGCGGCGGGTCACATGACAGGAAACGTTCACAGCCACCGGCAGACCCGCCACATGGGTGGGCATCTGCTCAATGGCAAGGCCAAGGCAGGTGGTCTTGCCGCCAAAGCCCTGCGGGCCGATGCCCAGTGCATTGATGGCGGCAAGCAGCTCCTGCTCCAACTGGGCGTAGTAGGGGTCGGGGTTGGGGATATCCAGCGGGCGCAGCAGCGCCTTTTTGGCAAGATACGCCACCTTGTCAAAGCTGCCGCCCACGCCGATGCCCA
>ULQN01019311.1_pt1 | contig 13007 bp, 5 predicted proteins | sample 1954491 | NCBI WGS metagenome assembly ULQN01 (sample SAMEA4835656, study PRJEB28245) | human gut metagenome | biome: gut microbiome; material: fecal sample | place: Denmark | collected 2008
GTTCTAGGTTTTGGAATATATTCACTATATAAATATTTAACACCAGTAACAGTAACATCAAGTAATAATGAATTTAGCCTGCAAATACCTGGTAAAATAAATTTTAAAGAAAGTGCTTCTGGCTCTTCAGAATACGTTTTAGATCTTTATTCTTTAAAAGATCAAATGATGTTATACACTACTATAATTGATAATGTTGATAGTGGAATAAGCTTAGAAGAAGCTATTACTTCAGAAAAAGATAATATTCCAAATGCTAGGGAAAATGCAAGAGATATTTCTGATGTAATAAAAATGAATATTCCAAATTGTGAAGCATATAAATATACTTTTACTTATCACGATTCAAATCTTGAATCTGACCTTTATTCTAATGTTGTATGGATAAAAACACAAAAACATATTTACATATTAGACTTCGAAGTTGTAGTAAAAAATAAAGATAAATATGTAACTATCTTTGATGATATTACAAATTCTTTTAAAGAAAATAATTAATTATACATTCAGCCTAAGTTAGGCTGTTTTTTATTTTACTTTTTAAAATGCTCTCCTTCTTGTTATATATTAATAGCTATTATTCCCAAAATAAATCCTAATATATTCCCAATAGCATTCATTCTGCCTTTATACATGTTGTTTGCCTCTGGCATTAGCTCTCCAGAAACAATATACAACATTGCTCCTCCCGCAAAGCTTAATGAACCTGCAATTATAGTTTCAGATATCCCCCCAATTAGATAACCTACTAATGCTCCTATACCTGTACTTATTCCAGACATAACAACATAAAATATCACTTTTTTGTTACTCATTCCTCCATTTTTCATTGGTACTGCCATAGAAATTCCTTCTGGTATATCGTGTATTGCAATTACAATTGCTAGTGATAATCCTAAATTTAATGAGCTACTTAATCCTGTTCCTATTGCTAATCCTTCTGGTATATTATGAAGTGCTAAGCCTATGCTTATAATTATTCCTGTTTTTAATAAATTATTAACTTTGTTATTTCCTCTAAACTTTTCTTTAACAATAGTATCACATATTATCATTGTAGCTATTCCACATAAAATTCCTAACAATATTACTGCTAAATTAGCTATTTCCATAGCTTCTGGTAATAAATCAAAACAGATTATAGCCATCATTAAACCTGCTGCAAATGACAATATAAAACCTAAAAATTTGTTTGAATCATTTTTTAATTTTATTCCTATTAGTCCACCTAATGTTGTTCCAAAAGTACCAAAAAATAAACCTACTCCAACTACTTTTAGCATTTCCAAATTGTCCACCCCTATTTAAATCTTTTATTTCATTTTATGCTACTAAATTAATATTTATTAAATTTACTGTAAAAAAGTATTTATAATATATTTTTAAATCAAATTCTTATACTAGGAGATTTTGCTGTAAATAAAAAAAGCATACTAAATTATACTTAAAAAGTAAAATTTAGTACACTTCTTATTATTAATATTTTATATTAAGCCTAATTAATAGTTGTTCTTGCTCTTTAATATGTTTTCCGTTCATTTTTAAATTTTATTTCTATTAGTCTTCGCTTCCTTTTAGCTTTTCTGCCATACTTGCAGCTGTTAAACTATCTATCATGTTGTCTATATTTCCATTTAAGAAATCTTCCATTTGGAATATACTTAAGCCTATTCTATGGTCTGTTATACGACCTTGTGGGTAGTTGTATGTTCTTATTTTTTCGCTTCTATCTCCACTTCCTATTTGTGATTTTCTTTCGCTTGCAAGTTCATTATCTTGCTTTGTTTTCTCTATTTCGTATATCCTAGAACGTAATAGCTTCATTGCATATTCCCTATTTTGTAATTGTGATCTTTCTGTTTGGCATTCTGCAACTATTCCAGTTGGCTCGTGGATAAGTCTTACTGCTGAAGAAGTTTTGTTAACATGTTGTCCCCCAGCTCCAGATGCTCTAAATACTTCCATTCTTACATCTGCTGGATTTATTTCTATTTCAACATCTTCTACTACTGGTAATACTGCGACAGTTGCTGTAGATGTGTGAATTCTTCCACTACTTTCTGTGTCTGGAACTCTTTGTACTCTATGTACTCCACTTTCATATTTTAGTCTACTATATGCTCCTTTTCCTGTAATCATAAATGAAATTTCTTTATAACCACCAAGTTCAGTTTCGTTCTCATTTAATATTTCTAATTTCCAGTGTTTTCTTTCTGAATACATATTATACATTCTAAATAATGTTCCTGCAAATAATGCTGCTTCTTCTCCTCCTGCACCTGCTCTTATTTCACAAATAATATTTTTATCATCATCTTTGTCTTTTGGTATTAATAACATTTTTAATTCTTCTTCTAGCTTTGGAATTTTCTCTTTTGCAGAATAATAATCTGCTTCTGCTAGTTCTTTTAATTCTTTATCTGCCATCATTTCTTTGGCATCTTCCATTTCTTGTGTTACTTTTTTATATTCTCTGTATTTCTCTACAACATCTGTAATATCTGCATGTTCTTTTACATACTTTTGCCATTCGCTATGGTTGCTAATTACTTCTGGATCACTTATTAATTTAGTTAATTCTTCATACCTTTGCTCTACAGCTTCTAATTTTTGAAACATAATTCTCTCCTCTTTTTATAAACTCTGTATACTATTATACACAATTTTTCCATCTTTTTCAAGTTCAAAATCGGGATTGGAAAACAGTCCTTAAAATACTGAAGAAACACTCCATTCTTACAAAGCAAAAAATCTCGGTGTAACCGAGATTTTTTATTATCTGTTCCAGAATGCTTTATATGCTTTATATGCTGAATATACATCATATTTACTAGAAATTTCATATGGTGAATGCATACATAAAATTGGAATTCCACAGTCAATAACATCTATTCCTTTGTTTGCAAGAATATATGCTATTGTACCTCCTCCACCAACATCTACTTTTCCTAATTCTGTTATTTGATATTTGATATTATTTTCATTAAATAATCTTTTTATCTCTGCTAAGTACTCTGCATTTGCATCTGATGCTTCGTACTTTCCTCCAGAACCTGTATACTTATTTAGTCCTACACCATATCCCATATATGCAGCATTAAGCCTATCTGAAACATTTGCATATATTGGATCTAAACAAGCATCAACATCTGCTGAAAGCATTTTAGAATTTATAAATACTTTTTCTAATAAGTTTGGTCTGTTCTCTCCTGTTTTATTTAACAAATATGTTATAAAAGTATCAAAAGCATGTGATTCCATTCCTGTATTTCCTACACTACCAATTTCTTCTTTATCTGCAATTATACATACTGCTGTTTTTGTTATTTCATTTAGTTCCATCATTGCTGTTAATGATGTATATACACAAACTTTATCATCTTGTCCATATCCAGCTACCATGCTTTCGTCAAAGCCTTGTGTTCTTGCCTTATATGCTGGCACAAGTTCTAATTCGCTACTGCTTAAATCATCTTCTACTATACCATATTTTTTATTTAGTAAATTTAAAATATTTAATTTTACACTTTCCGAAATTTCTTCTTCAAATGGCATACTTCCTATTAATAAGTTTAAATCTTCGCCTTTTATTGCTTCTCTTAGTTTTGCATTTTCTTGTTCCTTTGCTAAATGTGGTAATAAATCTGTTATTGTAAAAATTGGGTCTTTATCGTCTTCCCCTATTCTTACTTCTATTTTTTCACCATTTTGTTTTATTATAACCCCATGAATACTAAGTGGAATAGTTGTCCATTGATATTTTTTAATTCCACCATAATAATGTGTTTTAAAATATGCTAATTCTTGGTCTTCATATAGTGGATTTGGTTTTAAGTCTAACCTTGGTGAATCTGCATGTGATCCAATTATATTTAAACCGTCTTCTAATTTTTCTTTTCCTATAATTGCTAAATACATGCTTTTTTCTTTATTTACGTAATATACTTTGTCCCCAACATTTAAGTTTTCTACTTCATTTACATCTTTAAATCCATTTGCTTTTGCCATTTCTACAGCACTTTTAACAATTTCTCTTTCTGTTTTTGAATTGTTTAAAAATTCCATATATCTTTCATTATATTCAAATATTTCTTGTTTAAGCTCTTCAGAAATTTTAAACCATCCATTTACTTTTTTGTTGAATAGCTTTTCTTTTAGTTCTTCTGCATATGTCATATATATCTACTCCTTTTCTTTTTTTCTATATTCTATCATTAAATAATTCAAATGTCCAAATTTTCCGTATGACATTTTTCGATTTTCATCTCAAAATGACGTTGTCTATGTCTTTTTCAGTATTACAAAAAAATCATGCTTAATATTTTCTATTGTAAAAGCTTCGCACAGTAATAGAAATTTTATATTACATAAAAAAAAGGGATTTTAAGGTCCGTCCCCGAATCCCTAATCCCTTTTTAGGTTGTTAATCTATTTGTTTAAAACTTTCTTTTTTATTAAGATTATTCCTACCGCTAGTATTCCAGCAATTGCAATTCCTATTGCTATGTATTTTACTACATCTTCTGCTCCAAATGGTGGAACTATAGAAATTCTTTCTGATAATGCTGTGTCTGGCTCTCCTACATTGTAGTTACCAGGAATTGAAACTATGCTAGAGTTATATGTTCTTCTACCTGTTGGTGTATATGTTTCTATAACCTCTGCTATGTTTTCATATTCTGTATCATCTGTAACACTTCCATCTGATGATATTACTTTTGTTAGTAATACTGATGATGTTTGTGTTTCTGAAGATTTTCCAGCTTTATCCTTAGCTTTTTCTGGTACTATTGGATCTGATTTTAATATAGGGTTATCATCTGTTGCAACAATAACTTTTTGTAATCCATTAAATTTATTTTCATCTACTGCTTTAATATGTGGATTGTCTCCTGATGTTAATTGTGTTTTGTCTGTAATTTCTTGCCATCCTGTATTTAAGTTTGTATCAAATACTAAGTTATTAGATACATAATCTGCTATCATTAATGGGTCTAAAGTTACTATTTTATTTTTATCTGTTATTACCCCTGTGTTGTAATATGTTTCATCTTCATAATCTGTCTCACCTGTGTTTATTACTTTTATACTAAATGTAAGTTCTAATGTTGCACCATGTAATAAGTTTTCATCTACTGTTGCTTGAATTAGTCCTCTACGATCTCTTGTATTTTTCTTCCATGTTAGGTTTGGTACAGATTGGTTAGAGTTAAATATTGTTTGACCATCTCCTGTTGTTGATAGTTTTAAGTTAGTTACTGTTTTTTCTACAAATATATCTGAACGTGGTCTTTCTATAATACCTAAGTCTATATTTCTTACAGCATATTCTGTATTTTCTTGTCCAACATATTCTATTTCCATACTCATTTTAGCTGTTACTGCATTCATGTTTGTATTATCTGCTAATGTTTTTAATGTTTCTTCGTCTGTTTCAGCTGTTGAGTTTAAGACTGTTGCATTTTTATATTTTAAATTTTTACTATAAGAATTTACATCTTGTCTTCTTGTTTGATCATCTTTAGCATCATTTAGTTTTGTATCTATATTATTGTTATACCAATGTGCATCTGGGTAATTTTCATCTTTATAAATTGTAGATTTGTAATCTTGACCCGTATACATTTCATCATTTGGTTGTACTGCTACTAAAGATTCATAGTCACCATATATAAATTTAATATTGTAATCACCTGGAATGTAGTCTGTAAATTCGTATGCACCTTTATCATCTGTTCTAGTTTCTTTTACTTCTACATCTCCATTTGTACAAATTAATTGTACTTTAACTTGATTTACTAAATTTTCTCCATTTGAATATTGTCCATCACCAAGTCTTTCATTGTCTTGCTCTAATTTTTCTGCTAATGCTGCATCTTCGAATACTGTTCCTGTAGCTCTTCTCTTGTTAGAGTCATCAACTATTAGTTTTAATCCTGGTGCTGCATCTGCGTCATCTTCGAATACTGCCATACTACGTTTTGTTTTTTCTTCTCCACCTAGGTCTTGGTATTCATCTGTTTTAGTAAATGCTACAAATTCTTGTACTTTTGAATCTGTTGGGTTTAAGTTTGCTGGTGTAGAATCTACATCTATTAATCCTGCATTTTCCCCTGCATTAGTTATTAATTGTCCATTTAAATCTTTTCTGTCTTCTCTATATGTATTTTTGTAACCAGATATTTGTGCAAAGTTTTCTTTAGTAGATGTTCCTTCTTCCACTAATGCTCTTAATGCTTCGTCTGTTACTCTATATTCTACAAATATCCATTTTTTATCGTCTATACCTTGGTCTGCTAACGCTGTTGTATTCATTGTATGATATGTTTTTCCAGAACCAGATATATCTTGACCTTGTTGCCATGCAATTTCTTTTTCGTTTTCGTCATATGATCTAATATATTCATAAGAAGTGTCATAGTAATCTGCTAAGTCTGTTACATAACCTGTAATTTTTCCAACTGATTGATTCTTTAATTGAATTTTATAAGTTACTTTTACTTGTAATTTATCTGGAGCTTCTTCTAGTTGTTGTTCCATTTTATATTTTAAATCTGCACTTCTAATAGCTCTATTATAATCAGGTATGTCTGTACCTCTTATTTCTACTTCTAGATCTTTATCTCCACCTGGATAGTCATATTTATGTGTTTTACCATTTATACTTAAGTCTACTTTTACTAAGTCTTTTCTTAAGTTCATGTCGAATTGTTCTCTGTCTTTAATTCCAAAGTTGATATTTAATAATTCTTCTTTAGAATTTGTTACTCCATATAATAACAATTCTTCTATTCCATTTGGACCTGTGTATGCGTAAATATCAAATGCTGGATTTTTTGTATCTTTTCTGTCTGGAACTTCGTGTGTACCATCTACTGGTGTAAATTTATTATTAAAGTCTTGTCTGTTCTTTTTACCATCTGTTGCATAAGATCTTTCTTCTATTGAAGTCTTTCCTAATGTTCCAGAACTATCTATTATTTTACTTACTCTTTGATATGTTGTTGGCTCATATAATTGTCCATTATATTTAAATCTTACATAATATTGTTTAGAAGCTAATTGGTCTTTAAATTCGTAGTAACCATCTTTATCTGTTGTTGTTTTTGCAACTTCTTTACCTGTGCTGTCAAATAATGTTACTTCGATTCCTTCTAACATTTCGTCTCCTGTACTTATAATTCCGTCTTCTGTTCCATCTTTGTTAGCTAAATTATCTTTAAATACTTTACCTGCTAAGTCTATTGTAAGTTCTATTTCTGGTCCTGTTGCATCATCCTTTGCAGGTCCTCCTGTATAATCTATTGTTACTAAACGTTGTACTGTGTGCCCATCTATTGATGGTTTATTTGGTTCATAATATGTATATGTTCCACTTGCTTCTTCGTATTTGTATTCTGCTCCTAAAGTAACTTTAGATGCGTTTTTTGCTTCTTCTTGTAATAATAATACATAAAATTCTTCACCAGAGTCTATATCATCTACAGTACCTGTATATCCTCCGAAGTTTACTTTCTTAACTTCGATTGTTTCACCTGTATCTGTTTTTAAATATAGTCTTGATATTTTAGAATATGTACTTTTATAGAAAGATAATTTAAATGGTCCTAATTTGTATACTCCATTTTCTGAACTTTGTAGGCCTGCTTCTGATTGTTCAAATTTTATATCTTTACCTGTTTCTTGTAATTTTTTGTAGTATTCGTTAAATCCTGCTATTTTGTTATATTGTTCTAATGCATCATCATAATCTGGATGCCAGTCTGGAGTTTTTATGTTGTTTGCAATCTCTGACATCCATATTAAGTTTTGCCTAGAGTCTATAGAACAACATTGTCTTAAAGCATATGCAAGCCCTGCTGACATATTACGTGTTTCTGTACTATAAAATGTAAGTTTCCAAGAAGACCAAAGTGATCCACCTGCTTGTGAACAATAAACTTCTGTTGGTTTACCATCTATGTTTGTAACAAAAGGAGGTCCTCCATTTGTTACGCCATATTGGTAATCAAATGAGCTAGCTTTTGAAATTGGTGAAAAATATGCAATTACTGCTATCATTGGTATAATTATTAATAATATTATTAATGCTAATAATTTAGATTTTTTCATAATTTCTTTCCTCCTTTCTACATTTTTAATACCTTTTTATTTATTATATATGCTCCACAACCTGCTATTGCTAAAATTGTTAATGTTAATACTGCATATGTTACTGGACCACCAGTTTTTATACCTATAATTACATTTGCTGAAGAATTTGCATCATCTTCTTCATTCTTTTCATCTAATAACCCTTGGTCATTATATGTTTCTGTAATTTCAGCTTTATTTGTTACTGTTCCTGTAGCATTTTCATTCATTTTCTTTGTTAATAATAATTTAACTTCTTTAGATTCTCCTGGGTTTATTATTTCGTTTTCTAATGCTGTACATACTAGTGTATCTCCAGAAGCATACCAATCTTTATTTAGGTTAGAACTAAATTCTAATTCGTTTGGTACATAATCTACAATTTTCTTAGCATATCCTGCTACATTACCTTTATTAGTAATTGTCATTGTATATTCTATTACTAAGTTTGTATTGTTAATACGTTTTGCATCAACTTCTATTTTTCCTAATTTCTTATTTTCATAAGGTATAGCTTTTGTATTTTTTCCATCTGCCATTTTTATTTGTGTTAATGATTTATTTAATGATAAATCAAATATTCCTTTTGTAGTTAATCCTAAGTCTATGTTATTCATGCTATTTTCTGTAATCTCTAAATTATCTGTAATAGCTACTCCGTTATTTTCTGTTGTATTTATTGCGTCAGAATTAATTTTTTCATCTACACCTTGTTTTCTATATTCTGTAATAACATATTTAGAATTATCATAGTTAAATTTAACAATATATTTTCCTTTAATTAAATCACTTAAAATATATTCCCCTTTATCGTTTGTTGTTGCTGTAATTTTATCTCCATTTGAATTTTTTACTTCTTTTCCTGTTTCTGCATCTACTATCGTTACTGGAATTCCTGAAAGTAATTTTTCTTGCACATCTCTTGTACCATTTCTGTTTTCATCAAACCATACTGTACCAGAAATTCTGTAAGTATTAGAGTTTTGAACATTGTCATTTTCTATCTTGTTGTTAATTTCGTCTTTAAAGTCTTCTGTTCCATCTCCAGATACTTCTACATCTACAGTTGAGTCTTCTTCTTCTTTTGATGAATCTATCATTTTATTTACAGCTGCTTTTATTACAAATTTAAATGTTTGGCCTGCGTCTAAGTCTAATGTTGCTTGTGATACTTTATCTTCTAATAAATATCCATTAAACATTTCTTTGTCGTCTACATAGTATGTTGTGTTCAAATATTTTAAGTTGTCTGGTATTGTTGCTTTTATTTTTACATTTTTTATAACTCCAGAACTTACGTTTTTAGCTGTTATTGTATATGTTACAACATCTCCTATTTGTAAATATTCTTTTGTTATATCTGTTTCTGTTTTTACTTCTAGTTTGTTGTTTCCAGTTGAATGTATAATTATAGAACTTTTTTGTTCGTTTGTTCCTTTTCCTTTTACTACAACTTGCATATTTACGTCTTCTTCTTTAATTGTTTTTACTCTTAATATGAAATTGTATTTTGCTGCAGATTTCGCTTCTATATCTCCAACGTTAAATGTTACTGTTCTGCTCTTTTCATCGTATTTTACATCTTCTGTTGATTGGTTTGCTCCTGCATATCCTTGTCTAAATGCTTCTATATATTCTACATTGTCTGGTAATTTTATTGTTGCTTTTACATTTTCTACTTTTTTATCTGTTGCATTAGTTATATTTGTATAATATTCTATTTTACTTCCTAATCCAACATTATCTTGTGTTGGCGTTGTGAATTGAATTATAAAGCTTGCTAAAGTTACATTTACTTCTGGTGTTGATACTTGTTCTGATTTTTCTAAGTTTCCTGCTGAAAGGCTTAAATCTAATTTAAATTTTCCTTCACGATTTGCTTTTATTGTAAATGTTACTTCTTTGCTTTCTTGTACTGCTAAGTTTCCTACAGAAAGGTCAAATGTTCTTATCTCTGGTTTTACTTCATATCTCTCTCCCATAGGCTCTTTTATATACTCTGCATAATCAACCATTTTTGGTAAATTTACAGTAACTTTTACGTTTTCTGCTGATACTTCTCCATCATTTTTTACTGTAATTTTATATTCCATTATATCTTCTGTTGAAGCTGTGCTTCCTACGTTAGCATATATTTCTGCTTTTAATTCTGGCCCTTTTCCTGTAGATACACCAACTGTTGGAGCCATTGTTTCTTTTGATATTGTTTGATTGCTTTCTTCTTCTTCATAATATACTGTATATGTACCAAATGCGTTTTCGTTATGTGATAAATTTGCTGGTACTTGTACATTGTATGCCATATCAAAAGCTGTTGCTTGTGGCATTACATAATTATTTAATACTATTAAATAAGATTTTATTTTTGAAGCATCACTTATAGTTTGTTGCCATCCATTTTGTGTATTATTTAAATCTGCTGTTGCTTCTCCATTTTCACTGTAGTAGATAGTAGCTATTGAGCTATCTATACCAGATATGTTAATACCTGTTGTTAAAACTGTATCTACTGTAGATCCTAATTCTGTTCCATCTGTTTTCTTGTTACCTTGGAATGGTATCCTTCCTAAAATTTTTGGATTCTTAATATCTTTTCCATAGTTATTTACTACTGTAGCTTTCATTGTCATGTTTTTAGATTCTTCTTTAATTCCTATCTTTCCAGCTTGTTCTTTATTTGGTAAAGAAACAACTTCTGCATTATCTGGAGAGAAGTTAGCTACACTGCTTAATAGTACTACTCCTTGTGGAGCGTATATGTTCATATTAACTTTTGAAATACCATCATTTTCGTATTGTATTGCTTTATTATTTGTTACTTTTAATATTGCATCTTTTGCTATATTAGCAGCTGTTTTTCTTAATGTTATGTCTGTATTTATTACTACATTAATACCTTTGCTTATATCTGTAACAAATTCTGTTTGATTTCCTTGTATTTTTATTCTAATTACTTTGTTTCCATTTGCGTCTGTTATAACGTCATATGAACTTATTTTTAGATTTTCATTATATAGTAAATTTATTGTTTTTATATCTAGTACTTCTATTTCACTTGGTAATGCAATTTCAAGTGTTGGATTTTCAAATAAGTCACATGTATAATCGTTTGACTTTAATATTGCTTTTATTTCTACATTTTCGTTTTTAGCAGTTGTTGTTAAGTTTGTATTGTTTATATAAAGTTCTGCTTTTGTTGATGTTTCATTTAACTTTGTTGTTTCTACTCTTGTTTCTAGTTGTTCTACTATATCATCTCTTATTACATTTCCAGATACTTCTGTATCTATTCTTTGTATATTTGTTACTGTAGCTCTATTTAAATCTGTTACACTTTTTATAGCTTTATTAATATTAAATGTTAATATTCCTTCTGCTATTGGTTTTGTTGTTTCTATTTTTATTGATGTAACTTCTTGGTTACTTATAGAAATTGTCATATTTCCATTTTCATCTACGCTAGTATTTTTATCTATTCCAGCTATTTTATTTCCATTTTGATCATATATTTGAATTATTCCATTTTGACCTAATACTTTATCGAATATAGCTTTACTAATAGATATACTTTTATAGTACATGTTATTTCCTACTTGTATTGTAGCTTCATTTGCTGTAACAAATTTTGCATTATTTTCAATTAATTCTAGTTTATCTACAGCATCTATATATGCTATATTAGCTGATATTGTAGATGCAAATTGTGTTTCGTATTTATTATTTGCGTACATATAACCTTTATATATTTCTTCTGTAGCAAATGGTGTAGAGTCAACTACTGTACTCATCTTATCTTTTAATTCTACATTTTTTTGAACATTTTCTGCAACTTCTTTTTTGTTTACATATGTATTTATTGTAGATTTAGCATTTAAAGTTACAACTGCTGGAGCAAAAGTAGTATCTTTGTATATATAAGTTATATAAAATTTATCTGCTCCTAATTTCCAATTAACTAGATTATTATTTTCTTTATTTTCTAAATTTATTTTTAATATTCCGGTGTCTTTGTTATAAGACCACATATCTTTTGTAAATTCTGTATTATTTGTAGCTATTGTATTTGCAAATATTCTAACTTCCTCTGGATTTTTATCTGCAATTTTTGGTACTGTAATTTCTATTTGTGTTTTTTCTACTGGAAGTGAATTTCCTTCTAGCATACTTGTTAATAGTGTTTGCATATACACATTTGTATTATAAACACCATATTTTATTACTTCTGCATTTAAAACAGCCTTTGGCTCTGCATTCCAGTTTAATCTAACATTTATATTAGATTTTACATTTTTTGCTTTTCCGTTTTCATCATAATATGTTCCTTCTAGCTTTAACTTTGTTTCTCTAGAGAAATATGTTAAATCCATATTATCGTTTCTTACAAAGTTAACAGGTACTTCTATTTCAATTTCTTTTCCACTTTCTATTTGATTTAGTGTAATTTCATTTTTGTCATAGTCTACAGATTTTATGTATTCTGTTTTAACAAAATTGTTGGAAATTGAAAAGTTTGGATTCTCTAGTGAAATTGTTGCTGTTTCTAAATATCCTGTATTCTTCACATTTACCTTTACATATAATTTTTGTTCTGAAGGCATTTCAACCTCTAAGCTATGCTTATTTGCTCCTTCTGCTTTAAAGTATGCATCAAATTCTACATTTTTGTTGTTTGATACAATACCTTGTTTTTCCAATTCTTCATAAGCAGCATAAACTGAATTTGTTAACGTAGACACATATGTCATAAGTAAACAAACTACGGTTATGGCTGCAATTAACTTATTAACAACCTTTTCTTTCATATTTTCCTCCTAAAAAATAATAATCCCATATATTATATATTATATACTTTTTTTCCTTATTTTTCAATGCTT
>ULQN01002134.1_pt1 | contig 12952 bp, 9 predicted proteins | sample 1954491 | NCBI WGS metagenome assembly ULQN01 (sample SAMEA4835656, study PRJEB28245) | human gut metagenome | biome: gut microbiome; material: fecal sample | place: Denmark | collected 2008
TCCGGCCAGCCGGCCGGGTGTCCCCCACCTACGTCAGCGGACTTTGGCCATGAATTTCTCACGATCCACGACGTAACGGACGTGCACGCCCTCTCCGATCATCCCTTCGGCATCGCGGGCGCCGACGTTGAAGGTCAGCTTGCGCCCCTCGACACCGGTCAACACGGCCGTGGCGGTGATTTCGGCACCCAACCCCGAAGGCTTGATGTGCGTGACGTTCATCTCCGCCCCTACGGTCGAAGAGCCTTCTGGCAGAGCCGCAGCAACGGCCGTCATAGCGGCATGCTCCATAAGCGCCACCATCGAAGGCGTGGCAAAAACCCCGAGGTCGCCCGACCCCATCGTCGCGGCGGTATTTGCGGCCGTAACCGTCGTCCGGCTCTGCGCCGACAATCCTTTTTCCAATATAATATCCATTTTGCGTAATACGTTTATCCGATAAATAATTACATTTGCAGTGGCCGTGCAGGCTGCGTACGGAGGAGAGCTCCGACCCGCCGCCGGATTTGTCCGCGGCAAAGATAATGCAAACCGGGCTCAAAGGCAAACCCGCGGGCAATGCACAAGGCACGGCCTGCCCCGCGAAAGTCCGCCGTTCGCAAAGATAACGATTTTCACCGAGATGAAAAAGTGGCTCCTGATTCTGGTAATGCTGACCGCCGTGTCCCCCGGGGTACGTGCGCAGGGAGGCCACGGTTTCTGGCACCAGGAATGGACGGTGGAAAAAGGAGACTCGGTACCGTTGGTACATATCCTGCCGGTCTACGTGTTCAGCCGCCCCGTCGACCTGCGCCGTTACCGCAAGCTGGTCGACGCCGTGAAGAAGGTCTACCCCATCGCCAAGATCGCGAAAGCCAGGATGGCCGACATGGAAGAGGAATTATGCCGCCTGCCGACCAAAAAGGCGCAGAAGGAGTACATCAGGCAGGTATACCACCAGATCAAGGACGAGTATACGCCCGTGCTGAAACACATGACCCGCACGCAGGGCAAGGTGTTGCTAAAGTTGATCGACCGCGAAACCGAATACACGGCCTACGAGGTGCTCAAGGAGTTCCGGGGCGGATTCGTGGCGGGGTTCTGGCAGGGCGTGTCGCGGATTTTCGGGCAGAATCTCAAATCGCAGTACGACAAGGACAACGAAGACAAGATGATCGAGCAGATCGTAATTTACTACGAAGCCGGGCTGCTGCGGTAGGCAAACCGGGATAAACTACGATCCGTTACTCGAATTTGTTGTAAAGGACGACGGGGCGTCCGCGGCGTACGCTCATCGCGGGAAACCAGATGTCGTCGGCCGTGAGTCCGCACTTCTCCACCGCCTCGAGCGAGTACTCCAGACGTCCGAAGTCGGCGTCGACGTTGTTGGTGCCGAACGTGAACTTTATTCCGCGCTGCTTGGCCCGGCGGATGATGCCGAAGCTCGGGATACGATAGCGGGCGTTGATCTCCAGGGCGATGCCGTAGCGTTCCAGCACATCCAGTACGCGGTCGACGCGCGCGTCAGTCCAATACCTGTCGTAATCGGCCTGCATGTCGTCGGGCAGGTAGGTCGGGTTGGCGTAGATGTCGGCCGGCTCGTTGGTGAGTATCTTCACCGTCTGGTCGACCAGATGATCCATGTACTGTTCTTTCGTCACGCCGTCGTAGTGCACCTCCTCGGGCCGGTAGATACGCGAGTTGCGCCCTTTGTGGTCTATGATGGTCATGGCGTCCGTAAACAGGTAGTCGAATACGCCGAGGGCCTCCTGCGAGAAGGTCGCCGTCCACTTGCGGCCCTCGCCCTGCACGCCGCACAGGAAGGGCATCCGCTCCACTTCGTCGAAATAGGCATAGACCTCCCCGTCGTCGGCCAGCATCCGGCCCACACCGCCTTCCCCGGCGTTGGGCGCCACGCCGTAATTGATGCCGTAGTTCATCGACATGGCGTGCGCCCGCTCCTTGGTCAGGCCGCCCTTCAGGTGTACGTGGTAGTCGATGACGGGGAAATCACGCTGCTGGAAGCGGATCACGCCGTCGGTGCGTTCGTCCACGGGCGGCAGTGTGTCGGCCTCGTTGCGGGCCTGCGCGCCGAGGCGCTCGATTGCAAGGTTGCGGAACGCAACTTCGCCCTGCACGCCGCGCAGCGCGATCGCGCCGTGTCCTAACAATTGCCGGGCGTGCGCCTGGGTGCGGTAGGGATGTTCGGGTTCGGTATAGCAGACCACTTCGGTGGTGTCGATGCGGACGACGATGTTACGGCCGCGCACAGTGACCTCGAAGCCGAACCACTCGCCGTCGTCGGCCAGCGAACGGTAGAGGTTGCGCACGGAGGCGAGCGAACCGCTCTTGCGTGTCCCGTCGATGGCGCCGTTGCGGAAAACCACCTCGTAGCCCGACTCGCCGTCGGTGTGGAAGAGCAGCGCCGCCTGGGCACCGGGCTGCGTGAGGGCTTCCCCCGTAAGGCGGAAGTTGCCGTAGTCGCCTGCTGCCAGGAGCGTACGGCCCGCCGTTACGGCCGGGGCCGTCGTGCGGATCTCCCGCTCGCCGTCGCGCCACCGGTCAAGCGGTTCGAGGGCTCCGGCCTCTCCGCAGGCCGTGAGTGCGGCCAGGGACAAGAGTGCCGCGGCGATCGTCGTCCCGATACGCGGAACAGGATTCGAATGGCAAAAGAGGTTCCTCATAACTTGGATTTTGTAATAATGCGGTTCCGATTCGGACAGGCCGCCCGGCCTATGTGTACGTCAAACTTATCTCAGTCGTTGCTTGCTATCAAATATGCCCATGCAAAAATACACACTTTGTTGGAAAAGTACGGAATGACGCACGCTGTTTTATTTCGGACAGCATGAATTTCGGGAATCCCGGCAGCAAATAGGCTCAGAAATTGAACGACAGGCCAACGCCCAGCTCCATGTAGGAACGCCCCGGGCGGTAATCCCCGAAGGCGAACCCGAAATTGTCGGTCAGGTAACAATGGTAGGTGAAATCGCCGTAGAGGTTGAACCGCCAGATGGGGATGATAAGCCGCACCCCGAGGTCATAGGTACAGCTGAAACGGTGCTTGACGAGGAAATTCCCGGAGGAGGGCTCGCGGCTGAGCGGGCCCAGCATCATGCCCGGCGTAAAACCCGTATGCGCTTCGAATTGCTTGGGAATGATCGAAAGCAATGCCGCGGCGACCCACGACCCGGCCTCGCCGTCGCCCGGGAAAACCAGCCCCCGGATACGTTCCGTGCGCCAGGTGAATTGCATCGGGATCGAATAGTAGTCGCAGACTTCGTCGTCGAAAAACAGGTTCAGCCCCGTGCGGAAACCTATATTATAATAGTTGTACCGGGCGTAGTCGATGCTGATCGCCTCGAATTCCGGGCCACGGCCGTCCCCCATGAAAAGTTGTGCGCCGTATCGCACTCCGATCTCGTTGCCGGAGGGCAGCCCCTTGGGGGTATGCCACTCGTTCGTATTCTGGGCTGCCCCGCTGACGCAATACAGAAGCGCGAGGAGTGCCGCAAAAACTGGTTTCTTCATAATTTACAGGTTGCTTCTGCCCGCAAAGGTAACAGAATAAGGCCGCCTTCCAAACATTTATGCGGAAAAATGCAGGGTGGGCAACCAGATGCCCTGAAAATCGCCGCAGCCCTTGCTCTTTGTGAATTATTCGTTATCTTTGTGGGCAAAATTTCGCTGAGCCATGTTTGAAAATTTAACGGATAAACTCGAACGGTCATTCAAAATCCTCAAGGGCGAGGGGCGCATCACCGAGATCAACGTAGCGGAGACGCTCAAGGAGATCCGTCGTGCGCTGATCGACGCCGACGTCAATTACAAGGTCGCTAAATCGTTTACCGACCAGGTAAAGCAGAAAGCGCTGGGACAGGACGTGCTCAAGGCGGTGAAGCCCGGACAGATGATGACCAAGATCGTACGCGACGAGCTGGCCGAACTGATGGGCGGCACGGCCACAGACATCAGGCTGGAGGGCAACCCGGCCGTGATCCTGATCGCGGGTCTGCAAGGCTCGGGTAAAACCACCTTCTCGGGCAAGCTCGCGGCATTCATCAAAAGCAAGAAAGGCCGCCAGGTACTGCTGGTGGCAGGCGACGTATACCGTCCCGCGGCCATCGACCAGCTGAAGGTGCTCGGCGGGCAGATCGGAGTGGAGGTCTACACCGAAGAGGGGAACAAAAACCCAGTACAGATCGCCGAAAACGCCATCAAATACGCCCGCCAAAACTCGTTCAACGTCGTAATCGTCGATACGGCGGGCCGTCTGGCCGTGGACGAGGCGATGATGCAGGAGATCACGGCCATCAAGGCGGCCGTGAAGCCTTCGGAGACACTCTTCGTGGTGGATGCCATGACGGGCCAGGACGCCGTAAACACGGCCAAGGAGTTCAACGACCGGCTCGACTTCGACGGCGTGGTACTCACCAAGCTCGACGGCGACACCCGCGGCGGTGCCGCGATCTCGATCCGCTCGGTGGTCAGCAAACCGCTGAAATTCATTTCGAGCGGCGAGAAGATGGACGCCCTGCAGGTGTTTCATCCCGAACGTATGGCCGACCGTATCCTCGGCATGGGTGACGTCGTATCGCTGGTGGAGCGTGCACAGGAGCAGTTCGACGAGGAGGAGGCGCGCCGCCTGAAGAAAAAACTGGTCAAGAACCAGTTCAACTTCAACGATTTCATCGGGCAGATCCAGCAGATCAAAAAGATGGGCAACCTGAAAGACCTCGCGGGAATGCTTCCCGGCGTAGGCAAGATGCTCAAGAACGTGGACATCCCGGACGACGTGTTCAAGCAGACCGAGGCGATCATTTCGTCGATGACCCCGGCCGAGCGCGAGCACCCCGAAATCATCAACGCACACCGCCGCGAACGCATCGCCAAGGGCAGCGGCACGACGATGGCCGACGTGAACCGCCTGATGAAACAGTTCGAGGATACCCGCAAGATGATGAAGGCCGTAGCCGGCGGCAACATGAAGATGCCGAACATGCCCGGAAGACGCCGATAGCCAACAGATTGCAAATAAACCACGATCCCTCATTCGGAATGGGGGATTTTTTATGCGGTAGTTTTTAGGGCCCGAAACGAATTTTTCATCACTTTTTCATAGCAGGACAGTTAAAAATTATTACCTTAGTACACGCAATACTTCAAATCTCACTTTTTCTAATTTAATCACAACCACATGATGCAATTATCATTTTGGAAAAGATTACTCTGCGCGGCGCTCACCCTCGCGCTGGGAGTAACACTGACAGCCTGTTCGGACGACGACACCAAGGACGACAAGCTGATCCCTGAAATCGAGGTTACCCAATCGTTGACGTTCGATTGCACGCAAACCCAGACGAAAAACCTCGAAATCGAGCTTAACGGAAAGCTCAACTGGCAGATCAAGGCCGACGCATGGATCGAGCTGTCGCAAACCAGCGGCAAAGGTTCTGCGACGGTAGCCGTAACCGTACCCGCGAACGTCACGTCGCGTACGGGTACCATCACCGTAACGGCAACCGGTTACATGGGCGCCACCGACACGGGCACATGCTCCGTAAGGCAGATCAAAGAAGGGGAGACGAATACGAACATTGCGGAAATCCGCGAGCTCGTCATGGCGACCAATCCCTCTGCCGATGGAAAAGAACTGACGGACGCGATCAGAGCCATGACGCTGTGCGGTATCGTAGTCTCGGACAAGGGGGGGGGAAACCAGCAGCCCTTCATCGTAATCCTTGCCGACGATACGCAGGATGCCGGTGCCGGCCTCGCACTCTCGATCAGCCAGTCTAACAACACCTTCGAGCGCGGCGACATCGTCGAAGTATCGCTCAGCGACGCATCGGCACAGCTCTTCAGCGGACTGCTGCAGGTTTCGACCCACAACGAACCCATGCTCGTGGGGCAGACCGAACCGCTGGCCCCGATCGCCATCACCGCAGACAAAATCGCGCAGTACGAATCGCAATACGTAAAGATCGAAAACACGCAGCCCGAAGCGTCGGAATCGGGCACCTGGAACAGCGACTCGAACAAGGGCAATGTTTCCATGGAGACCAAGGACGGAAAGTCCTACAAAATCCGCACCCTGCAAACCGCATCCTATGCACAGGATGCCATCCCGACCGACAAGAGCGGTTCCATCGCAGGTATCGCGGGCATCTACAACGGCACACTGCAAATCCTGCCCTGCAACGGTGACGACATCCAGCTTGCCGAAGCTCGTTTCACGGTACAGGGCAACAAGGCTACGCTGGCCGAAGTGCTCGAAGCCGGCGCCGGCTCGGCATTCGAAGTCGAGGGCGTGAGCGTCATCGCCGCCAACGAGCAGGGCGTTCTCCTCCAGCAGGACGGTGCACGCATCTACGCATTCAAGGGCGAAGCCCACGACCTGGCCGTCGGCGACGTGGTCACCGTGTCGGGCAAAACCGAGTCGCGCAACGGCCTGCTGCAATTCGGCAAGGGTTGCAGTTTCACCAAGACCGGCCACCAGGATATTACCCAGCCGCAGCCCGCGGCATTCTCGGCAACGGAAATCGAAGCCTACATGAAAAACCCCGAGGTGGAATACGTGACCTACAAGGGTACCGTCCTCGTATCGGGCAACTACGTCAACGTCGAGATCGACGGCACTTCGGTGCAGGGCAGCCTGGACTACATGAGCGACGATTTCAAGGAGAAGTACAACAGCCACAACGTGACCATCACCGGCTGGCTCTTCGGCTCGTACAAAACCTATATGTACACCATCCCCGTGGAGATCAAGGACGAGGGAGAATTCGAAGAGGAAGTTCCCGACGGAGCGATCTTCTACAGCACGTTCGACAAGGAGCTCGCCTCGCAAACCTTCGGCGACGGCGGCCAGTGGCCGTTCCTCGACCAGTTCGAAGGCTGGATCAACCACAAGGGCTCGGGCGTCGCCAACGTGGCTTATGACTTCAAGAGCATGTCCGCACGTACGAACCAGTCGTCTAAGGGTTCGCTTTCGCTTTACGACGGTTCAGGTAAAAACAACATCTTCTTCAGCACGGCGCCCAACTATTTCACGATCCAGAAGATCGCGGTAACGTCGCAGAACCTTCGCCTCTCGTTCGGCGCGCAGCGCTACGCACAGGGCGCCACCAACACGTTCATCAAGTCTGACTTTGTGGTACGCCTTTCGGCCGACGGGCAGCTTTGGTCGCAGGCGCTCGACTACGATTTCGGCAGCGTAGCGGACGAACCGGGTGAGTGGCGCCTCGCAACAGCAGACTTCACCCTGCCGGCAGGCACCGGCACGCTCTACATCAAGTTCGAAGCCAAGATGAGCAGCGTGAACCGTATCGACGACGTATTGCTGACCCCGGGCAACGGCGGGCAGGCAATCGAGTTCGGTAAGGAAGAGGAGACACCGCTTTCGACGATAGCCGAGGTGCTGGCGGCTCCCATCGACGAAGTTTACAAGGTCGAAGGACAGGTGATCGGCACCCACTCGAAGGGCTTCCTCGTAAAGGACGCCACGGGTACGATCCTCGTATTCAAGAAGAACCACGGCATGACCGTCGGCGACAAAGTCACCGTCGAAGGCGCAACGTCGGAATACGGAGGCATGAAGCAGTTCGGCGAAACGTCGGAACTCACCAAGAACGGCTCGGGAAGCTATACGCAGCCCACCCCGACGGATTTCGGGGCAGCGCAGTTCGACGCCTATGTCAACAACCCGACGATCCAGTATGTAAAATACGAAGGCAACCTCAGCTCGTACCGCGACCAGATTTATCAGTGGCACTATAATGTCGCCGTGGAGGGTACGAATGTAGTCGGCTCGATCGCCTACCCCAACAGCGACCTGAACATCGAAAATTTCGTCGACCGCAAAGTCATCATCACGGGCTACACCGTCGGTGTTTCGGGGACGGATACCAAATACCTCAATACGCTGACCACGTCGATCGAATTCGCAGAACAGGAGACCATGCCCGACGAGAGCCAGGCCATCACGGTGAAAGAACTCAACGCCAAACTCGCCACGATGAATGCGGGCGATGCGCTGGGCGAACTGATCGCCGTGAAGGGCTATGTGGCGGCCAACAACGAAGGAGGAAACTTCTACCAGCTCATTTCGCTGGTGGACAACACCGGCGAGGCCAACACGGGCATCATCATCAAGGGCAGCGACTACACCGAGAAAGACCTGCCTGTGGGCACGAAAGTGATCGTCAGCCTTAAATACGCCAAGTACGACATCAACAATGACCTGCCGCAGTTGAGGATGGCGACGATCTTCCCCACTCAGGAGAAGGTAACGATGAAAGTCCCCCAGATCACCGTTTCGCAGGCAGGAGATTACGTTGGCCAGTATGTGACGGTAAAGAACCTCACCCCGGCGGCAAATTCGACGACCTGGGTCGTGAATAAGAAGACCACTTCGGTCAACTTCACCGACGACGCCGAACTGCCGATGGTGGCACGTACGACCAATCACGCCGTATTCGCCAACGAAGCTATCGCAATAAAGAAGGCGGATCTGAGTGGTATCATGGAGATATACAAGGGGGGCTATCAGATCTTCCCCAACAGCATGGAGGACGTTGCAGGCTTCAAAGTCGAGTAACACGGCACAATCCATCCGTTTGTAAGAAAATCCCTGCGAGCAGCAACCCGCAGGGATTTTCCGTTTCAAAGAGGGGCCAAGGCCGGGGGGGGGGCTGAAGATTTAAGAGCGGTTTACAGCATGGAATTGAAAAATAATCGCTAAATTGTACCGGGAAACCCAACCCGGAAAACCACATGAAAAAATTACTCCTGCTGTTGCTGGGGATCGCTTCGATCCCGGCCGCCTTCTCCCAGGGCGGGAGCGGCATCGACTGGGCCGCCGACCTGGATTACCTGGCCAGCGAACTGCCCGCGAAACATTGCAACCTCTTTGCGAAATACGACAAAGCGCAGTTCGAGACCGCAATCGGCGCGATCAAGGCTTCGGCCGGGGAGGCCGGAGATTTTGCTACGGCGCTCAAAACCCAGCAGCTGATCGCCAGGCTGGGCGATTCGCACACCATGCTATATTTCAACCAGCTGATGAACCGGCAGCAGATACTGCCGCTCGGGCTGCTCTGGGTTTCCGACGGGCTGTACGTCATACAGACGGCCGAGGAAAACAAAGAGTTGCTGGGGCACCGGCTCACAGCGGTCGGCAAGGCACCGGTAGAAACCGTAATCGACAGCCTGAGCACCCTGTTCACGGTCGACAACGAAGCAATGGTAAAATCCATGATTCCCCAATTGTTCCCGTCGTTACAGCTCCTGGAATATTTCGGGTTCGCACACAACGGGCAGGCGGAACTCACGCTGGACGGAGACAAGACCTATACGCTCAAACCGTCCGATCCGCAGCGGGCGGGTCGGGCCGCCTTCCAGCCCGATTCCCTGCCCTTTGCGATCGCGGAAAGGAACGTGCTTTTCACGGATCGCTATTTCCCCGAGGAAAAAATATACTATATCCTCTACAACTCCTGCTGGGGGCGTGAAAGCGAGGCGGAGTTCAAGAGCCGCGAGAAAGCCGCGTCGCTGCCGTCGTTCACGGAATTCGGCCAAAAGGCGTTCGGCATATTGCAGGGCAACCCCGTCGGGAAGATCATTTTCGACATGAGGAACAACGGCGGAGGGAACTCGGCACAGGGGACGGCATTCATCGAAAGGCTGGCCCGGTTCCTGGAACAGCACCCCGGCATAAAAACCTATGTCGTCATCGGGCGAAGCACATTCTCCTCGGCCATCCTGAATACGATGGATTTCAAGCACCTGACCGATGCGGTCGTAGTCGGCGAACAGACCGCCGGCAAACCCAACCACTTCGGCGAGGTACGGAATTTCCAGCTCCCGGGATCGAAGCTGACAGTCGCCTATTCGACCAAATATTTCCGGCGTACGGACGAAGAGGCAGACACGATCACCCCCGACGTCAGGATCGAAATGAGTTTTACGGATTTCACGAAAGGCATCGACCCGGTGTACGAATGGATCAAGGCACAATAGGCTGCGCGGGCGGTTTACTCCGTCCAGCCGTTATGCCGGACGTTCGCCGGGTTCCACTTCTGCTTGGGCTCAGGATTGTCCGCAGGATAGCCCACCGGAATCAGGTTGAGCGGAACGACATCGGAGGGAAGCCCCAGCACGCGCCGCACGGCCTCTACCCGTTCGCCGCGGGGATAAACCCCAGTCCATACGGCTCCCAACCCCAGGGCATGGGCCGCAAGGAGCAGGTTTTCCGAGGCCGCCGAGGCATCCATCACCCACCAGTCGCCGGAAGCCCCCGGATTGCGCGACAAGTCGCCGCAGACGACCACGGCCAGGGGTGCCCGGGCGGCCATCTTCGCAAAGGGCAGCGCCCCGGCGAGTTCGCGTAACAGCTCCCGGTCGTCCACGACAACGAAAGCCCACGGCTGACGGTTCACGGCCGAGGGCGCGGCCATCGCAGCCCGCAGCAGCAGTTCGACCGTATCGGCACCGACCGGGCAATCCCGGTAGGCCCGGATGCTCGTCCGGGTCATAATCACATCGAGGGGGCTCCGCTTGCCGGACTCCCCGGCCGGGGTGCGCCCCCCCGCCGGCAGCCCCCATACCAGCAACGCGGCCAGCACGGCACCGGCGCAGAAAAAGAGGATTTTCGTCCTGTTCATAATTTTCCGTTATATCGTGTCCCGGCAAATATACGGGAAAAATCGTAAAAAGCACCGCACACCGGTCAAACGACCGTATCGGCGGGTAAATTAATCGACCGGGCGTTTGCAGGGGTCTTTTTTTATCGCTACCTTTGTCCGGATCATATCCCAAAAGGAAAATGCACAAATCGGGCTTTGTAAATATCATCGGGAATCCCAACGTCGGCAAATCGACACTCATGAACGCATTGGTCGGCGAAAAGTTGTCGATCATCACGTCGAAGGCGCAGACCACGCGCCACAGGATCATGGGCATCGTCTCGAGCGAGGATTTCCAGATCGTCTATTCCGATACGCCGGGCATTCTGAAACCCAGCTACAAATTACAGGAGTCGATGATGAAATTCGTGACGGGCGCCGTAGCCGACGCCGACGTCATACTCTATGTCACCGACACCGTGGAGCGGGGGGAACGCTCGGCCGAAATCATCGACCGCATCCGCCAGAGCGGCGTCCCGGCCATCGTGGTCATCAACAAGATCGACCTCACGACGCCCGAGGCACTCGAGGCACTGGTCGACAAATGGCAGGGGGAGTTGCCCGAGGCACGCATCGTACCGGCATCGGCCAAGGAGAATTTCAACATCGAAGGGTTGTTCAAGACCATCCTCGACCTGCTGCCCGAAGGCCCGGCCTTCTATCCGAAGGATACACTGACGGACAAGACGCTGCGGTTTTTCGCCTCGGAAATCATCCGCGAGAAAATCCTCAGGTTCTACGACAAGGAGATCCCCTACTGCTGCGAAATCGAGATCGAAAGCTACAAGGAGGAGCCGGCGATCGACCGCATCGCCGCAACGATCTATGTCGCCCGCGACTCGCAGAAAGGCATCCTGATCGGGCATAAGGGCGAGAAACTCAAACGGGTCGGGCAGGCCGCACGCGAGGACATGGAGCAGTTCCTCGGCAAAAAGGTTTTCCTGCAACTGTTCGTCAAAGTGAACGACGACTGGCGCAACAACGAACGCCAACTGCGCCGTTTCGGGTACGAATTGGAATAAACCGGAATAATAAACCGCCCGAAAAGGACGTTAATGGGACAAGTGAGTCGGAAATTGAAAAAATACATCCTCGGGATCGCACTGGGCATCGCACTGATGTGCGGGAAGGAATCGTATGCGCAGTACAACCGGGAATATTTCTTCTGGGTGGGACGTTCATGCATGATGAACAACGACTACCAGGAGGCCATCCGGACGCTCAACACCCTGCTGCGGTTCGACGAGGATGCCTTCGAAGGCTATTTCCTGCGCGGCATCGCCAAATACAACCTCGACGACCTGCTGGGCGCCGAGGCCGATTTCTCGACCGCCATCCGGCTCAACCCCGTATACACACAAGCCTATACCTACCGCGCGATCACGCGTTCGCGGCTGGGTAATTACGATGACGCCCTGCAGGACTTCCGCGAGGCGATCGACCTGCGCCCGGATCTGCCGGGCCCCTATTACAGCCGCGGCGTGACACGGCTGCTGAACCAGCAGTTCAAGGAGGCCATCGACGATTTCGACAAGTTCATCCGCCAGGAGAACAAAGTCGCCGACGCCTTCATCTGCCGGGGCCTGAGCTACCTGCACCTGAAGGATACGGTACGCGCCTACGACAATTTCAACACCGCCATCCGCACGAACCGCGAGAACCCCGGCGGGTACAACCGCCGCGGTGGGCTCTACATGGAACAGAAACGCTTTGCGGAAGCCGAAGCTGACTTCAACAAGGCCATCGAATGCGATTCGGCCTACCTGCTTTCGTATTTCAACCGCGCACTGGTCTACTCGGACACCAACCGTCCGATGCTGGCCCTCGCGGATTTCGACAAGGTGATCCAGCTCGACTCGACCAATTCGCTGACCTACTTCAACCGTGCCATGCTGCGCACGCAGATCGGCGACTACAACCGTGCGCTGGACGACTACGACAAGGTGGCGCTCTATTCGCCCAACAACGTGCTGGTCTACTACAACCGCGCAGGGGTCTATGCCCAGCTGGGCGAACTGGAGAAGGCGATAGACGACTACTCCTCGGCCATCAAGCTCTACCCCGATTTCGCCAACGCCTATATTTACCGCGGCCGTCTGCGCGAACTGCTGCGCGACCCGCAGGGCGCGAAGAAAGACCGCGACACGGCCCAGAAGAAGATTGCGGAGTACCGCTCCCGCCTGAGCGACAGCACCTACTCGATCTATGCCGACACGACGCAGCGTTTCGACCGCCTGTTGTCGTTCGACAGCAAATTCTCGGGCGGCAGCTTCGACCGCATCACGGGC
>ULQN01005464.1_pt1 | contig 12586 bp, 18 predicted proteins | sample 1954491 | NCBI WGS metagenome assembly ULQN01 (sample SAMEA4835656, study PRJEB28245) | human gut metagenome | biome: gut microbiome; material: fecal sample | place: Denmark | collected 2008
AGGCCCATAGGAGCCATGCTGTTCCTTGGCCCCACCGGCGTTGGCAAAACAGCCCTTGCCAGGGCGCTGGCCGTCAGCTGGTTCGGCAGCGAAAAGGCACTGCTCAAGTTTGACATGTCGGAATATCAGGAGCAGCACACCGCTGCCCGGCTGCTGGGTGCCCCGCCGGGCTATCTGGGCCATGATGAGGGCGGGCAGCTTACCGAGGCCGTGCGCCGCCGCCCCTACAGCGTGGTCCTGTTTGATGAGATCGAAAAAGCCCACCCGGATATCCAGAACATCCTGCTGCAGATCCTGGAGGATGGGCAGCTCACCGATGCCATGGGGCGAAAAGCGGATTTCCGCAATACCATCGTGCTGCTCACATCCAACCTTGGCGCGCGCTTTCTGGCGGGTCAGAGCGCTCCGCTGGGCTTTGCTGCGGGCAGTGAAGCCGTATTTGAAAAGCAGTCGGCGCAGGCCGTTGAGGAAGCGAAAAAGTGGTTCCGGCCAGAACTGGCAGGCCGTCTGGATGAAATGATCGTGTTCCGTCCGCTGGCAGATGACAGCCTGTGCGCCATTGCGGAAAAACTGCTCTGCCAGCTGGAACAGCGTGCAGCAGGCAGTGGCTATCAGCTGCACCATACGCCTCAGGTGGGCAGGGCACTGGCGGCAAAGGCACGGTCAGCCTATGGCGCCCGGGAACTGCGCCGCGCCGTGGACAGGGCAGTAGAGCAAGCCCTTGCAGACCGCATTGCCTCCGGCACAGCCAGTACCGGCCAGCATTGGACAGCGGACTGCTCGGCTGATGGCTCTATCATCCTGCGGGAGGATGAAACCGTAACCATGTAAAAATTGGACAGTAGTGGCTTCCCCGGCAGGCCATCGGGGAGCTTTCCCCGCAAAATAACGGATTGCGGCACCCGGCATCTGCTTCGCTCTCGCTCGCATCTTGCTGGCCGTGGCCCCAACAATAGCTTCTTGCCTCGGCCACTGGCCGCAGTCGCTATTGTTGCAGGCCATTCCAGCTCCCGCCCTATTGCCTGCGGCAACAGGGTCCCACCCTCGGATCATTTGCTGGGGAAACTCCCCGCCGTCCTGCCAAGTAAAAATGCATCTTGCAACCTGCTGGTTTTCTGTTATCATAGAATCAGGGTGTATCTGAAAAAACAGAATTGCAGGAGGAAGTTCATGCGTACTTTATTTCTTTTGAACCCCACTGCCGGCAAGGCAGACTGTACCCGTGCTCTGCCGCGGCAGATCGATGCGGCTGCGGCGCGGGCCGGTCTTGCTAGGGGAGAATATACCATTCGGATCACTGCCCACGCAGGCCACGCCCGGGAGCTTGCCAATGCCGCAGCCCGACAGGCCCGGCAGGCAGGGGAGCAGCTCCGCATCTATACAGCAGGCGGCGATGGCACCTTCAATGAAGCCCTCACCGGCGTCTATGGGTTTGAGAATGCGGCTGTGGGCTGCCTGCCCTATGGCAGCGGCAATGATTTCCTGCGTACTTTTGGCACAAAAGCGGAATTTCTGGATCTGGACGCCCAGCTTGCAGGCGGGTCGGTCGCCATTGACCTGATGCAGACCAGTCTCGGTCTTTCGGCCACCATCTGCGCTGCCGGTCTGGATGCGCAGGTCGCCTACGGCATCCCGAAGTTCCGGCGCATCCCGCTCTGCGGCGGCGAAGCGGCCTATGCGCTTTCCATCGTAGAACAGCTGTGCGGGCATATTGGCCGAAGAGTAGAGTACACCATTGACGGCGAGACCCTGACAGTGGACTGCCTTATGTGTGCCGTCTGCAATGGCCGCACCTATGGCGGTGGCTTCTGTGCAGCGCCGGAAGCCCAGCCGGACGACGGCTGGCTGGATGTGTATATCATCCGCAAGGTGAACCGTTTGACCATCGCAAAACTTCTGGGAATGTACAAAAACGGAGGGCACTTCCGGAATGGTCAGCTGGTCAGGGCGGCAGAGCCGTACTTTATCTACCGGCGGGCAAAGCAGGTCTCTCTGCGCGCCGTGGATGGCCGCGGGCCTATCGTTGCTACGGCAGACGGTGAGTGTGTGCCCAAGGAGCAGATCACTGTGCAGGTACAGCCGCTGGCTGGCCGTATTCTGCTGCCAAAGCCTGCTTTTGAGCGCTTTGCAGCGCAGCGGTCCGAACAGAGTGCGACCTGACCGGACGCGAAAAAATTCAGCCTTCAGGATCTCCTGAGCAGTCAAAGGGTCGGAAGCCTTAAAACAGGGTTTTCGGCCCTTTATTTTGCAGAAAAAAGAAAGGAGATCCGGAAGGTTTTGAATCAGGTTTTGCTGATGATACGTTGATTGGACGAGCCGTCACAAATTGTTAATCTCTAGGATAAGGATTTCTCTGAAATTATAAGAACGTAGCTGCATATTTTCGGATTTGAAAAAATGTGAAAAAAGTGTACGAAATGCACCCCGTTCATACCCTAATCAAACACTGAAACGCTGAATAAAAATGATGTAAAGTACAGAAAAAATACATAAGGTGAACAATAAGGTGGACACACAAACTTTAATGAATCTTTTCGATTTCGGAGCGTAGCCAGTCGATGCTTCGGTCTGTATATACACGTTCTGTAAGGTCTGCAATTTGATGGCCGATGATGCGCTTTATGGCGTACTCATCGACGTTGGCGCGCTTCGCCATGGTGACGAACGTTTTGCGGCAGTCGTGCGTGTGATGACGTGGATCAAGGGCAAGGCGGTTGATGATGACTTTGAACTGACGGGCATATAATTCGTAGTATATAAAACTGAAGTCGCCTTCTACAAAAGTCTGAATATTGAACAGCCGTGGGGAGTTGAGTCTTTTGGCCTCGCGATAGTGCTTTTCGACAAGCGGGTAGATGAGATGGTGTATGGGAACGATTCGATCTTTTCCGGCGTTAGTTTTTGAACCGCCTCGGAAAGTTTGCTCTTCAAGGTTTACTTTGGAGAGTTCTAGTTTTATGAGCTCGGAGGCTCGCCACCCGGAATAGCATTGAATCAAAATGATGTCGATGTAGATGTTTGTACCGGCAGCACCCCACAGGATTTCCAATTCCCGATCCGAGAAACTGAAATGCGGATATTTTTCGGTTGCCTTTTCTTCGGCAGAAGGTTCGGGAAGATTGAACATTCGCGCATAGTTCTTATCAGTCATTTCATACTCGACGGCGTAATCGAACATCTGGTTGAAGATCTTTTTCAGGGTCAATTGAATGTGATGGGTTGTATGGTGCGTTATGCCGCGCCGATCGACAAAGGTGCCATTCAGCAGAGTGTTCTTGATATGGGAAATGCGAACGGTTCGTACCGGCATGTCGTACAAGTCGTTTGCGTACTTCCATGCACTATTGGTCGAAGTGATATTTCCATTGCATACTTTTTTGGTGTACTCGTCGATCCAACGCTCGTAAAGCTCCTGCATGGTGAGGATCTGCGTCAGGTCATAAGGCAGAAACCGAGGTTAGTCTGATTTCGGTAACAGATGATGCGCGCACGCTTATGTCCTCGAAGTCTGGAACCGCGCAGGAAGTGTTGTATGCAAACTTTTCTAACTCGCTGAAGGCCCTGGCCGACAAGGCTCGCAAGGAATCTGTCAACATGAAGGGAATCCAGCGTGACCCGGCAGCAGCCAAGGAGTATGCAGCTGAAGTGGCATCCCTGAACGAGAAGTATCAGGCAGTCCTAGCCAATAAACCGAAGGAACGCCGTGCCATGATTATCGCGAACTCTAAGATCAAGGCAATAGTCGAAGCTCGTGGTCTGGATTACAACAATAAGGATGATAAGAAAGAGATTAAGAAGATTTCTAGCGTCGAAATGCAGCGTGCTCGTGAGCAAGTTGGCGCTAATAGCAGTAGGACCAAGATTGTCTTCAGCGACCGCGAATGGGAAGCTGTTCAGAAGCATGCAATTTCTGATTCCTTGCTGACAAAGTTCTTGAATTCTTCTGATTCAACCGAAATTGTCAAGCGCGCAATGCCGAAAACGACTACAAAGCTTTCGCCTGCTAAATTGGCAAAAGCCAAAGCGATGCTTGCCATATATACGTATGATCAGATTGCGGAAGCCCTTAATGTTCCGAAGTCTACGATTTACGATGCACTGAACAAATAAGAACAAAAGGAAGCGAGAAATATGGTTCGTTGTTTTCTTACTACAGTTGACAATCCTTACGATCCGCATGACCAGTTCGATCAGTGGTATCGTTTTGACTGTGACCACGGCTACAATTCCTGTGGCCTTCTTGCGCGGCTCGCATACACGTCCGATCAGCTGTCTGATAACGAAAATGCTTACGAAATTGAGCAGGCAATCGATCAGATTGTCATGGCTGATCCATTAAACCTGTATCGGAAGGTCAAAAAGACCCTTCCCGACCCAGAAACTGGCATAAACGCTGCTTAAACTGACGTTTAGACAGGGGGAGGGGGTCCAAAAAATCCACCCCCTCCCTAAATCGCGCCGGTCTTTGATATTTCCCCGGGGGTAAAATTGATATTTGGGCTTTGGGGGGTAGACCAGAGCCTGTTTTGGTTTTACCCATGATGCGTTCCCGATCTGCTGTAGAAATACAATGGATCGGGAGTTTTTGTAAGGGCTCATGAGATAGTGTTTGAACCTTGTTCTCTTGGTTTTCATGATTCACCTCCTAGAATCTCTGATCCATAATTGATCTCTCCTTTCAATGACGGGCTTTTTGCGCAGACACAATCACCCCAAAACAGCTCTCATGAACCCTTACAAAAACTGATGGAATGCGAAAGTAGTCAAAACATGGCAAAAAGTGATGTCAAAGGTTATAAAACACGGCATAAAGAGCCGGAAACTCATGTGAAAGGGATGACAACTGCATGAAAACCCGAAAAGCTTCTTCTGGTGAGGATGTCGGGTTGCGTCCGGCATTGTCTCCTGAAGCAAGAGAAAACCAAATGATATCCCTGGCCGTAGACCTTGTTGAAAAGCGGCTGCGCGAAGGAACTGCATCCAGCGCGGAAACAACATACTACCTGCGGCTGTCCGGCAGCAAGGCACGGCTGGAAAAAGAGAAGCTGGAAGAAGAAAACAAACTGCTGCGGGCAAAGACTGAGGCACTGCAGGCGGCAAAGAACACCGAGGAAATGTACGCCGAAGCAATTAAAGCAATGGGAATCTACAGTGGTAAGGACGAAGAGGATAACGGCAATGATTGGACCTGATAAAATCTGCTTCTGGCTGATGGCGGCGATGCCGTGGATCATGCTTGCATGCTTGTTCACAGACCGAGAACGACCAACAAGCAAGCGGTACTGGTGGTATTTGCCTCCGAGTATTCTGTCGCTTCTGACGGCCATTGCAGTTGGGCTTCCACAAATTGTTGATAAGCGGATCGGCGGATTCGGATGTTGGTGTACGCTGATTTTTACATTTGTATGCTCTTACCATGACGAAATGGAAGGTCTTGAGAACCTGCATGGTAAGCTGATTTGCCTTTCGATGATTTGTGCTGTATTTGCCATGGTCTGCTGGTGCGTGGGGTACTAAGCATATGCCCAGGAAGACATACTCTGAGCTTTGTCAGTATGCGACCTTTGAAGACCGTTTCCATTATTTGCAGCTGCACGGTACGGTTGGATACGATACCTTTGGCTTTGACCGATGGCTGAATCAGAATTTCTACCAGTCGAGAGAGTGGCGGCAGTTCCGGGACAGGATCATTGTGCGGGATGCTGGGTGTGACCTTGCGTGCAAAGACCACGAGATCACCGACTGGGTGATACGAAACGGCAAACCCATTCGGCCGCGCATTATTATTCACCATCTGAATCCGTTGACGAAAGAGGACGTGCTCCAGCACACGGACGCACTGCTGGACCCGGAAAACGTGGTCTGCGTGAGTGATCGGACCCACAAGGCCATCCACTATGGAGATGATACGATCCTAAAGCCTGCATTTGCCGAAAGACGACCGGGCGACACCTGCCCATGGAGGAAATAAGGATTATGACAAGATATGGCTGCCTAATATGGTACACTTTTCATTATATAAAAATATTCAGGGGTGTTTGACATGACGGTGCTGAGAGACTATAATGTAATAAAGTACATCGACTCTATTACAGGAGGCAGTCAAATGTTTCTGGAAGGAATTCTTAGGCCGTACAACAGGTGTAAGCGATATGTGTTGAGCAGTAGTGTTTCAGACTATATTGGCTATGTGGACGAAGAACCATTCTACATTCCACCAGCTTTTAGCGACGTAAAAACAGACGTGAAATTGTCGAGTTTAGAACCGAAATTCGTTTTACTTTCTGCACCTGGTGCAGCGGGAAAGAGCTCTTTGGCAAAGTATATCGCAAACCGGTTTAATGCGATTTACTGGAATCTTGCAAAAGTAAAAGTAGGCACAAATAGTTTTGCAGGTTCAATTCTTAATGCGGTTGGTGCGCCCAAGTATTCGGAGTTTATTGGTGATTTAAATGCAGGAAATGTTTTGTTGGTCATTGACGCTTTTGACGAAGCCGAAATTATTTCTGGAAGAAAAATGATAAATAGTTTTATTGCTGATATCAGTAATAGCTTGTCGACTCATACATTGCCTACTGTCTTTTTGCTGGCGAGAACAGAGACTGCTCAGTATATAGCTTCATTTTGTGCAGAAAATAGAATTTCGGTTGCACACTATGAAATCGGGTTCTTTGACGAAAACTCTTCAAAATCTTTTATTGTAAAAAGTGTTGCCGGAAAGAAAACACCAACAAAGCCCGACATAGAATGTGCTGAGAAGTATTATGATGTGATCAAAAACAATATCACAGAGGAAGAAAGATCGTCTTTTCTTGGGTACGCACCGGTACTGGAAGCAATTTCAGCACATATAAAAGAGTCGCCTAATCGTCAGAAGATGATTAGCGAACTGTCAAATCAAAAGGATTGTGTAGCGATTATTATGAAGATAATGAATGATCTTCTGGATCGCGAGCAGACGGCAAAAGTTGTTCCGGCATTCAAGGAAAGATGTGCGGCAGCACATCCGGAGTTTTCTAATTGGGAAAAAGTGTACTCGCCGGAGGAGCAGCTGGTGAGAATGGTATACTATATCCTTTTTCACGACTGTAACTACAAAAACTATGAGTTGGATTTTTTACCGCCGCAATTAGTAAACGAATATCAGGCAGTGATTGAGACTTTTCTGCCACAGCATCCATTTATAAGGAATAGTGCGGAAAAATCTGGCCTTGAAAAGAAGATTGACTTTACAGGTCCGGCATTTAGGGATTATGCATTGGCGAAGATTATCTTGAACGAAAAGCATGAGACATTAGCCGATATGTATTTCGAGGACTCTCAAAGTAGGTCTTACTTCCCGTCGCAAATATTCTTCGACTGCTATATGAAGATCTCTGAAAATGTAGTTCAGCCGAACTATATTTCTTATGTGTACGATTCCTTTAAGGCAAAAGCAACTGTATACGAACGCCCGTATTTAGAGTGCACTGAAATTCCTGCATCAGAAACTGATGTGGCTAAATGTCTGGCGATTTTCGGAATGATTCCCAGCAAGAAAAGTATTTTGCGGAAAGAAGACTACATTGCCGAAATCAGCATGACCGGTGAACCGTTAGAGTTTGACCAGCTTACAAGCGTTTCAATTGATACTCCGGATATGGACGTGTACGTCGGCAAAGCGGGAATGGATTGTAGGATTTACAACTCGTCGGTGATCTGCAGAAAATTGAAATTGAGGACACAGAATGTCGTGATAGAGTCTTATGATCCCGAAAGCTGCTTATTAGTTGCACATGAAGGTTTCGCAGGAGATGCAATAATAATTGATGTGACCAAGGCCGACAATTTGAAGGTTAGCACGCCGAATCTGAATAATTATTATTCCTTGATTCCGTATAATTATGATTTTGAAGATACGGAAAACTTCGATATTCTGAAATTTATTCATGCAATGCATTGTATCCTTATTGAATTTAGGACGCATCGTAAAGACACACTGGCAAAGACCGCTGATAGAATAGAACATGTTACAGTGGGAAACAGTGTCGTAAAAAGACAAGTGCTTGACTATTTGAAAGCCACTGGTATCATTTACGAATCCTACCATCTATATAAGATTGATGAAGGAAAGATGCAGGAAAAAGGTGTTTTCTTTAATGCATTGTCCCGTATGGACACGATTCTGATGAATCCGGCATTTCGTGATTTTTGCAGATGGGCAAATAATATTAACGAATAAGATGCAAAAAGCGCACTGGCTTAACAGCTGGTGCGCTTTTTCTTTTTTATAAGGGGAACTTCAAAATGGACAGTATCCTAACCTCAGTGAAGAAACTCCTTGGACTGACCGAGGAGTATACGGCGTTTGATGCCGACCTTATCATGCATATCAACAGCGTGCTGATGATCCTGCGGCAGATGGGAGTTGGGCCGCAGGAGGGCTTTGGTATCAGCGATGCAACGGCGACATGGAGCGAGTTCTGCCAGGGAAAAGAGGACATTGAAGCGGTGAAGAGCTATACGGCGCTGAAGGTGAGGATGCTGTTTGACCCGCCGCAGAGCTCCAGCACGATGGAAGCGACCAAAAACCTGATCAGCGAACTGAAATGGCGGCTGCATGCTGAGTGTGACAGGGAGGAACCTAAATGCGGATGCTGAATTTTACCGTGGAGGGGCAGCGGCTGAAAAAAGAAGGCGATTTTTCCGGCATCAGGGCCGGGAGCGTAAATTACCTGAAATGCCAGTTCCGAAGCGGTGACGACGACTGGAAAAGAAGCAAAAAGGCGGCCGTGTTCAACGACATTTATCCTGTGCCGCTTGACGAGATCCAGAGCTGCATGGTGCCGGAGGAAGTGAGCGGAGACCGCAGCTTCCGGGTGCAGCTGGTGGGCCAGAACGGGAAGACGCGAATCGTTACAAATGCAGTTTTGATCGAGCAGGTGTGATATGGACAATCTGGATGAACTTTTTGACGGAATGCCAGAACCGGATGCTGGGCTGGATTTTGTGATCGATGAGAGCAAGCGACTGATCGCGGTGCCGGAAGAGGGCGTTGTACTTGGCGTAGAAGGGGATAAGGATGTGAACCGCATCCGTCTGCGCATCAATCGCTACTATCGCGGCAGTGACCTTGCCGATTTTGCGATTCGGGTAAACTACGAAAACGCGGAGGGCGACAGAAACTATTTTACCGTAACGGAAAAGATCGTGACAGAGCAGACCATCACATTTATCTGGGTGGTGGCAGCAGATGCCGTGGCTTACAAAGGCGCTGTGCATTTTGCGGTGAGCTTTTACCGTGTGAACGACAACGGCGAAATTTTGCAGAAATACAACACGACCTTGGGCACGGTACAGAACCTTGTCGGGCTTGAGGTGGATGCGGCACAGGATGATCCGGTGGTGGTGGATTTTATGACCCACCTTAAAAACGATATTACGGAGCATGCCGCAGCCTATGAAAGCGCGATGAACGAGGCTGCAAGAAGTGCCGATGTGAGCGCAAAAAGCGCAAAAAGCAGCGCGGATAACGCCAAACAGAGCGAAGAAACCACGAAGGCACTGCTTGAAAAAGCAAGCGCCGAGTACAATGGTGGATGCCTTGGCAGCATTGCGGTCAGCCTGCCGGTGGACGGCTGGAACAAGGCCGAAGGTGAAACGGCTTACAGCTGCACGGTTGCTGTGGAGAAAGCTACAAGTGCATGCTTGCCGATGGCCGGTGTGATATCGGCCGATGTTCCCAGTGCAATGGCAGCAGGAATGTACGGTGTGTGCGAGGCCGGGAACGGCACGTTGAAATTCTGGGCGGCAAGCAAACCGACACAGGCACTGACACTTAGCGTGATGCTGCTTGTGCCGGATGTGCAGCTGGAGGGGTGATAAAATGACAGACTTTACTGTGACTCTGCTGCCGAACGGAACGGCAAAACCACCCGGGAAGGCGATGGCGCTGGCATTCGGCTACAAAGGCAACCGTGGAATCTACGGGCTGAATGTAACAGCATCCGGCATCTGGAAAGGACTGACGATACGGGTGTGCTGGCACGGGCCGTGCAGCAAAGTCTGCGGCTCGACACTGGTAATAAACGGACATGTGGATGTTCCGGCAGCAGTGACCGCCAGCCCTGGAAAAGGCGTTTGCACCTTTGAGGGAACGGACGGAAATGGCGTGACGATCACAAGCGCCGACCTGCCGTACATCGTATATGAAAACAGCGGAACTGATACCGGTGAAATGCCGGAACCAGGAACACCGGCGTGGGAAGCTTTTGTGGCAGAAGCATTCAAAATGAGTCTGCCCATGGCAACGCCGGAAGAAGTAAAAACACTATTTGACGAAATTTTTGAGGAGGACAATGAACATGGCTAATTACGATCTGAACCACATCCCCGCACTTCGCGACCTGCAGGACCTGGCAAAGCGCCAGAACGCAAAACACAAAGCTCTGAATTCGCGGGTTAAGGCTCTGGAAAATATTGGCGCACAGGCCAATAAGATCGAGAGCATCAAGGTGAACGGCACTGCGCAGACGATTGACCCTGACAAGTCCGTAAACATCACCGTGCCCACCAAGACCAGCCAGCTGAACAACGACAGCACCTTCCAGACCAGCGCACAGGTGGTGGAGGCCATCAACACCGCCATTTCCAAGTCCGGCCACGCATCCTTCCAGAAGGTGGATGCAGTGCCGAACGCCGATGCCGCACAGGAGAACATCCTGTATCCTGCCTGTGGAGGTAAAGCCGCTGAAACAGGTAGATGGAAGATTCCGGCTTGAAACGTGAAAGGAAGGATGATCGTTGAGTTTGGAAGCCTATTCCATTTTGAAAAATGGAAACCAGAAGCTCTCGGAGCATTTCAAGGTGCGGGAGTTCTACTGTCGTGACGGAAGCGATCCGGTGTTTATCGACACGGCGCTTGTGGAGGTGCTGGAGAAGATCCGGGCGCACTTCGGCAAGCCGGTGACAATTACCAGCGGGTTCCGCACGGCGAGCTGGAACGCGAAACAGAAGAACGCGGCGAAGTTCAGCCAGCATCTGTACGGCAAGGCGGCAGACATTCAGGTGCAGGGCATCAGCGTGGAGCAGGTGTATGCCTACGCGGACAAGCTGCTGGGCAATGCTGGCGGCTGCGGCATCTACCCGCCCGGTCTGGGACGCGCCAACGGCTGGGTGCATGTGGATGTGCGCAAGGCGAAAAGCCGGTGGAAGGGGTGAGCTCCGATGGAAAGCATCATTGCCGCCATCCTCAGCGGTGTTGTGACCCTGATCGGCGTACTGATCGCAAACTCGCGTTCCAATGCCGTGATGGAATACAAAATTGAGGAGCTGACCAGGGAAGTCCGCAAGCACAACGGTTTTGCGGAGAAGATTCCGGTCATCCAGAGAGACATTCAGGTGTTGAACCACAGAATGTCCGACATCGAAGTACATGAATATAAACACGAAAGGAGCAACGTATGAATTTCAACATTACTGCAGGCACCATTGCACGTACCGCCGTTCTGCTGCTGGCTCTGACCAACCAGATGCTGAGCGCCATGGGCAAGAGCCCGCTGCCCATCGAGAGCACCACTGTGGAGCAGCTGGTGACGGCTGGCATCACGACCATTGCGGCACTGGTCGCATGGTGGAAGAACAACTCGTTCACCAAGGAAGCCATTGCGGCCGACAAGGAGTATGACCGCCTGAAGGCGAAGAGCGGGAAGTAAAAATGATATTCCGGGCAGGGCAGGAGCGGAAAATGTGACCCACACACGTATCCAACGCTGAATGTTTCTTCTGCACTGCCTGAAAATAATTCATCTAGCACTCACCGAAGGCAGGAACTGTCTGTATAATTCAAAATGGAGTGACCGGTAAGATGAAGAAAGCCCCTGCAGCGATCGTTTATAGCTCTGAGTGGGAGCTGTGAGCGAAAGTTGCAGGGACTTTTATTTTTAGCATGAGAGGAGTGCTAAAGCGTGAAAAGAGGTTGACGGAACGTACATTGTTCGTACATTTTTAATAAAAAATTGCGTTGGTATGATGAAAAGATGAAAGGTCACAAATTGTTAATAAAGAATTGCAAAAAAAGTCTTGATTTTTCGGGTCAAGATGAGTACAATACTCTTAGCACTCAGAGAAAAGGAGTGCTAAACAACCGGAAGGGCGCACGCGAGGCTTCCGGTTCATGGCAAAGTTTAAATTATATTTTATTATAGGAGGGCAAGAACTATGAAGATCATTCCTCTTGCAGACCGTGTTGTTATCAAGACTGTTGAGGTCGAGGAGACCACCAAGGGCGGCCTGATCCTGACCGGCAGTGCCAAGGAGAAGCCTCAGGTGGCTGAGGTCATCGCTGTAGGCCCCGGCGGCATTGTGGACGGCAAGGAAGTCAAGATGACCGTTAAGGTCGGCGACAAGGTCCTCACCAGCAAGTATTCCGGCACCGAGGTCAAGGTGGACGGTGAGGAGTGCACCATCGTCCGTCAGGGTGATATCCTGGCAGTCGTTGAGGACTGAGCACAGCCCCCTCTGTATTAAGAAATTGAGCTTTAAAGGAGCGATTTGATTATGGCTAAGCAGATCAAGCAGGGCGAGGACGCCCGCAAGGCACTGTGTG
>ULQN01027470.1_pt1 | contig 12422 bp, 8 predicted proteins | sample 1954491 | NCBI WGS metagenome assembly ULQN01 (sample SAMEA4835656, study PRJEB28245) | human gut metagenome | biome: gut microbiome; material: fecal sample | place: Denmark | collected 2008
TCCGTACCCTGTTCAAGCTGGAAGAGGAGCACCGGGGTGCCACCGCCGAGGAGCAACAGGTGCTTTCGCAATATGTGGGCTGGGGCGGTTTGGCGGATGCCTTTGACCCCGGCAAAGATAGTTGGGCAAAGGAATATGCAGAGTTGAAAGGGCTGCTCTCCGAAGATGAGTACGCCGCCGCCCGTTCCAGCACCCTGAACGCCCACTACACCAGCCCCACCGTGATCCGTGGTATCTACGATGCGGTGGAGCGTATGGGTTTCCGCAGCGGTAACATTCTGGAACCTAGTATGGGCGTGGGCAACTTCTTTGGAATGCTGCCGGACACCATGCAGGACAGCCGCTTGTACGGTGTGGAATTGGATTCCATCACCGGACGCATTGCGAAAAAACTGTATCCGCAGGCTGACATTACTGTTGCTGGCTTTGAGACCACCGACAGGCGTGACTTTTATGATCTAGCCGTGGGCAACGTACCTTTTGGTCAGTATAAAGTCAACGACAAGGCGTACAACAAGCTGGGATTTTCTATCCACAACTACTTTTTCGCCAAAGCCATCGACCAAGTGCGTCCGGGCGGCATTGTTGCCTTTGTTACCAGCCGCTACACCATGGATAGCAAGGACAGCACCGCCCGCAAGCACATGGCAGAGCGTGCCGATTTGCTGGGTGCCATCCGTCTGCCGAATAATGCGTTTCGCGCCAATGCTGGCACGGATGTTGTCAGCGACATTATTTTCCTGCAAAAGCGTGACCGTCCCATTGACCATGAGCCGGACTGGGTGCAGTTGGGCAAAACAGAAGATGGCTTTGCCATCAACCAGTATTTCGCAGACCACCCGGAGATGGTTCTGGGCGTACTCTCCACCGAAAGCACCCAGTATGGACGAGAGGAACTGACCGTTGCGCCCCTTGAGGGCACCAGCCTTGCCGACCAACTTGCAGAAGCAGTACAGCATATTGAGGGGCAATACGCCGAAGTTGAGGTGGAAACACCAGATATTGCGGATGCCGAAAATGAGAAGCACATTCTCCCGGCTGACCCGGAGGTCAAAAACTTCTCCTATACCGTAGTGGACGGCGAAGTTTTCTACCGGGAAAATTCCGTGATGACGCAGGTAGAACTTTCCGACACCGCCAAGGGGCGCGTCACCGGCATGGTGGAACTGCGGCAGACCGTCAATGACCTGATCGACCAGCAGTTGAACGACTACCCGGACGAGGATATCAAGGCAACACAGGAGCGTTTGAACGCCGCCTACGATGCCTTTACCGCAAAGTACGGCTTGCTGAACGACCGCAAAAACGGGCGGCTGTTTGAGCAGGATTCCTCGTATTATCTGCTGTGCTCGCTGGAAAATCTGGACGAGCAGGGGCAGCTCAAGAGCAAGGCTGCAATGTTCACCAAGCGCACTATCCGCCCGGAGCGCACCGTCACCAGCGTAGATACCCCCAGCGAAGCACTGGCGGTATCTATTGGTGAGCATGGCAAAGTGGATTTGCCCTATATGGCAGAACTGCTGGGCACTCCCGGTGAGTACGGGCGCATTACCACCGAACTTTCCGGTGTGATCTTCAAAGACCCTGCCGCCGACCCCACTGACCCGGAAGCAGGCTGGCAGATGGCAGACGAGTACCTGTCCGGCGATGTCCGGGCAAAGCTGCGGATGGCGCAGTTTGCTGCCGAGACCAACCCGGAATTTGTGGTCAATGTGGATGCGCTGACCAAGGCACAGCCCAGAGAACTGGAAGCATCTGAAATTGATGTGCGGCTGGGTGCAACATGGCTGGACCCGAACATTATCCAGAAGTTTATGACCGAGACATTCCAGATCCCCTACTATCTGCGCCATGCTGTCAAAGTGCGTTATTCTCCCTATACCGCAGAGTGGCGCGTGGAGGGCAAGACCGCTACGGGACGGGGCGATATTATCTCCTCCGAGACCTACGGCACATCCCGTGCCAATGCCTACAAGATTCTGGAGGAGACCCTGAACCTGAAAGATGTCCGCATCTATGACACGATCGAGGATGCCGAGGGCAAGCCCAAACGGGTGCTGAACAAGCGGGAAACCATGCTGGCACAGCAAAAACAACAGGTCATCAAGGATGCTTTCGCCAACTGGGTCTGGCAAGACCCTCAGCGGCGCATTGCACTGGTGAAGCAGTACAACGAACTGTTCAACTCTACCCGCCCCCGTGAGTATGACGGAAGCCACATCCATTTTGTCGGCATGAACCCGGAGATCACCCTCCGGGAACACCAGCGAAATGCCATCGCCCATGTGCTTTATGGCGGTAACACGCTGCTTGCACACGAAGTTGGTGCGGGCAAGACCTACGAAATGGCGGCATCTGCCATGGAAGCAAAACGGCTGGGGCTGTGCCAGAAATCCCTCTTTGTGGTGCCCAACCATTTGACAGAGCAGTGGGCTTCGGAGTTCCTGAACCTCTACCCCAACGCCAAATTGCTGGTGGCACGGCGCAAGGACTTTGAAACCGCCAACCGTAAAAAGTTCTGCGCCCGCATCGCCACCGGGGACTACGATGCCGTCATCATTGGCCATTCGCAGTTTGAGCGCATTCCGCTGTCCTTTGAGCGGCAGGAGCGTATCATTCAGGAGCAAATTTATGAAACGCTTGCCGCCATCAATGAGCTGAAAGTCCACGCCGGTGAGAATTTCTCCATCAAGCAGATGGAAAAGACCCGGAAAACGCTGGAAACCAAGCTGGAAAAACTGCGCTCCGATGAGCGTAAAGACGATGTAATTACCTTTGAACAACTGGGTGTTGACAGGCTTTTTGTGGACGAGAGCCATTTTTACAAGAACCTCTTTTTGACCACAAAAATGCGGAATGTCGCAGGATTATCCACCAGCGAAGCACAGAAATCCAGCGATATGTTCGGCAAGTGTCGCTATCTGGATGAGATCACCGGCGGGCGGGGCGTGGTGTTCGCCACGGGCACGCCCGTGAGCAATTCCATGACCGAGTTGTACACGGTCATGCGGTACTTGCAATACAGCACCTTGCAGCAGAAAAAGCTGACCCACTTCGACTGCTGGGCATCCACCTTTGGTGAGACGACCACGGCCATCGAACTGGCCCCGGAGGGTACCGGCTACCGTGCCCGCACCCGGTTCGCCAAGTTTTTCAACCTCCCGGAATTGATGTCCATGTTCAAGGAGGTTGCGGACATTAAAACTTCCGACCAGCTTCATCTGCCGGTGCCGGTTGCAAAGTTTGAAACCGTGGTGGCAAAGCCGTCCGAAATTCAAAAGGAAATGGTGCAGGAACTGAGCAAACGTGCCGCAGATATCCACTCCGGCATCGTGGATGCGTCCGTGGACAATATGCTCTGCGTCACCAACGATGGGCGTAAGATCGGCTTGGATGTTCGCCTGATGAACCCCATGCTGCCGGACGACCCCAACAGCAAGCTGAACGTCTGTGTGCAGAACGTGCTGAAAATCTGGGAAGATGGCAAAGACCAGAAGCTGACACAGCTTTTGTTCTGCGACCTCTCGACACCAAAGAACGATGGCAATTTCAACGTCTACGATGACATTCGCAAAAAGCTGATCTCTGCTGGAGTGCCGGAAAACGAGATCGAGTTTATCCACAACGCCGACACCGAAGCCAAAAAGGCCGCATTATTCTCCAAAGTACGCTCTGGCGATGTGCGCGTCCTGCTGGGCAGCACGGCAAAAATGGGCGCAGGAACCAATGTGCAGCAGCGTCTTGTGGCAGTGCATCATCTGGATGTTGGCTGGAAGCCCAGCGACATGACCCAGCGCAATGGTCGCATCATCCGTCAAGGCAACATGAATAAGGAAGTCAAGGTGTTCAATTACGTCACGGAAGGAACATTTGACTCGTACTTGTATCAGACCTTGGAGAATAAGCAGCGATTTATCTCGCAGATTATGACCAGCAAATCTCCGGTGCGCTCCTGCGAGGATGTAGACGAACAGGCGCTTTCCTATGCGGAGATCAAGGCATTGTGTGCCGGAAATCCGCTCATCAAGGAGAAGATGGATTTGGATGTTCAGGTCGCAAAACTCAAAGTTCTGAAAGCCGACCACCAGAGCCAGAAATTCCGTCTGCAAGACAAGCTGCTGACCAAATTCCCGGCTGACATTCAGGAAACGAACGCCTATATTGCTGGGGTGAAAGCGGATGCACAGCTTGCCGACGCCCACCCGCAGGGCAAGGAGGAGTTTTGCGGCATGACCATCAAGGGCGTGACCTACGATGAGAAAAAGACCGCCGGTGAGCGTCTGGTGCTTGCCTGCTCCGAACTGCCCAACGCCGAAGAAAAAGTGATCGGCAGCTACCGGGGCTTTGAGATGTCTCTGCGGTTCGATACCTTCCGCAGCGAATATCAGGCGATTCTGAAGGGTCAGCGGAGATACCCGGTGCCCTTGGGCACCGACCCGCTGGGCAACATTATCCGTCTGGATAATTCGCTGAACAACTTCCCGGAGCGCATTAACTCTGCTGAGAATGAACTAGCCACTCTGCATCAGCAGCAGGCAGCGGCGCAAATCGAAGTGGAAAAGCCCTTCCCACAGGAAGAAGAACTGGCTGAAAAGTCGGCCCGCCTTGCAGAGCTGAACGCCCAGTTGGATGTGGACGAAAAGAGCCATGAGCCGGAACAGGACGAGGAAGAACAGGAGGATGCCCCTCGCCGCCCCTCGGTGCTGGCGGCACTGGAAGAAAAGTCGGATAAGCCGGAGCCGGTGAAGCCTTTTCGCAGTTATTACGACAAGGATGGTGATGCCCGGTGAGGGAAAAGCGCGACGAGATCATCATCCTGAGAACCACAAAGGCCGAGAAGAACCGCATTTATGAAAAGATGCTGGGCATGGGCATCCGCAGCCTGAGTGCCTATATCCGAAAAATGGCTCTGGATGGCTACTGCTTGAACCTTGACCTACCGCAACTGCGGCGGATGGCATATCTCTTGCAGATGTGCAGCAACAACTTGAACCAGTACGCCAAAGCCGCTAATGAAAATGGTCGGGTCTATGCTGCAGACATGGAGGACTTGCGGCGGCGGCTGGATGAACTGATTGAGATTGGTCGGCAGATTCTTTCCCGGCTGGCTGATCTCTAAATTTCTCTCCGCAGTTGGAGGACTGCGGGGCTACATAAGGTTGACATCCTTGCAAAGTAATCGTTGACACCTTTATAATAGGGGCGAAAGAAAGGCAGGTGCTGGATATGAGGTTCGTTTTTAAGATGATCGTTTTCCCGTTTTGGCTGCTTACGGCTTTCCTTGCGCTGATGCTGAAATGGACGCTGAACCTGTCGGCATTTGTGCTGGCTCTGCCCATGCTGTATATTTTCGGCTGCGGTCTTTATACGCTGTACTGCCGAGAGTGGCTGCAGTTTTTGATCTTGTTGGTGGCGGAGTTTGGATGCTTTGTGTTGATTTTTATGGGCACTTTGATTGCAGATGCAGCAGAGCGTTTTAGTGGCTGGGTTGCCGGATTGTGAGGGATGCTATGGAAAACCAGAAATTGGAGGCTTGTTATTCTGCGCACAGTAGCACGGTTTTTTCTGAAATGCTGGGCGAGGACGAAAACTATCAACGACTGAAAAAAGCAAAAATAGTAGCCGAGGAAGCATTGCAGAACGTCATCAGCCAAGAAGCATGGAAGCAATACCTTGCTTTGGATGAGATCTGCAATGAGCTGGAATGCGCCCGTTACAAGGCGATGTATCTGGCTGGTGCTTCCGATTACGAAAAATTATCCAAATGATCTCGATGCCGCCGATGTGCGGCATTTTCTTTTTGTAAGGGGGGTGATGGCACTGGCAGCAACACGGTTGATCCCCATGCGGAAAAACAAGGGCAAGTCCATCGGGGCGTGTCTGCACAATCACACCAGCTATATCCAGAACCCGGACAAGACCGAGCAGGGCGAACTGGTCAGCAGCTATCAGTGCAGCCCTTTGACCGTAGACGAGGAATTTCTGCTGACGAAACGGCTGTACGAGCAGACCACCGGGCGCAGCCAGAAAAGCGATGTGATCGCCTATCAGGTGCGGCAGTCTTTCAAGCCGGGGGAGGTTACGCCGGAGGAAGCCAACCGCATCGGTTACGAGTTTGCCGAACGTTTTTTGAAGGGAAAACACGCTTTTATCGTTGCCACCCACACCGACCGGGCGCACATCCACAACCACATTATTTATAATTCCACTGCCTTGGATGGGACCCGGAAATTCAAAAATTTCTGGCTTTCCTCCTTTGCGGTGCAGCGGTTGAGCGATCTGATCTGCTTGGAGCACCAGCTCTCCACCATCGAGTACAAACCCTACCGGGAGCGTCAAAAGCGCATTGTCTACCCACCCAAGGAAAGCAACAGGGACCGCCTATGCGGAATCATCGACACCATCCTTGCACAGCAGCCGAAGGACTTTGAAGTTTTTCTGCAAAAGCTGGCGCAGCAGGGATATGAGGTAAAGCGTGGCAAGTATACGTCGGTGAAGGGCAAGGGGCAGAAACGCTTTATCCGGTTCCGCACGCTGGGCACCGGCTATGGCGAGGACGAGATCAAGGCAGTGCTGGAGGGCAAGGTGATGCACCGGCCGTACCAGAAGAAGCCGTCCAAAGAACAGACCTTCCAATTGCTGGTGGACATTCAGGGAAAAATGGCAGAGGGCAAAAGCATTGGCTACAAAAAGTGGGCAACGAAGTTCAACCTGAAAGAGATGTCCAAGACACTGCTGTTTTTACAGGAGCAGAAAATCGGCAGTGCCGAGGAACTGCGGGAACGAGCAGCGGCGGCAACGGAACGCTATCATACCATGGGGGATTCCATCAAGGCGGCGGAAGCAAGGCTGACCGAAATCGCTGTTCTGAAAACCCACATCATCAATTATGTCAAGACCCGCCCGGTCTATGATGCCTATCGCAAGTCGGGGTACAGTAAAAAGTTTTTGGAAGTCCACCGGGAGGAGATCACCCTGCACAAGGCGGCAAAAGCGGCCTTTGATGAAGCAGGGCTGCAAAAGCTGCCGAAGGTCAAGGAATTGGATGCGGAGTTCGCAGAACTGCTGACAAAAAAGAAAGCAGCTTACCCGGACTACCGCAAGGTACGGAATGAGATGCAGGAGTTGGTTCGCGCACAGAAAAATGTAGAACGATTTTTTGCAGAGGAAAAGCCAGCACAGGAAAACGAGCAGGCTCGATAAGAAAAGATTGCCGGGAGTTGACCGAGAGTGGTCGGCTCCCGGTATTTTTTGCGTTTTGCCATCCTGTTGGCAACAACAGGGTCTATTGATTGTGTATCAGGCGCACCACAACAGGTATTCTATGGAGTGTAAACAACTCTACTGAAATGGAGCGAACTATGAAAGAATTATTCGGGCAACGCCTGCGGGAGCAGCGGCAGAATCAGGGCTTGACAATGGAGCAACTCGCAGAAAAAGCGAATCTCTCCACCAATTTTATCGGCGCAATTGAGCGTGGACTGAAAGAGCCTAGTCTTTCTACGCTCATCAGCATTCTGAATGCGCTGGATATTCCGGCAGATGTTCTGCTCCGTGATTATGTTGGAACAGCATCTCATGTGACCGATGAAGAGATTTGCAAGCGGCTGGAAGGCTTGACCCCTATCCAGAAAAAAGCAGCACTTGACTTGCTGGACACCTATATCGCCAATCTCCCGTATCTTACAAACGAAGAATAATCTGCAAACCTTGCAAGCGTATCGGCTGGGATTTAGCCGGTACGCTTTTCTTTTGCATCACTTTCGACTATAATAATTCTTATAGGGTGCATTATGCTCTAAAGAGTTGATTTGGAGGTGCCGAGATGAGAGAACAACGGTACAGTATTCTAGCAGATATTCAGGACGCAATCGAGCGCGCAAAGCAGGGCAAGCTGGCGTTGTACTGGCAGCGCACCATCCAGCGGGAATACCGATGCAAAAAAGTCACCCCTGCCGAGCAACAGGCGTATGAGCAGTTGCAGAGCATTCTTTCCGAAGTGCCACAATGGAGCGATGAAGAAGAACTGCGCCATGACATGGAGAACATCGGCGGCAGGCTCTGGTTCTGCCACTTCTGGACTGACCACAATTCCATGGTGCAGTTGACGGAAGATCGCAACGGCAGATTTCATGCTGCCTACGTTCTGGATACGGACACCTCCCCAGAGGTGCGCCGGGAGGCTGCACTACTGGCGCAGAGAGAACTTGCGAAATGTATGCAGGAATGGGACATTTCGCTTCTGAATACGCAGGTATCTGAACAGATGAAGTATGCTTCTCTGGCGGAAGCCGCTTCTCGCCTCATGCAAGTCCTCAACGACCCGGAGAACATCACCGGGTAAAAAGCGTCCCATCGGGATGCGTAGCCTGCATTGGAAAATGCAGAACATAGGGGTTTGGGGCACTCCCCAACAAGCATTTTGCAACGCAAAAAGTGTTTTTGTATAGACGAAAACATTGCTTGCCACAACAATACGACCTTTCAGTCCGTATTCAACTGCTTTCTGTTCTATCGCAATTTTCAAAAATATCAGCTCTCTCACATTCGCGGCGGCAAATCGCATATTCAAAAATCTCTTGCAGTATGGAAGCCGGAGCTGGAGCGTTACACCGGTCTGGTGCAGCAAATCAAGGAAAAGAGCAAGGAACGCAAAGCGTTGGTTAAGCTACGATTAATTGGAGGCACTTCCGTGGGCTTTTTTCAGAAAATAATTGATGATTTTGGGCTGGGGCAGCATAAGGTGGATGAGGAAGCACTCTATGCCCAGATTGCTCTGTTCAAGGATGATTTGAAAGCGCAGGAAGGAAAATACACCAATCAGGACGAAGCTATCCAGTTTAGGGACAAGTGGGCAGACCTTTACAAAGAGGCGAAGGCGGCCCGGCTTGGAAAGAAATCTCCGTTGTGGGAAGAACGAAAGCAGTTCACGGATACCTTTGACAGATTGGCGGAGGTGTTGACTGGATACAACAGTGCAGTTATCGCCGCTGAATCGAAACGGTGTGATGCCTTACTTTCCGACATTGACGGCAAAAATCTCGACCCACAGCAACGGGCAGTTGTCCTCTGCAATGAGAAAAGGATGCTGGTCTTAGCGGGTGCCGGCAGCGGTAAAACGCTTACGATAGCCGGAAAGGTAAAGTATCTGTGTCAGGAGAAGGGTGTGAGCCCGGAGGACATTCTCCTTATCGCCTTTACCCATAAATCGGCTGAAGAAATGACAGACCGCATATCTGGAAAGCTGGGAATTCCGGTTTCTGCGACCACGTTCCATAAGCTGGGCTTGGATCTCATCAGAGAAGCAGAGGGAAAACGCCCGGACGTGTATGAAGGTCTTACGGATTTTTGTCGGGACTATTTCCAGAATGTGATCACAACACAGGCAGGCCAGGTAAGGTGTATTATTGAGTTCTTTGCGTACTATCTTCGTATCCCGGCGGATATGGAGCAGTTCAGCTCTCTGGGTGAAGCCTACGATTACGAAAAGTCTGTGGATCTTGAAACCCTGCGGTCAAAGTACGATCAGGCAAAGTGGATCGGCAAGAAAGAACAGAGCAAAAAGGAACAGCATCGGACGCTTCAGGATGAACGGGTACGCAGTCTGGAAGAGGTTTCTATTGCAAACTTTCTGTTCCTGAACGGTGTCCAGTACGAATATGAACGTCCGTATCCGTTCCCCGATAACGACCCTGATCGGAAACCGTATCACCCGGACTTTTATCTGCCGGAATACGACATCTATCTTGAACATTTCGGCATCAACCGTGAGGGAAAGCTGCCTTGGCTTTCTGCTGTCGAAGAAGAAAAATACCAAGAGGGGATGGCGTGGAAACGCCAGGTACATAAGAAAAACGGAACAAAGCTACTCGAAACATACTCCTACCTGTCCAGTGAGGGCAGGCTCCTAGAGTATCTGGATTCCCTGTTGAAGAAGAATGGGGTCAAGTACAAGGAACCTGACTTCACGGATATTTTCGAGAGCGTGTATGAAAAGCAGAGTGACCGATATTTCTCGGAGTTTATCAAGCTCTGTGCCACCTTTGTCGCACTGTTCAAGTCTCAGGGGCATAAGATAGATGATTTGGGTTCTTTGCAAGACAACGGAGTGTCCTCGCAAAAGCCATTTTTCAGAAAAAGAAATGCTGCCTTTAAGATGATCGTTCGCCCGTTGATGGAAGCCTATGACGCATTCTTGAGGGAAAAAGGGGCAGTGGATTTTGCTGATATGATCAATCTGGCAGCAGAAAATGTTACTGCTGGACAAAAAGTCCATCCATATCGGTATGTCATCATTGATGAATATCAAGACATCTCCTATGCTCGGTACCGATTGGTCAAGGCAATTTTGGATCAGACAGGGGCAAATCTTCTTTGCGTGGGAGATGACTGGCAGTCTATCTACCGGTTTGCGGGAAGTGATATTTCGCTCTTTACAGATTTTGAACGCTATTTCGGACGCAGCGTGATCATGCGCTTGGAGCGGACATACCGCAATTCCCAGCAGCTCATAGATGAGGCCGGTCGGTTTGTCCTTAGAAATCCCTATCAGCTGAAGAAGTCGCTCGTGTCACCAAAGTCGCTAGACTATCCGATCTCCTTCTTCTGCTACGATATAGCGCCCTTCCAGATGTTGCGGAAAGCTATTGATAAAATCATCTCTGAATTTGGCAAGGACAGTTCCATACTGATTCTCGGAAGAAATAAGTTTGATTTTGAAATCCTCATTGGGTCACAGCTATTTCAGTGGCATAGGGACGGAACATTAATGTACTGGGATTCCCCGGAAACACCGATTCGGTTTTTGACAGCGCATAAGTCTAAGGGACTTGAAGCGGATAATGTCATTTTGCTGAACTTTCAGAACTCGACTCTGGGATTTCCCAATAAGATTGCAGATGACCCGGTCTTAGCTCTGGTCCTCGCAGAACCGGAGGATTTTCTCTACGCTGAGGAACGACGGCTCCTGTATGTGGCGCTGACTAGAACGAAGAACCGTGTGTTTGTTCTCACGGACAGCCGGAAGCCGTCAGAATTCTTTAAGGAGTTCAAACCCTCAAAATCGGTGTTCATACTGAACAAGGAAACCGATATTGCTGACCTGCCGTGCTGCCCGAAGTGTCGCACAGGTCATCTTCTCAGTCGAAGAAACGAGAGAACCGGGAAGTTTTTTGTGGGGTGCAGCAATTATCCGAAGTGTGACTATGTGGTTCGGGATGTTACAGTTCTGACAGAGCAAAAAGTATGCCCACAATGCGGTGGATTTCTGGTTCGCCGCCGGGGACAGTATGGCGAGTTCTACGGTTGTACGAATTATCCGAGGTGCAGCTACACAGAGCAGATTTCTGTCGAAAAGAAAACAGGAAATTGATACGGAACCGATAAAGAGGTTGACGGTGTTGTCATCAACGACAAGTGCAAGGCTCTGGCGCAAAAGGTCAAAGAGATCATCGATACCAAATCTTCGTTTGCTGACTGGCTGAACAATCAGAACGTCCGCAATCAGTTGAAGCTGGAGATCAAGATCTGCCTTGTAAAAAACGGCTATCCTCCACAGTACAGCCCCGAAGTTTTCAAAAAGGTCATGGAGCAGGTTAAGAACTTTGAGGAGAACAATTAAATCATCCATAAAGAAAAAATACAGCTATATTCAGGCTTCACACTGAAATATAGCTGTATTTTTTTGCATCGCTAACAATTGTTGTGCTATCTCTTGAAAACAGCGTAAGGATTTATTATAATAAGATAAATGGTTGTGACTTTTGCAAAGGAGCTGTGAGAAATGAATCGGAACTGCCGCCGTAAAACAGAAAAGGTCTATGTGAAGGTGAACTCTGATTTTGACGCAACCGGCTATATGCAGCCCCGGCAGATCACATGGGGCGATGGCCGGACGTATCCCATCGAGCAGGTGCGGGACTTTCGCCCTGCAAATACCATTGCCGATATGCCCGGCGACTGTTATACTGTAATGGTAAAAGGGCAGGAAAGGCATCTTTTTTTCGAGCGTTCCGACCCACGGTTTCCCTCTCGGTTCGGCCGGTGGTTCGTGGAGGTAGAAACCAAATAACACAAAGGAGGGCTGAATCATGGCAGCGCAGCGCACCTATCTGGCAATCGACCTGAAAAGTTTCTATGCCTCGGTGGAGTGCGTAGACCGCCATCTGGACCCCCTGACCACGAATCTGGTGGTGGCAGACGCCTCCCGCACCGAAAAGACCATCTGCCTTGCGGTGTCGCCCTCCCTGAAAGCCTACAAGATACCTGGCAGAGCACGGCTGTTTGAAGCCATCCAGCGTGTCCGGGAGGTCAATGCCCAGCGGCTGCAAACTGCCATCCGGCAGCACAAGGCAGTGCGTGGGGAGGATGGCAAGTACCGCTTTGCCAGCACCTCTTTTGATGCCAATGCCCTGAACGCAGAC
>ULQN01015686.1_pt1 | contig 12314 bp, 9 predicted proteins | sample 1954491 | NCBI WGS metagenome assembly ULQN01 (sample SAMEA4835656, study PRJEB28245) | human gut metagenome | biome: gut microbiome; material: fecal sample | place: Denmark | collected 2008
TCAGCTCGCCCTGATAAGTACCGGACTGACGTGCGTCAGCACCAACGTAGCAGCACTTGTCTGCGTAGGAGTCCAGAACGCTCTTGTCGGGCTCACGGTTGATGAAGACGATAGGAGTCTCAGAGGGCTTGACGGTATCAACGATGGTCTGTGCGGAAGTGGTCTGCACGGGGTTGATGACCAGCACGTCCACGCCCTGCTGCAGGAAGGTGTTGATCTGCTCGGTCTGGGTGTTCTGGTCGTTCTTGCCGTCCATGATGGTGACGGAGTAGCCCATGTCCTTCAGGTACTCTTCCAGATCGGAGCGGTACAGGGTCATGAAGTTATCAGCAAACTGATAGATGCAAACGCCGATGTTGGCAGAGCCGTTGGTAGCAGCGGCAGAAGCAGCGGTGGAAGAAGCAACGCTGGAAGCAGCGGTGCTGGTGGAGGAAGAGCCGCCGCAAGCGGTCATAGCAGCGGTAGCGCCCACAACAGCGGAAGCCTTCAGGAAGTCACGACGCGAAATCATTTTCATAATAGTGTTCTCCTTCAATTCGTATCTCAGCATTTTCACAGGAGCATTCTTGCACGTTCCTGTAATTCCTGTTCGTATTATACCCTTGCAGAGCCCCCTGTGCAAGAGAACAAGTTCACAAGATTGAAGGAGTTCTTTTGTGCCATTTCAACAAATGCTTTTTGGGCTCGCCAATTTCTTTTCTCGAAACATCACAATTTTTCATGCATTTGCAACCTTCTTACAAAAGCAAAAAAATTATGTCATTTTTCTCTCAAAAAGATTACAAAATGTTGCATGAGCTCATTTGGGGACGCCGTGTATTTCTTGTATATCTTGAAAAATATTTTCAGGGACAGTTCTGCCGTCATTTTTTGCGGTTTTGATCGCTTTTCCCGCAAATTTCTGCAAATGTCTGCCGTTCCCGGCAATGCCGCGCATCGTATTTTGGCTCAAAAAAGCTCCCGGAAGGGTCATACGGCCTTTTCCGGGAGCTCAGACAGCGGTTCTTTGGGTCTTACAGGTGCAGCAGTGCCTTTGCAATGTTGAAGTATACCAGCAGCGTGGTGGTATCCACGATGGTGGTGATCAGGGGCGAAGCCATCACAGCGGGGTCTACGTGCAGCTTTTCTGCTGCCACGGGCAGGATGCCGCCGATGATCTGCGAGAGCAGGATGGTGCAGATCAGGGTCAGGCACACCACCAGTGCCACCGGAGCCGCAATGCGGTCGAACAGCAGCATCTTTGCAAAGTTGCACACCGCCAGCGTGCCGCCGCACAGCAGGGCCACGCGGCTCTCGCGCCACAGGATGCGGGGCAGATCGTGGGGCTGGATATCGCCCACCGCCATGCCGCGGATGATGGTGGAGGTGCTCTGGCTGCCCGCGTTGCCGCCTGCATCGGTCAGCATGGGGATGTATGCGGTCAGCACGGTCACGGCGGCCAGTGCGTCCTCGTAGCCGCGAATGACCAGACTGGAGAAGGTGGCGCTGATCATCAGGAACAGCAGCCACGGCGCACGGCTCTTGTACAGGTCCCACATGCTCTGCTTGAAGTAGGGCTTGTCGGAGGGGCCGATGGCGTTCATTTTTGCGATATCCTCGCTGGCCTCATCCTGCAGGATGCTGATGGCATCGTCAATGGTCACGATGCCCACCAGCCGGTTCTCGGCGTCCACCACCGGGATGGCCAGAAAGCCGTATTTCTCGAACAGCTTGGAGACGTCCTCCTGATCCGTGGTGGTGCTCACGCTGACTACATTGGAATCCATCAGGTCCTTGATAGGCTCCTCCGTGTTCTTTGCCAGCACCAGCGCCCGCAGGGAGACCACACCCACCAACCTGCGGCTGCTGTCGGTCACATAGCAGTTGTTGATGGTCTCCTTATCAAAGCCATTTTCCCGGATCGTATCCATGGCCTGTGCCACGGTCATATCCGGCCGCAGCGCCATCAGCTCGGTGGTCATCACGCCGCCGGCCGAGTCCTCCGGATACTTGAGCAGTTCGTTGATCATGCGGCGGGTAGCGGGCTCTGCCTGAGCCAGAATGCGCTTGACCACATTCGCAGGCATCTCCTCCACAAGGTCGGTGGCATCGTCCACGAACAGTTCATCCACCACCGCCTTCAGCTCGGTATCGGTCAGACCGTCGATGAGCTGCTGCTGGGTCGCGGGCGTCAGCTCGGCGAACACATCTGCCGCAAGGTCTTTGGGGCACAGGCGGAACAGCACCGGAAGCTTTTCCGCAGGCAGATCCTCGAACACTGCAGCCAGATCGGGTGCAGGCAGGGTCTCCATCACGTCCCGCAGGCTCTGGTACTTTTTGGCATCATCCAGATTTGCCAGCATGGTCTTGAGGGTATCGATCGAAATTTCAGACATAAAAAAGCTGCCTCCTTTTCAGTGGCAGCTCTCGTTTCTTCTTTTCAGGGAACACAAACACGCACCGTGTGCATTCACACACAGCAGAGTCTGCGCAAAGCAGAAACGGCGGCTGCCATCATATAAAGTAATCGGGGAGAAAGACTGCTGCTACTGCCAGCAGGTTCCATGACAACCACCTCGTTTTCCTGTTGTAAAAAGACACTTTTTGCCTTTTCCGCCCATTACTTTACCACTGCTTTTTTGCCGCGTCAACCCTGCTTTTAAAATTTTTCCGTTTCTTTACAAAAAGTAAAAGTGCCCGATGACATTTTTCGTATCATCAGGCACTTTTTAAAATTCATTTACAATGTTTCTACCGTATCAAACAATTCTTTTGCGGCTTCCACAGCATCCTTGCTGCCAAACACCACCCGCACGCCGTTTGCCATGGCGGCACCCAGCTCTGCGGCCTGCTCCTTCAGCAGGGCAGCATCCACAGCGCACAGGGCTCTGCGGTCGGCCGACACCATCTCGTCCGTGATGCCGCAGAAGTACCGGCGGTCGATCTCCCGGGCCTCGGCGCGGGGCTTGCGGGGAGTGTCCAGCTTGGCTGCGGCACCCACGATAAAATCGTTCAGATCTTTTTCGGTGTACTCCCGGGCTGCCAGTTCTGCCGGGCCTTTTGCAAAGGTGTCGTAGCTTTCCTTTACATGGGGGTCGCGGTAGGTGTACAGGTACTCCACGCCGTCCGAGGAGAGCATTCCGGTGCCGTAAGCGCCGCCCACCTCGCGGATGCTGTGCCACAGGTATTCGTAGCTCATCACGCGGGCCAGCACCTTGCGGTCGCTGCGGCGCTCCATGGGCCACACCAGCACATCGTAGTTCACGCCGCCATCGATCACGAAGGCTTCATTCACCGGCGGTGTCAGCGGCTCGGTGTAGGGTCTTGCCGCAGCACGGCCCTCGGCGGCAAAGCGGCTTTCCGGCAGCAGGGTGCGCAGTCTGGCAAAGGCATCCTCGCTGCCGTGCAGGCTGACGGTGAGCTGCGCATGCTGCAGCACCTCGGTGCGCAGAGCATCCAGCTTTTCGCCCAAAGCGGCCCAGTTGCCCCGCTCCTGCACGCCGCACAGGAACTTATAGTAGCTCACGCCGCTGCAGCGCTCGCTCACCGCACCGTCCACCGTGTAGTGGGCACCGGCGCGGGTGGCTGCGTATACATTGCCCTGCTGGATGAACTGCTGTTCCATGTTCAGCTTCTGCTGGCTCAGCACCCGGGCAAAGGCAGCTTCTGCCGCCGGACCGGTGAGGATGGTGTCATACAGCCACTCGCCGCCCAGCTCCACTGCCTTATCCAGACTGCGTTCCAGAAGGCTCAGGCACAGGCTCAGCTTTGCGTGGCAGGGTGCGCCCTCCTGACGGCCGGTCCAGATGTCCAGCTGCACGCGGCTGTCGCCCAGCCATGTGCTGCGCAGGGTGTTCAGCTGCCGGGCGGTATGCTTGCTGCTGTCCAGTTCGTCCAGCACATCGGTCAGCAGGTCAAGATACTGCATGTCCTCGGGCTTCACATTGCCAAGGTCATAGTAGAAATTCAGATACAGGCTGCCCGCCGAGGGGTGATGCAGCAGCTGTGCCCCGGCCAGCAGTTCCCGCGTTCCGGGTGCGGTCTTTGCGCCGTCGCCAAGGTCGGCGGCGGTCAACGGGTGTTCCAGCACCAGCTTGCCGTCGGTGCGGACAGGCCCGTTCTCCTCGTCCTTTCCGGGCAGAGTGGGCACCTGCACCACCTGCACCGGGGCCGGTGCAAACAGCTCACGCAGCAGCTCATCGAACCAGCCGTCAGCCATCTTTTCCCGCAGGGAAGCAAACAGCCTGTCCGTGTGCAGCAGCAGGGCCGGGTCGCCAGTGTGCAGCCAGCCGGTGGAAGCGTTGATGGCATCCAGCACGCCGTCCGGCAGGCTGCCCGGGCGCTCAAGGGACGCAAACTCTGCCGCGTTCAGCGAGGCCAGCAGCAGTTCCTGCGGGATGCCCTCGGTCAGGATGCCGTCCACAGCCTTGCGCACAGCGGCAGAAAACCGGCCTGCGGTCTCTCTGGTGGCACCGCGCAGCACCAGCTCCAGCACCGGCTGCAGGGTGCTGTCATCAAAGCCGATGTCGATATCCGCACCCAGCTTTTCGGCCAGCAGCGCGGCTTTCAGCGGCGAGTTGTTGGTGCCAAGCAAGGCGTCCAGCAGGACCTCCACGCCCAGCTGACGCTCCCGGTCCGCAAAGGCACCGGTGTACCATGCCAGCGCGCACTGCACCTCGTCCGGCTCCGGGTTCTCCGTGTAGTAGGGCAGCTCCACGCAGGCTCCGGCCTGCTCGTCCTGCACGGTCAGCCGCGGACGGCTGGTGCCCTTGGGCATTTTAGAGAGATAATCCCTGTCCAGCAGTTCCAGCTTTTCAGCCATATCCATCCTGCCGTAAAGGGTGATGCAGCAGTTGTCTGCACTGTAATGGCGGCGGTACACCCGCTTATATTTTTCGTAGGTCAGTGCCGGGATGCTTGCCGGGTCACCGCCGGAAACAAAGCCGTAGGCTGTATCCGGGAACATAGCCCGTTCCAGTGCATTTTCCAGCTGTGCATCCGGTGCGGCCAGCGCGCCCTGCATCTCGTTGTACACCACTCCGCTCACGGTGCCGTCGGCACTGCGGTGCCAGCCCTCCTGCTCGAACACCGCCTTGTCCACCATAGCCAGCGGGCAGAACACCGCGTTCAGGTAGACATCCATCAGGTTCTTGAAGTCGGTCTCATTGGGGGTAGCAAAGGGATACACGGTCTTGTCCGGGAAGGTCATGGCATTGAGGAAGGACGCCATGCTGCTTTTGAGCAGCTGCAGAAACGGCGAAGTGACCGGGTACTTCTCGCTGCCCGCCAGCACCGAGTGTTCCAGAATGTGGAACACACCGGTGTCATCGGACGGGAAGGTACCGAATCCGATGCCGAATGCCTTATTGATATCTTCATTTTCCACCAGCAGCACGGTGGCACCGCTCACATCATGGGTGAGCACGGTCAGGGTCCCGTGCTGTTCCGGGCAAGGCTCGGTGCGCAGGGTGGTATAACCGGGAAATCGTTCCATTTCGTTTTCTCCTTTGCGGTTTTGAAGTCATTGCCTCTATTGTATCATTCGAGGGCGAAAAACACAATTACAGGTTTGTTAATAATAACCAGAATAACGATTTAAAATGGCCTCCGTTACACTCTGGCCATATTCAGCGGAAATTTTATTTTTATTTCGCGTTTGTCGCGGCCTGCGGGCCGCTCCAAACGCACTTTCACGAATAGAGTCGCTGCCGAAAGCTGCATCTTTACTGCGCAATGGCAGCAAAATGCCGTTTGCCATTGCGCCCTTCCCGTGAAAAAGCAAACAAACCAGCCCCGCAGGACTGGCTTGTTTGCAAAATTATAAAACAATCTTTCCTCTGATATTGCCAAAGCGAACGCGTCGGCAATTTTAAATCATGTTATTACACCTGTTTTGCGTCCTCAGTCCTGCAGGAGACCCGGAACAGCACAAAGCCCACCGCAAACAGCACTGCCAGCATTCCGATGCCCACATTGGCGCTGCCGGTCAGCTGGCTGCCCACACTCACGATCATGGTGCCAAGGAAGGATGCGCCCTTGCCGCAGATATCGAACAGGCCGAAGTATTCGCCGGATTTCTCCACCGGGATGATCTTGGCAAAGTGGCTGCGGCTGAGCGCCTGCACGCCGCCCTGGAACATGCCCACTAGCACGGCCAGCACCCAGAACTGCCACTGGCTGGTCAGGAAAAAGGCGAACACCGCAATGCCGGTGTAGGCTGCGATGCAGACCGGGATAAGCTGGCTGGACGGATATTTTGCGCTCAGACGTCCAAAGATCAGCGCCGACGGGAAGGCCACGATCTGCGTCACCAGCAGGGCCAGCAAAAGGCCAGTGGTCTCCAGCCCCAGTGCCGTGCCGTAGGCGGTGGCCATATCGATGATGGTATACACACCGTCGATGTAGCAGAAGAAAGCCAGCAGGAACCAGAACACCTGCTTATCCTCGTACAGGTGCTTGAGGGTGTGGCCGATGCGCACAAAGCTCTGCTGGATGGCGTGCTTCTCCACCTCCACATAGTTGATCTGCTTATACTTCCGCAGCAGCGGCAGGGGGGTGCCCAGCCACCATACGGCGGTGATGAGCAGTGCCACGGAAAGGGCGGTCATCTGGCTCAGGCCGACGGCCCCGCTGCCCAGCACCAGCGCCAAGCACACCACAAAGGGCAAGCAGCTGCCAATGTAGCCCCATGCATAGCCCTGCGAGGACACAACATCCATGCGTTCCGGGGTGGTCACATCGCCCAGCATGGAATCGTAGAACACCAGACTGCCCGAAAAGCCGATCTTTGCAAGGATGAAGATGAGCAGGAACGGCAGCCATGTGGTAGCAAGGCCCATGGCACAGCAGCCTGCCACGCCCACGAACAGGCAGAGCATGAAGATGGGCTTCTTGAAGCCTCTGGTGTCGGCCAGCGTGCCCAGAATGGGCCCCAGCACGGCGGTGATCACCGTGACCACCGAGCTTGCGTAGCCCCAGTAGGCCAGATAGTCCACCGAGCTCAGGCCGCCGGCCTCAGCCAGCGCGTTGAAGAAGATGGGCACCAGCGTTGCGATCATCAGCACAAAGGCCGAGTTGCCCACATCGTACAGGATCCACGCGCGTTCCAGCGGTGTCACCTTGAATTTTTCATGTTTCATCTTGTTTCCTCTCGCACCGCCGGGCGGTGCCCCCTCTTTTTAGATTTCATCATTTAAAATGGCCGCCGCTCACGCTCTGGCCATATTCAGCGGAAATTTTATTTTTATTTTCGTGTTTGTCACGCTCTGCGGAGCGCTCCAAACGCATTTTCACCAAAAGGGTCGTAGCGGGAAGCAGCATCTTTCCCTGCTGTCCTGCATCGACTTACTCAGAACTCCCCAAAGGTATGGTCGTAGGCCTTATCCAGCGGTTCGTCAGTATCCAGCTTTGCCATAAACTCCAGGATCAGCGTTTCTGCCAGCGGCAGAGCCTTGGCGTACAGCGCTTCCAGCTGCTTGCCGCTTTTCACGCACTTCGGGTTCGGCTGCGGATTTGCCACAAGGCCGTGCAGCATATCATATTTGCCCACCACCTTCATGCCGGTCAGCACCACCCAGCGCTTGACCGGGTTGGACGCCTGCAGGAGTCTGTGCACCGAGATCATTCCCTTGAGTGCTTCCAGCGCGGTCTGCTCCGAGATGCCCTCGTAGAACGGCGCAATGATCCCCGCATTCTTCTCCGACGGGTAGATATGGCTGGCCGTGAAAAACTTCAGCGGGTCGTATCCGTCCCGGCGCAGCAGCATGTTGTCGAACTCGGTCTCGATCTCACAGTGGGTCACGCCGCTTTCCCGGGTGAACTGCTCCACGTAGGGATGGCAGGTGCTGTCCAGTGCAAAATGGCAGACAAAGCCCAGCGCATAGGCCAGCGCAGCATCCCGGTCTGCCTCGCAGTGCACCACCCTGCGCGCCCGGTCAAAAAAGACCCGCCCCGGCTCCTCGTGCATGGCGTTGCCCAGTGCACCCACCGGGTTGGACTTGGCAGCATGGTAATAAAACAGCAGATCCGGCCCGTGCAGGCCGATATCGTAAAGCTCACGGTTCTGTTCCAGCTGAGCACGCAGTTCATCCGGCAGATGTTCCAGCACATTGGCACCAAAGCGGCGGTGCGCATAGGTTGACGGCATGGCAGATTCCTCTCTTTCTCTCCGGCAGGGTGCACAAAACGTCCCCCGGTTTTTGCGTTCTGTTTCAGTATAGCAGAAAGTTTTCCAACCTTCTACCCTTTTACGTCTGATTTTGGTAAAAAATTTGAATTATTTTGTGTTTTCGGCGTCTGCGGGGCAGCCGGACTGCCCGTAAAAGGACAAAAGGCAGCCGACCCTGCGGTCAGCTGCCTTTTCACTGGTTTTTACCCGTTGTTTTCGTATCCCTGCGGCATTTCGTTCTTGCGGTTACGATCCATCAGGGTGCGCAGAGCGTCGCTGGCGCTCATGCCCTCCTTCACGATGGCGTTCACCGTCTGCACAATGGGCATTTCCACATTGTACTTTGCAGCCAGCTCCATAGCGGCAGGCAGTGCATTGATGCCCTCCACCACCATGCCGACTTCCTTGACGGCCTGCTCCGGGCTTTTGCCCTTGCCGATCAGGATGCCGGCGCGGTTGTTGCGGCTGTGCATACTGGTGGCCGTCACGATCAGGTCGCCGATGCCGGCCAGACCCGCAAAGGTGTGGATGTTGCAGCCCATGGCCACACCCAGCCGGGCGATCTCGGCAATGCCGCGGGTGATGAGGGCCGCGCGGGCGTTGTCACCATAGCCAAGGCCGGTAGAGATGCCCACGCCCAGCGCGATCACGTTCTTCAGCGCGCCGCTCAGCTCCACGCCTTTGATATCGGGGTTGGTGTACACCCGCATACAGGTGTTGCTGAACACGTCCTGCACAAATTCTGCAGCCCGTTCATCCGGGCAGGCCGAAACGATGGTGGTGGGCATGTCCAGCGCCACCTCTTCGGCATGGGTGGGGCCGGAGAGCGCTACCAGCTTTACCCCTTTGGGGCCGCCCTCACGGTTCAGCTCGTCGGCGATGACCTCGGTCATGGTATATAAGGTATCCGGCTCCATGCCCTTGGCAACGTCCACAAGGATCTGGCCGTCCGGGATATAGGGCCGGGCCTTGGCGGTGGTGGAGCGCACAAACACCGACGGCACTGCAAACAGCAGCACATCCTTGCCGGTGCACACCTCCTCGATGCTCTTGGTGAACTGCAGCTCTGCCGGGATCTTCATGCCCGGCAGGTTGGGGTGCACCCGGGCAGCAGAAAGGCTGTCCACCTCGGCCGGCAGTGCCGACCACACCTGCACCTCATTGCCGCTGACACACAGCATCCGTGCCAGCGCCATGCCCCAGGTGCCTGCGCCCAAAACGCCGATTTTTTTCTTTGTCACGTTCGTGTCCTCCGTGTCTGCACCGCACAGGGCAGCTGTGCCCGGCGGTAAATTTGCGCCCATGCCGGTGCTTTGCCCGGTGCGCGTTGTCACGTCCATTGTACACGAAAGCAGGTGCGCCGTCAACCGCTTGCCGCATTGCACAAAGTTTTCCAGATGGGTCGTCCGTTTTTGTACACATCACGCGTTTTGCACAAACCGTTTGCACTCCATCCGGATTCATGCTATAGTATTCTGGTAGGTTTTGTAGGGATTTGGCAAAAAGCCTTGACTTCAAGTATACTTCAAGGCTTATAATACCTTTATTCCGGACAACACAGAGAGTATCTGAACACCGTTCTGAGGGAACATTTTTCATGTTTGAAGCATTTTTTTCCAACCGCACAGTCAGCGTGCTGGCGGAGGCCCTGCCGCGTATCCTGACAGCCGGCCTGACCATGACCATCCCGCTGACCCTTGTCTCCTTCTTTTTTGCCATGATCATTGCCGTGGCCGTCGCGCTGGTGCAGTACGCCAATGTGCCGGTGCTGCGGCAGATCGCACGGTTCTACATCTGGGTCATCCGCGGCACGCCGCTGCTGGTGCAGCTGTTCATCATCTTTTATGGTCTGCCCAGCGTGGGCATCATGCTGGACGCTTTCCCGGCTGCGGTCATCGCCTTTGCCTTCAACGAGGGTGCCTACTGCGCCGAGACCATGCGCGGTGCGCTGGAAAGCGTGCCCCAGGGCCAGCTGGAAGCCGGTTACTGCGTGGGCATGAGCTGGTGGCAGATCATGCGCCGCATTGTGCTGCCGCAGGCCCTGCGCACGGCAGTGCCCGCCCTCTCCAACTCGCTCATCGGCATGATCAAAGACACCTCGCTGGCGTCCAATATCACGGTGGCCGAGCTGTTCATGGCGGGCCAGCGGGTGGCCGCCCGCACCTACATCTTCCTGCCCATCTACTGCGAGGTGGCTGTGGTGTACCTGCTGTTCTGCACGGTCATCACCAAGCTGCAGGCTTTGCTGGAGCGTCGGCTGAATGCTCACGGCTTCCAGTGAGAAAGGAGTGTGGGTTTTATGGCAATGTTAGAGATCCGCAATGTGCAGAAAACATTCCGCACCGATGCAAAGCCCGGCCTGCATGCGGGCATCTTCCACCGTCCCGGTGCGCGGAAGGCTGCCCATGAGCTGCAGGTGCTGCGTGGGGTGGACCTAACCGTAGAAAAGGGCGATGTGGTGGCCATTCTCGGCCCCTCCGGCTCCGGCAAGACCACCCTGCTGCGGTGTCTGAACTTTCTTGAGACTGCCGACGCTGGCCAGCTGATCCTTGACGGCGAAAGCTTTGATCTGGCCCATGCAAACCGGGCCGACATCGCCCGCCTGCGCAAAAAGACGGCCTTTGTGTTCCAGAACTACAACCTCTTCCGGAACAAGACCGCTCTGCAGAACGTGACCGAGGGGCTGATCGTGGCCCGCAGGATGCCCAGAGAGCAGGCGGACGCCGTGGGTATGAAAATGCTGGCAAAGGTGGGCCTTGCCGACCGGGCAGACTCCTACCCCCATCAGCTTTCCGGCGGCCAGCAGCAGCGCGTGGCCATTGCCCGGGCACTGGCCTCCGACCCGGAGATCATCTATTTTGACGAGCCCACCAGCGCGCTGGACCCGGAATTGACCGGTGAGGTGCTCTCGGTCATGCGGCAGCTGGCCGAAGAGGGCATGACCATGCTGGTGGTCACCCACGAGATGGGCTTTGCCCGCAATGTTTCCTCCAAGACCGTTTTCATGGAGAACGGCGTAGTGGTGGAGCAGGCTCCCTCCCGCCAGTTCTTTGCAGACCCGAAAGAGGAGCGTACCCGCGAATTTTTGCGCAAAATCGCACACACCGAGTAAAGTTTAACCAACTCCCCCAGTCTGCTTCGCAGACAGTTCCCTCTTTGAGGGAGCTGTCGCAGCGTCAGCTGTGCCTGAAGGAGTTTATTTCACAAATATTTTTATAGAGGAAAGGGAATCCAACTATGAAACGCAGAACCTTTATTTCTCTTATGAGCGTCATGGCCGCTGCCGGTGTGCTGACTCTGGCTGGCTGCTCCAATTCTTCCAGCTCCACCGCTGCTTCCGGCACGGCCGCCTCTGTGGCTCCTGCTGCCAGCGACCAGCTGTCCAGCATCCAGTCCAGCGGCAAGCTGATCGTTGCGCTGGAAGGCGCATGGCAGCCCTGGAGCTTCCATGACGAGAGCGACACCCTTGTGGGCTACGACGTGGAGGTGTCCCGCGCCATTGCCGAAAAGCTGGGCGTGGAGCCGGAGTACGTGGAAAGCGACTGGGACAGCCTGTTTGCCGGTCTGGACGCAGGCCGCTACGACATCGTGTGCAACGGCGTGGAAGTGACCGACGAGCGCGCCAAGACCTATGATTTCACCGAGCCCTATGGCTACATCCACACCGCCCTCGCTGTCCGCAAGGACAACGAGGACATCACCAGCTTTGAAGACCTGAAGGGCAAGACCACCGCCAACAGTCTGGCTTCCACCTACATGGAGCTGGCCGAAAGCTATGGCGCCACCGTGCAGGGCATCGACACACTGGAAGAGACCATCCAGCTGCTCACTGCAGGCCGCATCGATGCCACCCTGAACGCCGATGTTTCCTTCTACGATTACCTGAACGTCCATCCGGACGCAGATTTCAAGCTGGTGGCCCAGACTGAGGACGCTTCTCACGTTGCCATCCCCCTGCGCAAGGGAGATGCCAGCGCTACCCTGCTGGAAGCCATCAACACCGCCATTGAGGAGCTGCGTGCCGATGGCACCCTGAAAGAGCTGGGCGAGAAGTATTTCGGTCAGGATATTTCTGCGGAGAACTGAATCATTTGAATGTCCTCCGCTTTGCTCTGGGCATTTTCAGCGGAAAATTTATTTTAATATTGCAAAACCCGGCAGACTGCGG
>ULQN01045566.1_pt1 | contig 12288 bp, 9 predicted proteins | sample 1954491 | NCBI WGS metagenome assembly ULQN01 (sample SAMEA4835656, study PRJEB28245) | human gut metagenome | biome: gut microbiome; material: fecal sample | place: Denmark | collected 2008
TCTACCAGATAATCTGTCAATTCTTTGATACGCTCCATATGCTGATTTATACGGAGCCATTCCAGTGCCGCATGCAATCCAGCAATCGCTACAATATTTTCACTTCCTGCCTCGTATCTGCCGGGAGCAGACTGGGGCATTGATAAATTTAATGAATCGCTGCCTGTTCCGCCCGTTAATATACACTTTAATGATACATCTTTTCGGATGATAAATCCACCTATTCCAAATGGTCCACATAACGTTTTGTGGCCGGCAAAACCCACGATATCCGCGTTTATCTCATCGAAATCCAGATCAATCAGTCCCGCTGCCTGTGCGGCATCCGCTATCGTCGTCGCATGATAATGTTTTGCCAGTTCAAACAAGCTTTTCACCGGAAGCATATATCCGGTCACGTTGCTGATGACCGTGGAAATCACGATATCCGGATTCTTTTCATGAAACAGATATTCCGTCTTCTTTAAGTCAATTTCCAGAGTCTTTTCTTCCACTGGAATCATGCTTACTGTACATCCGGTTTTCTGCCGGATGGCTTCAACCGTGCGGGCAATAGCATTATGCTCGTATACAGTCATGTATATCACGGTATGTTCCGAGATATCCAATCCATTCAAAACCTGATTGAATGCCTGGGTCACGGACGGGGTCAATACCACATCCGCTTTCCTGGTGCAATGAAACAGCTCTGCCAGTTTTTTTCTGGTATCATAAATAATCGCAGATGCCTCCCTGGCAGCTTTATATCCACCACGTCCGGCATTCACGGAAAGTGTCCGGTTAATGCGATCCATTTCCTGATAGACCTGCTCCGGTCGCGGAAATGATGTCGCTGCATTATCAAGATAAATCATCATACTTACCCCATCAGTTTCTTTACAAGGTTCATGAGAATACCAATTTTCTCGCTATTATCCAATGCCCCGTATTCATCCACCATGTCATCAAGTGCACTCTGGAAGAAGATTCCGGAAGCAGACAACTCATTCGGGTCAAAATCATAAAACCATTCTTTGATTCCGTCGTTAGTCGAAATACTGATTTTTTTACTTTGCGGGCTTACCGCCTCTTCTCTTTGCTGCAGATCGGATACCAATGCTTTTAATGTGCTTTCAAATTCAGAGATGATCTTATCATTCCAGTCTTCAATAAAGAAATTTGTTGCTGTTTTTGCAATTTTCTCTATCAGATTCCCTTCATTGTTTCCCGTAATGTCGCGAATACAGTTTAAAAGGCTCTGTGACACTGCTGGTAAGATGCTGTTTTTGACATTCGCAGGTATATTCTCATACCATACTTTTAAGCTCTGTAAAAAATCAGCATCCTTTGGCAAGTCAAGTGTTGTTCTCACAACTTTTTCAGCTTTCTTTTTTAATTTTCTTGTATGTGCATCAAGATCCTTTTTGGCATCTTTTACTTCCTTCAAAGCTTCTAACAGACTGTCAGTTCCAAAAATATGCGGGATCCGTTCAAAAATCAGTTCTCTCGGATTTGGTTCTCCGGTCAAAGCTTTACGGAATAATTTCAACTTACGCATATCCTGTCTTGGATAATCTTCTATTTGAAATGTGGTGGCTGCCTGCGGCAAAGATCGATACCATGCCTGCATAAAGCATTTCAATCTTGCAAGGCGGTTCATATTTTCAATCTCCCGGCAGTAATTGCCATACTCTGAGAAAAGTTTTTCCATTCCTTCAATGTACTCCAACTTTTCAACTGTCTCCGTTTCCACATAGAGATAATGATTCTCCGGCATTGCCACCGCGTCCACGATTAATTTCGGGCTCAATGCAATCTCAGTTTTATCATGATAGATGACTGGCATGTCCTCAAGCTGCATGATCTGTTCTGCAATGTAGATTGGAAGAACACCACGACGCATTCCGTATGGCGCTTTGGTCAATTTATTCACCAGAGAAGCAAACACATTCTTCTTTCCTTTGCTTTCATGAATAAATTCCGTAATTTTACTTCTGATAAACAACAGATTTTCGTCTTCTTTTGTTGCACCAAGGCAAGCACGATAAATGGTCGATTCCGCACTCGTGCCGGTACTGTACTGTTCAAACTGCCTTGAATGAAAAATATCATCCAGTATAATATTTCTCGCCTTGGATGTCTGCGCGGTAATATTATGTCGGTTGATCAATTCATGATTGATAATTGGAGTTCTATTGTATACAGCTTCTGCCACATCGCTGACAACACGGTTTAGACGCTTATTTCCAATCTTTTCTGCTCCGTTCGGAGTATAAAGAACACTAATATGATCTATAATGTCTGCAATCACATTATTCAGCTCATCAATCAGGCTCTTTTTCCATGTCTCCAACTCTACTGTTGCAGTTTCATTTTCCTTTATAAACACTTGATCTGATAGTAATTTTTGTACTGCAAGAAATTTTTGCGCTTTTTCCTTTATATATGGCATCTGTTCAACTATCGCCGCCATGACGGATGGATCGCCCAGTTCCTCAAGATGCCGTTTGATAGTCGACTGTTTTTCCTTATGGCCATTGAGAATTAAAAATAAATATCCATCCGGTTCATTCTCTTTTGTCAAATATTCCATGGATGATAATGCCATAAATGAATCAGAATTCATAATATGTACCTGGAAATAGCGAGTCATACAATGATCCTGATTATATTTCTTTGGAAGAATATATTTCTGTTTATTGATCTGATTTAGAACATCCGGTACATTTATATTCGCAAACTGTCTTTTCACACAATCGGAAACAATTTCCTGCAAATCCACGCCGATACTGTCATGAAAATCATAAGATTTATCATTTTCTTTGAAAGTTATGATCTTTTCCCTACATAAGAAGGCGATTGCATTTTCACAACGCTCTTTCTCCAACCCGGTTGCAAGGTATAGAAACTCAGCATTTGCCGGGAACTCTCCCGGCTGGTTCATCATCCGAATAACAGCGATTGCCTTCAAAATTTTTCTGGCATCTTCATCTTCTATTTTTCCGATTGCATTTTCTGCATTCAACCATTCCCTGTGAACCGTCTGGTCCTTCTCTCCCTCTAAAAGCTGTGAAAAGTAATCATAAATAAGCGGTGCCCCAGCAAACTCAATATTACTGCATCGCTCCACATACGTTGCCAGGCTGTAAAGATCCTTCCCTGTCAGAAATGTAAACAGCGTCCGTTCATTCTGTGCTATTTTTTCACTGAGTCGGAGTAACAAGCATGCAGACAGCGGAGTCAGTGGAAATGCACCACGTCCAACAATTTCATCAAAATCTTTTTTATCAAATAAGGTACGCAGTTCCTGTACCTGATAGGAATGATCCAGCATACTCTGATATGCTTCTGCTTCCGCAACCCATTTGTCAAACTCTGGTTTTTTCTGAATTGCGTCGGCAATCAGTTCATAGTTATTCTGAGAAGATACGATAAACTGCATTTCATTCAGACGCCCCTCTACACCGAGGAATGCATTCTTTACTTCTTTCGACAAAGAATCTCCATACGAGCGAATTGCTTTGTGTGCCACACAGGTTAAATGAAGCTGTTCTTCTTTCGACGAATTGCAAAGTTCACACAGGTCCTGAAGTGTTTTCATATCTGCAGAAAATCCTTCTGCTGTATGTCCTTCAATGTATTTACTAAACTCATCAAAAATGATATAAATACCATCATATCCATGTTTGTTGCAAAGCTGTTTATTAACTGAACGATATACTGTTAGTGTATCATCTTCTATTTCTGGATTAAATTCACTGCCGGAAGTCAGCGTCGGATATACTTTTTTAAACTTATTCAGTGAATCATAATCATACGCTTCAAGCCCATTCATAACTGTCTCTGGGTGATCCTGAAACGCTTTTTTAAACGCATTATAGGTATCCGGATAATGTTTTTCCCACTGTGCAATGGTAAACAATGCCTTAGAGAAATAGTTGTCCGGCACAACATCGGATAACTTTTCACGTTTCAGAGCCTGGTTTAAGCTTCTTACAAATGCCTGAGAAAGATCCCCGCTGCTCGTATTGATAATGACCGGAAGTAATTTCTTAGCTTTATATACCTTTTCTATTTCTTCCTTGGCATTGTCATCAAGATTACCAATTCGTTCAATCAGCTGTCTCATTTCGTCCGTATCATTCCCGGACAAAATAGCCAGTAAGACTAAGAGCAAATGGCTTTTTCCTTTTCCGTAAGGGCCAATGAGGATATTTGCCCTCTTACCTGAAAAAGTATCCACTTCTTCCAGATACTCCGTCAGTAATTTTATGGAAGAACGGGTCGGAATATATAATTTCAGCTTGCTCTCATCATTTAAGTCGAGAAGCAGGTTCACTGATTTTTCAAATCGGTGATCAATTTTTACTAAATCTGCAAGTCTCATGAGGTAATACCCCTTTCATAATGCATGGTAAGTAAATCCACCGGCGTCAGTTCTTTGCTCTGATCCGGATATATAATGTCAAGCCCGGCTGTTCGGTTCACAATGATGAATTTTTTTGCCTGAAGAGTATCCAGAAAATCATTCACCATAATCCGGTTCAGATTTAAGAGCTTTCCTGGCATATTGTTACCATCCGTTGTATAATCGATCTGCATGCTGCCGTTCGCATTCAGTTCTTCCATGATTAAAAACAAAATAATCAGAGGATCCAATTTATTCATGACCGGTCTGGTCTTCACATATTTTCCCTTGGCTACTCTGGAAATTAATCCCAGTTCTTCAAAAGGGCTGATTTTCTTGTCTTCCGGATCATCACCCTGCTCTCCTTTTTCAGAATACATGGATAAAATAGCCGTACAGTCATCTCGAAGGGAACGTTCCGAAACTTCCTCTTCCCCCGTTTCCTCCAGGATTAATTCCTGTTCCATCTTAAACATATCATCACGAGTAAAAGCAGAGGTCAAATCCATTTTATTGAAGAATACATTCCATGCCGTTGCCTGCTCAAAATTTCCTACTATTTTGCAGTGTAAAACCCAAAGTGTAAATGTATCTTCAATATAAGGATCATACTCGGCGATGACTTTTCCCAATTCAGTAAGTTGTACTCCTTTTTGTGGGACATCTCTAGTCACACCCGCAGTACGCATCCAGTACCGGATTGCTTTTGCCATGTTCGTTCCTACCCCAAGGGCATCGGCGCCGGAATTCTTAGAGAATACTCCGCTATCATTTTCCACTGCCTGAATTCCTTTTGTCAGCCATCCATCTCTTAAAATAAAGGATTCATGTCCTTTTAATCTATATTTACGTTTGATCATTCCTGTTGCCCTCTCTTAGCGTTTGATACACATGACCTTTCTCATATAACATCCACCATCATAATGGGTAATGCAATGTCCACACCGAACACATTTATCATCTTTTATTTTATACGAAACCAAACCTGAATGATTTGTAATAATCTCGATCGCACCAAATCGGCAAGCACTTTCACAGCCGAGACATCCCATACACATCTGAAATTTCGTAATCTGATTCTTTATTTTGTCTTCCACAGATTTTAGGCCGTTACTGTGGGCCGCATTTTTGTTAAGAACACTGACTTTCAATGTTGTCTGGCCAATTTTCCCCTGCAATTTCAGCTGCAAGGTGCCGTCTTTCCCAACAACGTATACTTCACCAAGCCGCTCATTTCCAAGAGATTTGTTAATATACCCAAACGGTTTGAACAACTCATAGAGTTCTTCGCTGATCGGTCTCTGAAGTTCGAAATTCAATGTATTTTCCTGCAAGGCACACGGTTCAAAGGTCAGAACGGAAGTCTGTGCATAATCCAGTCCGTTTCCTCCCTGTCTAGCTTTCCACCATCCGTCATCGACATAAACTTCCGGATCCGGTTTTCCAATCCGTTTTGCAAAGTCAATAAGGAACGTATGCCATCTTTCATACTGCTCCGGCATATATACTTCTGATAAAAATCCTGACCATGCACTGTTGTTCGGACAACACCAGCATCCTACTCTCGTATATCCTAAACGGTAGGCATCATTAAAATCAGTCCCGGTCGTCAGCAAGTATAACCATATATCGAAATCCATCCAGTCAATAATCGGGGACACCGTTCTCTGTACCGCAATCTTTGGACTGTCGGATTCCCTGTCATATTTGTTTCTGGAATTTGACTCGCTCCTCCGGATACCATAAAAAGTGAGGATCCTTTTCTGGTTCTTAAATAACGTCTGGATCTTTCTTTGAATTGCCCCAGTCTTAAAAATCGTGCAGCACCAACGCATCACTCGTGACGGCGGTCCCAACTGTTCGCAAAGTTCTTCAAAATTCTTGTCTTTGTTTTTAGCTGTAATCACAAGAGTTTTTGGATGCTCTGCCTTAAATCGTTTCACATATTTTGCGGATTCTGGGAATTCTAAGGTTGTATCTCCATACAAATGCAGCACTTGCTGGGTCCCTAATGCTCTCAAAACAAGGTCTGAAACAACCGTACTATCTTTTCCGCCGCTGAAAGATACAAACATTTCCGTCAGACTTACGCCTTCAGCCATAGTTCTGATATACTCCATGGCCTCATTTGAGATATAATCATACCTCTGGCGATTTGCAACAAGAAATTTACGAATATTCTCATTGAAAAAATCGTATGAATTTTGGGGCGAAAGCTCTTCTATCTGTTCTCTGATTTTTTTTGCATCCAACAGCTTTGTCTGTTTTACAGAAAACGGAATCTTTTTTCCATCAGCATAATAAAAGTTGCCGGAGGCGTTCCATACCGCAGCATTCTTATATTTAAAAGGTTCCCCAAGCATCACTTCCAGAAGCAATCGTTCTTCAGGAAATACTGGCCTTAAATCAGAACCGATTCTATGTCCCTTTTTCCCGCAAATTGGGCAAATTTCATCATATAATGGAATATTGCAATCATCACACCAATAAATAGTGGAACTTTCCACCTCCGCTCGCTCTCCACAAACAGGACAAACGGAAGTTTCTGTATTGATATTGCATTTTTTACAAATATACTTAATCATTTTTCTTCTCTCTTCAAACAACTATCTTCCACATCTGTAATCTCCATAATGTCCGCCACCTGGCAATTAAGGGCATGGCATATTTTTTCAAGAACACCCGTATTTACATTCTCATTTTTTCCAAGTTTCGCCAGGGCATTTGTAGAGATCCCCGCGGCACAACGCAGTTCCATTTTCTTCATATTTTTGTCAATGAGTAATTTCCATAATTTATTGTAGCTGATTGCCATATTCTCACCCTTTTCATTTTTTGTCAACTATCTCTATTATACAATGAGTTTGCAAAAACGACAAATAGTATTGCAAATTGCAATCTAATTTTGCAGAAATTATTATTACTTTGTTTTTCTTCCTTTTTAGTTATGTATTTTCTCATCACATAGGTATGCCAAAAAATACCCAGTCAACTCCACACACATATGATTTGCCTTAAACTCTCCTTGAGTTATATCAGTCAATCACTTATATGTAGAATTAGCTGGGTTGATCCGCTTCAAGATGACCTTAACAGCCGTTCTATTACAATTTTTTAGAAGTCATCATCTTCATCACTATCATCATCGAAATCCCCGGCATCGCCGAACAACGCTATATGCTCTTCACGACTGGTGCAAAGCATCTCATCTTTCACCATCTGTTCGAAAGCATCGATTTCTCCATCATCGTTTAAATCCATCCATTCTCGCATATATAATACCCCCTGATCCGCCGCAGGTGCACCTGCAGATATTCTCTTTCTCTATCATATCACAGATATTCCTTTTTGCATCGCATGAAACAGGTTTCCGTTTCTTTTCTTTTTTTCAATCATGCTCTTAGCTTTAAAGCAACAATTCCATCTTTGCGATAAGACTTGTAAAGCTTTCTTCTATATCCTCTTTCTTCTTGGCATTTGCTATTTGATCTTTTATTTTCGTCAATTCCCTTACCAGATATTCTTTATGATATCTATATGCACATCGTTCAATATTCTTTTCGTACTGAAGGTTGCCCTTTAATTCTAAATCAAACTGCGGGACTTTTGAAATTGGCATGTCCATCTGAAAAATCAGATTATGGCTAAGCAGACATTCTGCCTCAACTTGAAAAAGTTTTGCAACAGTTCTTAAATTATCAGTAATATAGTCCTTATTTCTGGTCTCGTATTCCTCTGTTTCTTTTTCATCAATAATGATATTTCTTTTCAGACCTGCCGGTTTTGCACCGAGCTTTCGAAAAAGCAGGATACTTGGATAATTATCCGGTGATACCTTTGCAATATATGTCTGGAATCTTTTTTCTTTTGCTCCCCTCTCCAATAAAAGAGTAAGAGCATCAGATCCAATCCCTTTATGAGCATATTCCTTAAAAATTTCTATCTCAACTTCCGGATAAACATCAACTTTACGTTTTACACCACAGAATCCATAGATCGTATTTCCATCTGTAATCGTACAATTAATCTGCTCATCCTCTAATTTCATTTCCCATAGTTTCTCTTGATCACCATCTATATTCTTAGGATTGATCCACGTTTCTTTTTGTAATTTAAAATATTCTTCCTTATCGTTCCCACAAATATCTCTTATCGTTATATTTTCCATTCATCTGCCTCTTCTACATCCTTTATTTTAAGTTCCGATGCGACCTGTTCCAGTAGTTTTTCCAGTCTGCTTTTCTCTGACATTCTTTTCACTGCACCGGAATCATGACATTTTATGTATTCGACCACTTCAAAAAAATTGTCTGATGGCAATGTTTGTTTGTGATATCCTTCCGTGCATTTCAATTTCTGTTTTTTAAAAGACTTGGGATTAAATGACCGATAATTTTCATGAAGCAGCTTCTTTACTTTATTGTCCTGTAAATATACGATCCAGCTTGCAAATGCAGTCCGGATAAATACGGTATCATTGCTGATACTGTATGATAGCTGAAACCACTTGCATATTTTTTCTATATTCTTTTCCGTAAGCGGCATATTTTTTATATACCTGCAATTCTCTGCATGCAGTTTCTTTGTCACAACGTTTGCAATACAGCTCTCTTCCGCAGTCGCATCGCTATATTTCTGATAACAGCTTTCCTGCGATAATACCAATTATTTCTTGCATAACTATTATTTTATGCCTTTTCAGCAGGATTCCATTATTGCTCATATCTCGTTTGAACAGCTCGTAAGTATCTTTTGTCCATACGACAATATAATGGTATTGGGGAAATGTCTGTGCAAAGCTTCTCAAAACTGTTTCTTCTGATTTTCCCTGCATGATATTGGAGAGTGGTGTATGGGAAATTTTTACCGTTTTTTCATTAAACAGCTCTGGATCACTCAATTTAATGGCTTTAGAAAACGTCTTTAATGGATGCATTTCTGCATCAGCTGCTACTATACCGATCTGAATTATTTCCCAGCCATCTATTTCTGTCGTTCCAGGTGCCTGATTCCACTCTATATCCAGAAATAAATATTCAAATTGAGCTTTTTCCTTTCCAGTATTATCCACTGTCCATCACTTTCCCGCAGTCATTCAGAAAATATTCTTAGAAATCATCGTCGTCATCTTCATCATCATCAAAATCCCCGGCATCTCCAAACAATGCAATATGTTCTTCCCGGCTGGTGCAAAGCATCTCATCTTTCATCATCTGCTCAAAAGCATCGATCTCTCCATCATCATTTAAATCCATCCACTCACGCATATCCACTACCTCCTGATCTGATACAATTTGTCCGCTCGTTCTCTGGCTTTATCATATCACAGATGATAACATTTGTGTCGCATTTCCAGTAACAAATACAGCTTTTGAACATTCAAAAGACCGCTCCCCAAAATCTCAACCCGAGATCCTGGAAAGCGGTCTTCATCATTTTCCTTATTCAATATTCTGAGCAAGACGATAAGCCGGGTTATGTCGTTGGATGGTCATCTATCTAGACCGTCCGTCACCGGACGGCTCAAGCGGCCTACCCGGAAGCAGACGGGCCGCCTTATGCTTCCTGTTTGGCCTTGCTTCGAGTGAGGTTTGCATGTGCCCTCCCTGTTACCAGTGAGGCGGTAGTCTCTTACACTGCCTTTCCACCCTTACATGCTGCCATGCGGTTTATTTCTGTTGCACTGTCTCTGAAGTCGCCTTCGCCGGACGTTATCCGGCACCCTGCCCTTTGAAGCCCGGACTTTCCTCTCCTGCATCCCTGAGAATTGCAGCAGCGACCATCTGTCCTACTCAGAACTTGTTTATTTTAGCATATATTTATTTTGATGTCCAGACGTGTGTTTATATTTTTTTCGTTACGGCTTTTACAGATAATGTCCATATGGATGCACACTCATATGAAAATGCCACAGAAAAAAACGGATACAACTACACATTCAGACAGCTTCCCCCGATAAACTCCCTGAGAATCGAAGTCTTCGGGATCACATCACTGTCGATGGCAAGGAAATAATCCAGGAATTTGAGGAGCCGCTTCGCCTCATCATACTCTTCCCGGTCTCTCGGGATATTGAAGAGCAGCGGTTCCGCATAGAGCTTCAATACCGCAAGCTCATACACAAGCGCGGAGTTAAACATCACATCGGCGCTCTCCTGGTACGGGAAGATATTCTTGTCCTCGCCGCGGCGCACCGACGGCCAGCGCTCGATGGTCTCTAACGCGGAGGTTCCCCTCGTTCTCGCATCGCGCACCATCCGACGGATCAGTCGCCCGTCTGTCGTCGGGATCCGGTTGTGCTCGTCCACATTTAACTGCGTCAGGGCGCTGATGTAGATCTTAAATTTACTGTCCTTCGGAAGTTCTGAGGACATCGCGTCATTCAGGCAGTGGATGCCCTCGATGACGAGAATATCCTTCTTTCCAAGCTTCAGCATTTCGCCTTTGTATTCCCTCTTACCGGTCTTAAAGTTAAACCGTGGAAGTTCGATGGTCTTGCCGGAGAGCAGAGCGTTCATATCCTCATTAAACTGCGGAATATCCACACACCCGAGCGCCTCAAAATCCGGCTGTCCGTTCTCATCGAGCGGATACTCTTCCCGGTTGCGGAAATAATTGTCCACGGAGATCGGATGCGGATTATATCCGAGCGCTGCAAACTGCGTCGAAAGCCGATGGCTGAATGTTGTTTTTCCCGAAGAAGACGGTCCTGCGATCATCACGATCCTGCGGTCCGGATCCTTCACGGCCTGTTCCGCAACCTGACCGATATTCTTCTCCTGGAGTGCCTCCTGCATCAGGATCAGATCCTGTCCCTTCCCGTCCGCGATCATCTTATTCAGAGCACCGACATTCGGGACCTCAAGACTGTCACTCCAGCGATACGATGAATGAAGGATCGAGAACAGCTTCTCCCTGACCGCCGGATGCTCCACATGCTTCGGATCCGATTTCACCGGAAGCAGCAGCAGAAATCCCGCATGGCACGGCACCAGATCAAAATACTTCACATAACTCGTGTCCGGGACCATATACCCGTAAAAATAGTCCTCAAACTCTCCGATACTGTAAATATTCACCCGAGATGCCCGCCGGTACTGGAACAGCTGCTCCTTATCATGCATCCCATGCTTCCCGAACAGCTCCACCGCATCATCCGTGTTGATGCTCCGCTTCTTGACCGGGATTGCCGCATCCCGCAGCTTCTCCATCTGCGCCTTTACCTTTAAAAGCAGCTTCTCATCCACCGGGACATCCCCGACAAGCTCCCCGTAAATTCCGTTTCCAAGCGCAAAATCGATCTGGATCTTCCTGATCTTCTCTCTCGGGACTACCTCATAAAACGCCTTCAGCATCAGAAAGATCGCACTGCGCTCATATGTCTTATACCCGGCATTCCCCTCCGCCGTGATAAACGAAATCTCCGAATCCTCCGTCAGAGTCTTATCCAGCTCCCTGAGCTTTCCATTCACTCTTACAAGCAGAATGTCATTCTCATACTGATCCTGAAAATCCCTCGCGATCTCCAGATATGTAGTCCCCTCCGGATAAACCTTCCCGATTCCATTCGCCTTCACAACTGCCATAAAACCGCCTCCAATCCATCCTATATCACCACCGCCGGAAACTTCACCGCCATCTTCTCGATCGCAACTTCCTCCGGCAATTTATCCCGCAAAAATCCCTCCATAAAGTCCATAAACACATGCTCCAGCCCATAATGCCCCGCATCAATGATCATCATCCCCTGGGCTGCCGCATCGATTCCCTCATGGTGACTGATATCCCCGGTAATAAACACCTGCGCTCCTGCCCGAAGCGCCTCCCGGATCTCACTTCCTCCGGCACCCGGACAAGTCGCCGCTCTCGTCCTCCAGCCCCTCCAGCAGTCGATGGGCTTC
>ULQN01008816.1_pt1 | contig 12210 bp, 8 predicted proteins | sample 1954491 | NCBI WGS metagenome assembly ULQN01 (sample SAMEA4835656, study PRJEB28245) | human gut metagenome | biome: gut microbiome; material: fecal sample | place: Denmark | collected 2008
GGCTACCGCACCGGAGATATTATGGCCGTAGGGTGTACATTAGTTGGATGCAGCAAGATGGGCGATCTGCTTGCAGAGCGGATTTGATTTTTGATAACAGAATGCGAGGAACGAACAAATGAGAAGTGATAATGTAACAAAAGGCGTCCAGCAGGCACCGCACAGAAGTCTGATGAATGCACTGGGAATGACAGAGGAGGAAAAGAACAGACCGCTGATCGGTATCGTAAACTCCTATAACGAAATCGTGCCCGGACATATGAACCTGGATAAAATTACAGAAGCGGTCAAGCTCGGCGTCGCGATGGCTGGAGGCACCCCGGTTGTATTCCCGGCAATCGCAGTCTGCGATGGTATCGCGATGGGACATGTCGGCATGAAATATTCCCTCGTAACCAGAGACCTGATCTGCGACAGCACCGAGTGTATGGCGATGGCACATCAGTTCGATGGTCTGGTATGTATCCCTAACTGTGATAAAAATGTGCCCGGTCTTTTGATGGCAGCGGCAAGACTGAATATCCCGACGATTTTTGTTTCCGGCGGTCCAATGCTGGCAGGACATCTGCACGGCAGAAAGAGAAGCTTATCTTCTATGTTTGAAGCAGTAGGCTCCGTGGCAGCAGGCACCATGTCGCTGGAAGAGCTGCAGGAATACGAAGAAAAAGTATGTCCGACCTGCGGTTCCTGTTCCGGTATGTACACCGCAAACTCCATGAACTGTCTGACAGAGGCGCTGGGCATGGGCTTAAAGGGCAACGGCACAATTCCGGCAGTATATTCTGCACGTATCCAGCTGGCAAAGCATGCCGGTATGCAGATTATGGAGCTGGTTCGCAAGGATATCAAGCCCCGCGACATCATGACAAAGGATGCGTTCTTAAACGCCCTGACCGTCGATATGGCGCTCGGCTGTTCTACAAACTCCATGCTGCATCTGCCTGCAATCGCGCATGAGGCAGGCGTAGAGCTGAACATGGAAATCGCAAATGAAATTTCTTCCCATACACCGAACCTGTGTCATCTGGCACCTGCAGGTCCGACCTACATTGAAGACTTAAATGAGGCTGGCGGCGTATACGCAGTTATGAATGAATTAAATAAGAAGGGACTGTTAAAGACAGACCTGATGACGGTAACCGGAAAGACCGTCGGCGAAAATATCGAAGCCTGTGTAAACCGCAATCCCGAAGTGATTCGTCCGATTGAAAATCCCTATTCTGAGACAGGCGGTATCGCTGTACTCAAAGGCAACCTGGCTCCGGATACCGGTGTTGTAAAGAGAAGCGCTGTTGTACCGGAAATGATGGTTCATGAAGGCCCTGCAAGGGTATTTGACTGCGAAGAGGACGCGATTGCTGCGATCAAGGGCGGCAAGATTGTTCCCGGCGATGTCGTTGTGATTCGCTACGAGGGACCCAAAGGCGGCCCCGGCATGAGAGAAATGCTGAATCCGACTTCTGCAATCGCAGGTATGGGTCTTGGTTCCAGCGTTGCGCTGATTACGGACGGTCGTTTCTCCGGCGCATCCAGAGGTGCGTCGATTGGTCATGTTTCCCCGGAGGCTGCTGTCGGCGGTCCCATCGCACTGGTAGAAGAGGGCGATATTATCAGCATCAATATTCCGGAAAATCGTCTGGATATGAAGGTTTCTGATGAAGTGCTGGCAGAGAGAAGGGCAAAATGGCAGCCCAGAGAGCCGAAGGTAACCACCGGATATCTTGCACGTTACCGGGAAATGGTAACCAGCGGAAACAGAGGCGCTGTACTCGAAATTAAGAAATAAGGATAAAAAGGGGAGGACGATATGGTTCGTACAGGTGCTGAAATCGTCATAGAGTGTTTAAAAGAACAGGGCGTGGATGTTGTGTTCGGATATCCGGGCGGCTCCATTTTGAATGTATATGATGCGTTATACAAGCATAGCGATGAGATTTTCCATGTGCTGACATCTCATGAACAGGGTGCTGCACATGCAGCAGATGGCTATGCGCGTGCAACCGGAAAAGTCGGTGTGTGTATGGCGACCAGTGGTCCCGGCGCAACGAATCTGGTTACCGGCATTGCGACCGCGTACATGGATTCCGTTCCGATGGTAGCGATTACCTGTAATGTAACGCTGCCGCTTCTGGGAAAAGATTCCTTCCAGGAGGTCGATATCGCAGGCGTGACGATGCCGATCACCAAACACGGTTACATTGTAAAAGATGTCAATATTCTGGCAGACACGCTGCGCAAGGCATTTCACATTGCAAAATCTGGAAGACCCGGACCGGTGCTGGTAGATATCACCAAAGATGTAACGGCAGCGAGCTGCGAATATACACCAAAAGAGCCGGAATCGGTTGAACGTGCCGGACATTACACGCAGGAAGATTTAGATGCCGCGCTGGAAGTGATTTCCAAGGCGAAAAAACCCTATATTTATCTGGGCGGCGGAGCGATTCTTTCCGGCGCTTCAGAAGAGGTGCGTGCCTTTGCCAAAAAACTGGATTCTCCGGTCTGTGATACCCTGATGGGAAAAGGGGCATATGACGGTTACGATCCGCTCTATACCGGTATGATCGGTATGCACGGCACAAAGACCTCCAACCTCGGAGTGAGCGAGTGTGACCTTTTGGTTGCACTGGGCGCGAGATTTTCTGACCGTGTCATCGGCAACGCATCCTTATTTGCAAAGAATGCAAAGATCCTGCATATCGATATTGATGCTGCTGAGATCAATAAAAATATCCATGCGGATGTGTCCATTGTCGGAGATCTGAAGGATGTTTTGACAAAGCTGATCGCACGGATGGAACAGATGCATCATCCGGAGTGGACGGCGCATATTCTGGAATTAAAAGAAAAGTATCCGCTCAAATATGACGACAGCCAGTTGAGCTGCCCTTATATTATAGAAGAATTAGACCGCATTACGAAAGGCAATGCAATTATCACAACCGACGTCGGACAGCATCAGATGTGGGCGGCGCAGTATTATCATTATACGAAGCCCCGCACGTTTTTGTCCTCCGGCGGTCTTGGCACGATGGGCTACGGTATCGGGGCATGCATCGGCGCGAAAACAGGCTGCCCGGATAAAATCTGCGTTAATATCGGCGGAGACGGATGCTTCCGTATGAACCTGATCGAGCTTGCGACAGCCAGCAGATATCAGATTCCGATCATCCAGATCATCATCAACAATCATGTTCTGGGCATGGTGCGCCAGTGGCAGACGCTCTTTTATGGAAAACGCTATTCCCAGACGGTTCTGGAGGATGCAGTGGATTACTGCAAGGTAGCAGAAGGATTGGGATGCGCGGCAATCCGCGTCACCGCGAAGGAGGAGGTTGCTCCGGCAATTGAAAAGGCAATCGCACTTCAGAAGCCGGTTGTCATCGACTGCAGAATTCCTGAAGACGATAAGGTATTTCCGATGGTTCCAGCGGGTGCAGCGATCAGCGAGGTTTTCGATGGGGATGACCTTGCAAGCAAATAAATTAACGTAGTAGTTGACTAAAGCGAAAAATACGGGTACAATAGACCGAAAGGTCGGTATCCGTATTTTTATTCAGGCATGAGCGGTATTCGATATTATTTTTTTTAATCCAAATGTCCGTATCACAAAAACACATGTTTGGTAAGAACGGGCAGATCGGCTTTTTAGAAAATTCAAGTGCCGCACAGGCGGCGGAATGAGAGGTAAAAATGTCCAGAGTGTACAATTTCAGTGCAGGCCCGGCTGTCCTGCCGGAAGAAGTGCTGCAGGAAGCAGCAGACGAAATGCTTGATTACAGAGGCTGTGGAATGTCAGTTATGGAGATGAGCCATCGTTCCGGTACCTATCAGAAAATCATCGATGAGGCGGAGGCTGATTTACGTCAGCTGATGGGAATCCCCGATAACTATAAAGTGCTGTTTTTACAGGGTGGCGCAAGCCAGCAGTTTGCGATGATTCCGATGAACCTGATGAAAAACCGCGTAGCGGATTACATCATAACCGGACAGTGGGCGAAAAAGGCATGGAAAGAGGCTTCCATTTACGGAAAGGCAAATGCGGTTGCATCCTCCGAGGATCAAACCTTTTCCTATATTCCGGACTGCTCCGATCTGCCGATCGACCCGGACGCGGATTATGTATATATTTGTGAAAATAACACCATTTACGGAACCAAATTCAAAACGCTTCCGAATACAAAGGGAAAACCCCTTGTTGCGGATGTTTCCTCCTGCTTCTTATCCGAGCCGGTTGATGTGACCAAATATGGCATGATTTACGGTGGCGTTCAGAAGAATATTGGACCTGCCGGCGTAGTTATCGCAATTATCCGGGAAGACCTGATTACAGAAGATGTGCTGCCCGGCACGCCCACCATGTTAAAATATAAAATTCATGCGGATGCGAAATCCCTTTACAACACGCCTCCGGCATACGGAATTTACATCTGCGGCAAAGTGTTTAAGTGGCTGCAAAAGCGCGGCGGTCTGGAAGCAATGAAAGAATACAACGAGAAAAAAGCGAAAATTCTGTATGATTTCCTGGATGAAAGCAAGCTGTTCAAAGGCACCGTCCGCAAGGAAGACCGTTCGTTGATGAACGTTCCGTTTATCACAGGCAATACCGATCTGGATGCAAAATTTGTTGCAGAGGCAAAGAAAAACGGTCTGGAGAACTTAAAGGGACACAGAAGCGTCGGCGGCATGCGCGCAAGCATTTACAATGCAATGCCGATGGAGGGCGTGGAAAAGCTGGTTGCCTTTATGAAAGAGTTTGAAGCGCAGAATCAGTAAGCAGAGTGGGAGGTTTCAATGAGAAATTATTATTGCATGAATCCGATCGCACAGGTCGGACTCGATAATTTTTCGAAAAATTATATCAAAACAGACGAAATTACAGAAGCAGAAGGCATCCTGGTTCGAAGCGCATCGATGCATGATATGGAGCTGCCGGATGGACTTTTAGCGGTTGCAAGAGCGGGAGCCGGTGTCAACAATATCCCGCTGGAGAAATGCGCGGAAAAAGGTGTCGTCGTGTTCAATACACCGGGTGCAAACGCAAACGGCGTAAAAGAGCTGGTCATTGCCGGAATGCTTTTAGCAAGCCGTGACGTCGTATCGGGCATCAACTGGGTGGAAGAAAATCAGGAAGATGAAAATATTGCGAAGGATGCGGAGAAAGCGAAGAAGAAGTTTGCCGGTACAGAGGTGATGGGCAAGCGCCTCGGTATCATCGGACTGGGTGCGATCGGCGTCAAGGTTGCTAACGTGGCGCGTCATCTCGGAATGGAAGTGCTCGGCTATGATCCGTATGTATCGGTCGATGCGGCGTGGAAGTTAAGCCGCGACGTCAGACATGTGCTGGATGTCAATGAAATCTATGAGCAGTGCGATTATATCACAATCCATGTGCCGCTGATGGACAGCACAAAAAATATGATCAGCGCAGAAGCTATCTCCCGGATGAAGGACGGCGTGATTTTGTTAAACTTTGCAAGAGATCTGCTGGTGGATGAAGAAGCTGTGTTAGACGGAATTACCGCCGGCAAAATCCGCCGCTACGTTTCGGATTTCCCGAATCCGGTCACGGCAGGAAAGCCGGGCTGCATCGTCATCCCGCATTTGGGCGCTTCGACCGAGGAGTCGGAAGAAAACTGTGCGGTTATGGCAGTCAGACAGCTGCAGGAATATCTCGAAAACGGAAATATTCTCCACAGCGTCAACTTCCCGGACTGCGATATGGGTGTGTGCACGGCAGAAAGTAGAGTCGTGATTTTCCATAAGAATATCGCAAACATGATCGCGAAGTTCTCCTCCGTCCTCGGCTGGAACAACTTAAACATCGCAAATATGATGAACAAATCCAAAGGCGATGTTGCATATACGATGGTCGACCTGGAGTCCCACGTAAGCGGCAGTATTGTCAATCAGTTAAAGACGATCGATGGCGTGTTCCGCGTGCGGGTGGTGAAGTAAAACGCAGGCGTTCTGTAACGGAGAGTCACAGACCCCGGAGAAAGGCAGTATAGTGCCAGTCTTCGGGGTCTTTTCTGTATGGTACTGTGGGTATATTCTGTGTTTGAGCGTGCGATCCGTGCTGCGTTTGCACAAGATATTTATTTCTGTCCCTGTGCCGGTGTGTTCTGCGCTGCCAGCTGTTTTTTAAACAGGGTGCGGAAAATCAGGCGGGAGAGCGGTCCGCAGTAGAACATCTGCCAGAAAAATGCCATCGGCAGGTTGCAGCCAAAGGTGTGCGCCCATGTGCCGAAGCTGGGCTCCTTGAACAGCAGGGTAGCGACGAGACTCATGATCGGACACATGATGCAGATGATCATCAGGGAAATCGCGGGGGACTGCCGTGCAGTACACCGCTTAGATATTTTCCCTTGCCTATTGTGCCCGGGAAGGGTAAAATAAAAATAAGAGGGGCGCGGCAAAAGCGTCAGGCAGGAGGGTATCGAATGAACGAAAAACTGTATAGGCTGATGAACTGGCCTGAAATAGAGGCAATTATTTATTCTGAGGAGGACGATCCGCACCGGCTTTTGGGACCGCACCGGGAAGGCAATGCGACGGTGGTGCAGGCATTTTATCCGGGCGCTGTTTCGATGGAACTGAAGCTGCCCGGTCAAAAGACCGTGGAAATGGAGCAGGCGGACGAGGCTGGCTATTATGCCGCACTGGTTGGCGGTAAGGAAATCGGAAGCTATACATTAAAGGCTTCTTTGGAAGATGGCACAACAGAAGAATTTGAAGATCCCTATCGGTTTGCTCCGGTCATTACCAAAGAGGATACGGCGCGGTTTGCGGCAGGAATCCATTATGAAGCTTACCGTATCCTTGGTGCGCATATGATGACCATCGACAAAACCCAGGGCGTGCATTTTGCAGTCTGGGCACCGAATGCGCTGCGGGTCAGTGTTGTGGGAGATTTTAACCATTGGGATGGACGCAGACATCAGATGCGCCGCCTGTGGGATTCCGGTATTTTTGAAATTTTTATCCCCGGAGTTAGAGAGGGCGAGAATTATAAGTTTGAGCTGAAATTAAAGGGCGGTCTGACTTACCTGAAGGCAGATCCCTATGCGTTTGGACAACAGCTCCGCCCGGACACGGCATCTGTTGTTCGCAACATCGATGGCTTTGCCTGGGAAGATGAAGCATGGATCTTGGCACGAGAAAAAAGCTGTCCTGAAAAAGAGCCGATGAGCGTTTATGAAATGTATCTGGGCTCCTTTGCAAAGCCCGAGGATGGCCGCAGATATTATAACTATCGGGAGTTTGCACCGAAGGTTATTTCCTATGTGAAGGAAATGGGCTATACCCATGTGGAGCTGATGCCGGTTATGGAGCACCCGCTGGATGGATCCTGGGGCTATCAGGTCATCGGCTATTATGCGCCGACTGCACGTTATGGCACACCACAGGATTTTATGTATTTTGTCAACGAGCTGCACAAAGCAGGAATCGGCGTGATTCTGGACTGGGTTCCGGCCCATTTTCCGAGAGATGCTTATGGACTGTCCGGGTTCGACGGGACATGCCTGTATGAGCACAAAGACCCGAGACAGGGGGCGCATCCGCATTGGGGAACGCTGATCTATAATTACGGCAGACCGCAGGTAAGCAACTACCTGATTGCCAATGCGCTTTACTGGGTGGAGCAGTTCCATGCAGACGGAATCCGGATGGACGCGGTCGCTTCAATGCTGTATCTCGATTACGGAAAGCAGGATGGCGAATGGATTGCCAACATGTACGGCGGCAATGAAAATCTGGAAGCGATCGAATTTTTAAAGCATACAAACAGCATGATTCAAAAACGCGGCAGGGGCGCGGTTACGATCGCGGAGGAATCCACAGCATGGCCGAAGGTGACGGGCGATTTAAACGATGGTGGTCTTGGCTTTACGATGAAATGGAATATGGGCTGGATGAACGATTTCCTCGACTACATGCAGTATGACCCATATTTCCGTGCGTATCATCACAACGATCTGACGTTTTCGATGGTTTATGCGTATTCCGAAAAGTTCATGCTCGTGTTATCCCATGACGAGGTTGTTCACGGCAAAGCGTCGATGCTTAGCAAGATGCCGGGAGAGGAAGCGGACAAATTCGCGAACCTGCGCGCAGGCTACGGTTATATGATGACGCATCCGGGCAAGAAGCTTTTGTTTATGGGACAGGATATCGCAGAGTACGACGAGTGGAACGAAGAGCGGGGCGTGGAATGGGAACTGCTAAAATATGATTATCATGAGCAGATACGCCGGTTTGTGAAGCGGTTAAATGAGCTGTATCGTAAAAACCCTGCGCTGTATGCGGAAGACGACAGCTGGGACGGCTTCGAATGGATTGACTGCATTGATGCAAACGAATGCACGCTTTCCTATCTGAGAAAGAGCGACAAAGAGGAAGAGACGCTTTTGGTATGCCTGAACTTTGCAAATGTGGACAGACCGGAGTATCGGGTGGGTGTACCTTTTGAAGGAAAATATACGGAAGTTTTAAACTCTGACGATATCGCCTTTGGCGGAAAAGGAAGAATTAACTCCTATGTACTGGAAGCGGAAGAAGTCGCATCCGACGGCAGGGAAAATTCGATCCTGATGCATCAGGCGCCGCTGTCTGTGAGCATTTTTGCCTATACGCCTTACACGGACGAAGAAAAAGAAGAGCGCAGAAAGATCGCCGAGGCTGCCCAAAATGCGGCGGAAGAGGCTGCGAGAAAAGCTACAGAGGAAGCTGCGAAAAAAGAAGCAATCGCTAAAAAAGCAGCGGAGGAGGCTGCAAAGAAGGAAGAAGCTGCGAGAAAAGCTGCAGAAGAGGCAGCTGAAAAGGAAGCGGTGGCAAGGCAGGCAGCAGAAGAGGTCGTAAGAAAAACGGCTGCTGCCAAAAAAGCGGTGGAAGAGGCTGCGAAGAAAGCAGCTGCCATGAAAAAGAAAACCCTGAAGGAAGAGCTGACCGAAAAGGCAGAGCAGGCGGACAGCGCGATTCTTGAGGGAAAAGAAAAAGAAAAGCCTGCACGCCGCACGACCCGCAAAAAGACAGCGACCGCGAAGGCTGTCGCACCGAAAGAGCCGACGGCTAAGAAGCTTGCGTCTGTAGCTAAGAAGTCTACCTCTTCCGCGAAAGTGACGAAAGGAACCAAAGCATGAGGAAGGTGCTGATGTCCGGCGCAGCATTTTTGACATCCTCTGTGACGCTGACAGGCGAGGAGATAGAAAGCCTTGCACCGGACGAATCCTTAAAGGATATGGAAAAACAGCTGAGCCTGCTGGAACGCTACTTAAACGAGCTGCCGGACAAGCTTCTGGGGCTTGGCGTCCGCACGGTGCTGGCGCTCATCCTGTTTGTGATCGGCAGCAGACTGATTGCGATGATCCGGCATTTTTTCAGACGGGCGATGGAGCGTTCCAGCGCGTCGGAGGAAGCGGCGCAGTTTCTGGACTCCTCGATTAAGTTTGTTTCGTATACGATTCTGGTGTTCATGATTCTGCAGCTGTTTGGTGTGGAGGCAGCAAGCATTGCGACGGTGATCGGTTCGGTCGGCGTAACGATCGGTCTGGCGATCCAGGGAAGCTTAAGTAACTGTATTGGCGGAATCCTGATCATGATGCTGAAGCCGTTTCATGTCGGAGATTATATCATCGAAGGGGGAGGTAACGAAGGGATTGTTCAGCAGATATCTGTCTTTTATACGAAGCTTGCAACCTATGATAATCAGATTATTCTGATCCCGAACGGAAACCTCGCAAACAGCAGCCTGACGAACGTGACGGATGAGGCGGAACGGCGTGTGGATTTGAAAGTCGGAATTTCGTATGATTCTGATATCCGCAGCGCACGGAAAGCAGTGCAGGAAATTGCGAAGAAAAACCCGTATGTGCTTCCGGAACGGGAGATCACAGTCAACGTAGACGAACTGGCAGACAGCAGTGTTGTCCTTGTTGTGAAATTCTGGGCGAAGAAGGAAAACTACTGGCAGGCGCGCTATACGATGCTGGAGGATATCAAATACGGCTTCGATGAAGCGGGCATCCGCATTCCGTATCCGCAGATGGATGTACATCTGGAGTCCGGGACTTGACTTACAAGAAAATCCATGTATAATTATTCCATATCTGCATAGAGCAGAAAAAGTCGGCGTGCGAGCCTTATCGCCCGCCGCTTTTTTTCCTCTTTACGCACCGGCTTGAGCGTATACATAGCCTGCCGGGGCAAAAGGTGGATACAAAGCTCGTTTGAACGGGCAATTTCACAGATGAAAGGAGACAAACGTAAAAAGTATGATAAAAGAACTGATGAAGTCGATCAGGGAATACAAGCGCGATTCGATCCTGACACCGATTCTGGTATCTCTGGAAGTGGTCATGGAATGTATCATCCCGTTTGTAGTCGCTCAGCTGGTCAATGAAATCAAAGCCGGAAGCGGTATGGGCGTCATTTCACGGTATGGTCTGATTCTGGTGGTGATGGCGCTTATGTCCCTCGCATTCGGAGCCGGAGCCGGTTCGGTCTGCGCGTCCGCGTCCTGCGGATTCGCCAAAAACCTGCGCAAGGATATGTTTTACCGGATTCAGGATTTTTCCTTTGAAAACATCGACAAATTTTCTACCTCGTCTTTAGTGACGAGAATGACGACGGACGTTATGAACGTCCAGCTGGCATTTATGATGCTGATCCGACTTGCGATCCGCAGCCCGCTGATGTTGATCTTTTCCTTTACGATGGCGTTTATTATGGGCGGAAAGATGGCGCTGATCTTCCTGGTGGTCATCCCGATTCTGGGGATCGGACTGTTTGCCGTGATCCATAAGGTAGGCCCGCTGTTTAAACGGGTATTCCGTAAGTACGACGCTCTGAACAATTCGATTCAGGAAAATGTCAAGGGCATGCGCGTGGTAAAATCCTTTGTGCGCGAGGAGTACGAAAAAGAAAAATTCCATCATGCGGCAGAAGAGGTTTGTCAGGATTTCACCCGCGCGGAGAAGATTCTGGCGATCAACAGCCCTCTGATGCAGTTTTGCCTGTATGTGGTTATGATTTTTGTCCTGTCCTTTGGTTCTTATACGATCATCACGAGCGGTGGTCTGGATCTGGACGTCGGACAGTTTTCTGCCCTTTTAGTATACAGCTTCCAGATATTAAATAGCCTGATGATGTTCTCGATGGTATTTGTCATGGTGACGATGGCTGCGGAATCCGCACAGCGAATCGTGGAAGTGTTAAAAGAGGACAGTACGCTGACAAGTCCTGCAGACCCGGTGGAGGAAGTGGCAGATGGTTCGATCGATTTCGACCATGTCAGCTTCAAATATTCTCTGCAGGCGGAGAAGATGGCGCTTGCCGATATCGATCTGCATATCCGTTCCGGGGAGACGATTGGAATTATCGGTGGTACCGGTTCTTCGAAGTCTTCCCTGATCCAACTGATTTCCAGACTTTATGACGCGACAGAGGGCGTTGTAAAGGTTGGCGGAAAAGACGTCAGAGAATATGATCTGGAAGCGCTGCGCAACCAGGTAGCAGTTGTATTACAGAAAAATATTCTGTTTTCCGGAACGATCAAGGAAAACCTGCGCTGGGGCAACCAGAACGCGACGGATGAGGAATTAAAGGAAGCATGCTGTCTGGCGCGGGCGGATGAATTTATCATGCAGTTCCCGGATCAATACGATACGCATATCGAACAGGGAGGCAGCAATGTGTCCGGCGGTCAGAAGCAGAGACTTTGTATCGCAAGAGCGCTGTTAAAGAAGCCGAAGATCCTGATTCTCGACGATTCGACCAGTGCGGTGGATACCAAGACGGACGCACAGATCCGCAAGGCGCTGCGTGAGTACATTCCGGAAACGACCAAGATTATCATCGCACAGAGAATTTCCTCCGTGCAGGATGCGGATCGGATTCTGGTCATGGACGGCGGTACGATCTGCAATATCGGCACCCATGAAGAGCTTCTCAAGACGAGCGAGATTTACCGGGAAGTATATACTTCCCAGAACAAGGGAGGTGATTCTGATGAAAAATAAGGGACAGGCGAAAAAAGGAACGATGAAGCGTCTGATCAGGATGCTGTTCGAGTTTTATCCGGTACTTCTGCCGTTAGTTTTGGTCTGCATCGTACTGAATGCGCTGATCAGCTCGATTCCCGCTATTTTTCAGCAGAATATCATCGCAGTGGTCGAGCAGTACTGGCAGACGAAGGACTGGGCGGCGGCA
>ULQN01013614.1_pt1 | contig 12152 bp, 7 predicted proteins | sample 1954491 | NCBI WGS metagenome assembly ULQN01 (sample SAMEA4835656, study PRJEB28245) | human gut metagenome | biome: gut microbiome; material: fecal sample | place: Denmark | collected 2008
CCCCACAGATTTTGCATAAGATAAGAAAAACGAAAGTGTGCAGGTATCGTATGGAACAGGATGAAAAGTTTGAAAATCAATTAAATCTTGCTCTGGATCTTAGCGAAGAAGAACGGGAGAAATCCAAAGATTTAGATGCAGGATACGATAAAGAAACGGATCAGTGGGAGATCATATTTCGCTACGCAGGCACACTTGATACGATCAGATGGTCAGACACAACGAGGATCGAACCGTTGAGTATGGGTTATGCGATCGCCTATATAAAAGAAGACGAGTTGGAAGCATTTGGGGCAAATGAACAAGTTATTTATATAGAAAAACCGAAAAATCTATTATTAAGCCGACAGCCATCGATAGCCGCATCTTGTATGTTGTCGGTCAAGAATCCACCTCTTTCATTGACTGGAAGAGGTGTTTTTGTCGCTGTGATCGATACAGGGATTGATATTTTTCACCCAGATTTTATAGATGAAAATGGAGATACTAAGATTTATGCACTATGGGATCAAACGGTCAAAGGAAGTCCGCCTAAACCATTTCTTAACGGAAATCTCTATACAAAAGAAGAAATCAATAAAGTATTGCATTCAGAAAGTGGAAGATACGATTTTCGGAGCAGAGATCGATCTGGGCATGGAACACATGTAGCTTCAATCTGTGCCGGGATAAACGGGGTTGCACCAGAGGCAGAACTGATCGTTGTGAAATTGGGAGATACGAGAGAACAAGGTTTCCCAAGGACGACACAATTGATGACAGCATTACAATATGTGATCAATGAAGCATCACAGGCAGGACGGCCGGTTGCGGTCAATATCAGTTATGGACATAATTATGGAGACCACAGAGGAAATTCCTTGTTAGAAAGATTTATATCACAGATCGCACAGCAATGGAAATGTACGATCTGCATTGGAACAGGAAATGAGGGAAATAGTGGAAAGCATAAACAAGGAAAGCTGATCAAGGAAGAACAAAAAATCTTATTGGATATTGCACCATTTGAGCAGAATCTAAATCTCCAGATATGGAAAGATTTCGTGGATGAGTTAAGAATACAGCTGGAATCTCCATCGGGAATATCTTATGAGATCACAGATCAACAGGGAAAGTCACAATATTCATATGGAAATACGATCGTGTTTGTATACAATGGTTATCCAACACCGTACAATGTAAGGCAGGAAATATTCCTTAGTTTTATTGTGCAGGAAGGGAATCATATAGAGAGTGGACAATGGAATCTTACATTGATTCCACGAAATATCAGAAATGGGGAATATCAGATGTGGCTTCCGGTATCCTTAGGAAGTAATCAGGAAACTAGATTTTTAGAGCCAGATAAAGAGTTTACTTTAACAATCCCATCAACTGCAGAAAATGTGATCTCAGCAGGTGCGTATGATGTTAGATATCAGTCCTATGCAGATTTTTCGGGGCGGGGTGATCAAAGATATGGTGTAAAGAAACCAGATCTTGTGGCACCAGGAGTTGGAATTTTGGCAGCAGCACCAGGAGGCGGTGAAAACAGCTTGTCCGGGACTTCGATGGCAACGCCATTTGTCACAGGAGCGGCAGCTCTTTTGATGGAATGGGGAATCATAAGAAACAATGATCCTTATTTGTATGGAGAGCGGATAAAAGCTTATTTTCATAAAGGTGCAAGGAAACTGAATGGATTTTTGGACTATCCAAACAATGAAATTGGATATGGAAAATTATGTGTGGCAGCTAGTTTGTATAAATAGAAGAGCTTACGAAAAAAAATACAAATGATATTTGTAATTTTTGTGTCATATTTCCAATTTATATGATAAAATTAATAACACACTGGGAACACGAAAGGGGAAGAGACAATCATGAAAACAGAAAGATTTGATAAGAAACTGTTTAAACAGGAAGTACTCAATAATTTAAAGACTCAGTTCAGAGTTGAGCTTGATAATGCATCCCAGCAGCAGATTTATCAGGCTGTAGCTTATGCCCTGAAAGAGTGGATCATTGAGGACTGGATGGATACTCAGAAGACCTACGAAGAGAAAGACCCAAAGATTTTATATTATATGTCCATGGAATTCCTGATGGGAAGAGCACTTGGAAATAACCTCATTAACATGAGTATGTATGGAGAAGTGAAAGAAGCACTCGATGAATTAGGCGTAGATCTGAATGCCGTTGAAGACCAGGAACCAGACCCAGCACTTGGTAATGGTGGTCTTGGAAGATTAGCAGCATGTTTCCTTGATTCATTGGCAACACTTGGATATGCAGCATATGGATGCGGAATTCGCTATCAATATGGAATGTTCAAACAGAAGATCAAAGACGGATATCAGATAGAAGTACCAGATGAATGGTTAAAGAATGGAAATCCATTTGAATTAAAACGTCCGGAATATGCCAAAGAAGTACGTTTCGGTGGAAATATCCGTACAGAATATGATGAAGTAACTGGAAGAACCAACTTCATTCAGGAGAACTATCAGTCAGTTATGGCAGTCCCATTTGACTATCCGATCGTAGGATATGGAAATCATATCGTTAATACATTAAGGATCTGGGATGCAGAGCCGATCATCGACTTCCAGCTGGATTCTTTTGATAAAGGTGAATATGACAAAGCAGTAGAACAGAAGAACCTTGCAAAGAACATCGTAGAAGTATTATATCCAAACGATAATCACTACGAAGGAAAAGAGCTTCGTTTAAAACAGCAGTATTTCTTTGTATCTGCAAGTTTACAGGCAGCAGTAGCCAAATATAAGAAAAACCACGATGACATTACAAAACTTTACGAGAAGATGACGATCCAGATGAACGATACTCATCCAACAGTATCTGTTGCAGAACTTATGAGAATCTTAATGGATGAAGAAGGTCTTGGATGGGATGAAGCATGGGAAGTTACAACAAAGACTTGTGCATACACAAATCATACGATCATGGCAGAAGCGTTAGAGAAATGGCCAATCGACTTATTCTCAAAATTACTTCCTAGAGTATACCAGATCGTAGAAGAAATCGACCGTCGTTTCGTAAACAAGATCCGTGAGATGTATCCAGGAAACGAAGAGAAAGTCAAGAAGATGGCGATCCTTTGGGATGGACAGGTACGTATGGCACATATGGCGATCGCAGCAGGATATTCTGTCAATGGTGTTGCAAAACTTCATACAGAAATCTTAAAGAATCAGGAATTAAAAGATTTCTATCAGATGATGCCAGAGAAATTCAACAACAAGACAAATGGAATCACACAGAGACGTTTCTTAATGCATGGAAACCCATTACTTGCAGATTGGGTAACAAAGAAACTTGGAACAGACACATGGGCAACAGACCTTTCCTTAATGTCAGGACTGAAGAAATATGTGGATGATCCAAAAGCTCAGAAAGAATTTATGGATATCAAACTGCAGAATAAAAAACGTCTTGCAAAATATATCTTAGAACACAATGGCGTAGAAGTTGATCCAACATCCATTTTTGATGTACAGGTAAAACGACTTCATGAATACAAACGTCAGCTGATGAATATTTTACATGTGATGTATCTGTATAATCAGTTAAAGAAGAATCCAAATATGAAGTTCTATCCAAGAACATTTATTTTTGGTGCTAAGGCAGCAGCTGGATACCTTCGTGCAAAACAGACGATCAAACTGATCAACTCTGTAGCTGATAAAGTAAATAATGATGCATCCATTAAAGGTAAGTTAAAGGTTGTATTTATTGAAGATTATCGTGTATCTAATGCAGAATGGATCTTTGCGGCAGCAGATGTCAGCGAACAGATTTCAACAGCATCCAAAGAAGCATCAGGAACAGGTAACATGAAGTTCATGTTAAATGGTGCACCAACACTTGGAACAATGGATGGAGCGAATGTAGAGATCGTTGATGAAGTTGGAGCTGAGAATGCATTTATTTTCGGTATGAGCTCAGAAGAAGTTATCAATTATGAGAATAACGGTGGATATCATCCATATGAGATTTACCAGAATGATAAAGACATCCATGAAGTCTTAGATCAGTTAGTAGATGGAACATATGCAAATGGTGATCCAGAACTTTACAAAGATCTGTACCAGAGTCTGTTATTTGGTGATACAGGAAGCCAGGCAGATATGTACTTCATCTTAAAAGACTTCCGTTCATATGCAGAAGCTCAGAAGAAAGTAGAAGAAGCATATAGAGATACAAAAGGATGGGCTAAGATGGCGATGACCAACACAGCAGGATGTGGCAAGTTCTCATCTGACCGTACAATTCAGGAATATGTTGATGATATCTGGCACTTAGATAAGATCAGATAGTCTTATATAGAGTCTTGAAATATAGTATTGAATATGATAAGTTAAGAGGAAGAGTTTCCAAAGGAGGGACTCTTCCTTTATTCATGTAAAAACAGATGATAAAATATTTCAAAAAAATTGCAAAAATATTAAGAATGTGTTAAAATTCGGATGTAAAAAAGAAATATCAAGAATAAAGATGAAAAACAAAGAAAGGGAGTAACAAATGAGGAACATTATAAGGAAACTTGCAGTGTGCTTTCTGGCATGGATATTGGTCTGCACAACAGTTGTAACTGGGCATGGAATGCATACGGCAAAAGCAGCACAGACATTTAAGATTCATTTTATTGATGTCGGATGTGCAGATGCTGCATTATTACAGTATGGAGAAGGAACAGAAGCAAAGTATGCTTTGATCGATACAGGAGCAAACCAGTATCATAATACAAAGGATACGACGATTGATACCACAAAGACACCAGTCTATGAATATTTAAATAAGATGGGAGTAAAACATCTGGAATTTATACTTCTGACACATCCTCATCAGGATCATATTGGAGGTATGGAGAAGATTCTTTCTGATACAACGATCAAGATCGATAAGATTTATGGGAATGATCTGAATATTCAGTACTTGGAAAGCAGCGAGGATAAGAGCAAGCAGTCTTCAGATGAAACAAATTGGACAGAATTTGATACCAAAATATACAAGAATTTTAAAGCAGCTTTAGAAGCAAGAAATAAACTTGCTGAAGAAGCAGAAGACAAAACAGAGAAAGAAAATCTAAAAGTAGATTATGTAGTGCCAACTGCAGGAGAAACAATTAGTCTTGGAGAAGCAAAAATGACATTCTATGGTCCATTAGAGAATGATTATCAATATGGTAGAAAGGTTGATTTGAATACAAGACAGGAAAATAAATATTCTATCGTTACAAAGATCGTTTACGGAAGCAACTCTTTCTTAATGACCGGAGATGCCCAGAAAGAAACGATCGAGAAGATCATCGCGAAGGGATATGATCTGACAGCACAGGTGCTCAAGGAGCCACATCATGGATTTCAGGATGTCACAGAAGAAGAGTTAGCCAATGGATACCAGTATTCTGATCATAAAACAGTGATCGATGCATCACAGGCTAGTATTGCGATCATCAGTAATGGATACATGAATACAGGTGGTGTTCCATATACAAAAGTCTTAAGAGACTTATCAAAATTAGACGTTTATGAGACAGGAGATCGTGGAACGATCATTGTAACATCCGATGGCTCACAGTTATCTATCCAGACAGAGAAAGGAGATAACCAGCCAAGTGTCAAAGGAAAGGAAAGTGATGATGAAACATCATCGCCAGTGATGAAATCCATGAATATCACAGCAAATACAACAAAGCCTTTGACAGCAACAAGTGTGGATGCTGCGAATACCTATGATCGATACGAAAAGAAGAATATCACAGTAAGATTTTCAGGAACAGCCCAAGGATTTACAAAGCTGACAAGCATTGAATATAAGTTTGTGCCAAAAGGTGTGAATAATAAAACCATAGCATATAAGACAGGAAGTTCCTATACAGTCAAAAATGGAAATTGTGGAAGGTTTTATGTAAGATATAATACACCATTAGGATCAACAGAGATCAAACTTCCAGGCTTTACAGTTGATACGAAAGCACCAACCAGTGTGAAGATCAAAGCGAATAAGTCAGGAATCAAAACACTGTCAACATCTGCAAAGAATACTTACAGTAAACGGATCAAGAAATCTGTCAAATTTACATTTAGTGCTAATTATGGAACCAGTGGAAAATCCATGACACAGTATAAATTTGTACCAAGAGGGAAAAAAGCTTCCAAGTACAAATGGAAAACAGCAAATAGTGTAACTTATAAGACAAGAAATAAAAAAGTTCGTTTATATGTAAGATATATTGATAAATCTGGAAATATCACAACAAAGAAGACAAACGGATTTTACGTAACTAAGAAATAACAAAGAAAACGCTAGGATAGAAGTATGAAATATTTTACAAAGAAGATCATAGCGGTACTGCTGACAGTGATGCTTACAGGCATCACTGTTTTGCACGTATCGGGAGGTCAAACGATCAAAGTTAATGCAGCACAGACATTTAAGGTTCATTTTATCGATGTGGGGGCCGCTGATGGAGCTTTGCTTCAATATGGAGAAGGAGAAAACGCGAAGTATGCCCTGATTGATTCTGGGGCTTATTCTTATGAGACGACAGATCACGATACGATCGATGTATCAGACCGTGTGCATCAGTATTTGCTGGATCATGGAGTAAAGCATCTGGAATTTGTTGTTCTAACTCATCCACACGGAGATCATATCGGTGGAATGAAGAAGATACTAGAAGATAAGAATATTACGATTGATACGATTTATGGGAATCCATTGGAGTTTGAATATCTGGAAAGCAGCGAAGATAAAGAAAAGCAAACAGAAGAAACAGCCCGATGGACAGTATTTGATACACAGACTTATCAGACATTCAAGAAGAAACTAGAGAAGAGGAATTCATACAAAGATGCATCATTGCATATCCAGTATGTTGTGCCACAGGACGGAACATCCGTAAAATTAGGCGAAGCGGTAATGACCTTTTATGGTCCGTTAGATAATACCTACAGGTATGGAAGAGCACAGGATGCACCCAATTTAAATACAAGACAGGTAAATAAATATTCGATAGTGACGAGGATCGTTTATGGCAGTAATTCATTTTTAATGACAGGCGATGCACAGCAGGAAACGATCAAAAAGATTGCAGCCAGAGGTTACGATTTAAGTGCACAGGTATTAAAGCAGCCACATCATGGATATCAGGATGTTCGTTTGCAGGATAAACCGAAAGGTCGTTATGTATACGATTCGGATCATAAGTATCTGATCGATCGAACAGGTGCAAGTATTGCGATCATCAGTAATGGATATAAAAATGTAAATCAGACACCAGAGAGCAATGTACTTCGTGATCTGTCAGGAATGGATGTTTATCAGACATCAGATAAAGGAACGATCGTAGTATCGTCCGATGGTAAGAATCTAAGTGTGTCAGCACAAAAAGGCGGTAATGTACCAAGTCATGCGGGATATGTTGTGAAACAGAAGCGTACCCCTTTGATGCAGAAAGTTACAGTGCAGGCAAATACAAAGAAGAAAGTGACACCACTTCGTTCCGATGCCTCAGCAGCATATCAGCATTATGAGAGAAAAAACATCAAGATCAGGATTTCAGCACAGGCAAAAAGCTTCACAAATCTAAAACAGATTCAGTACAAATTTGTGAAAAAAGGAACTTCCAAAGGAAGTGTACCATACAAAACCGGTACGACATTAACGCTCAAAGACGGCATGATAGGCAGGGTCTATGTGAGGTTTGTCACAGATGCAGGGATAGATGAGATGCAGCTTCCAGGAATCGCAGTAGATAAAAAAGCACCAACAAAGACGAAGATCAAGGTTAACAGATCAGGAATCAAGACATTGAAAACGTCAACAAAAACGTCTTACAATAAAAAAATCAAAAAGTCAGCCAAATTTGTATTTTCAGCATCCTATGGAATCAGCGGGAAATCAAAGACACAATATAAGATCGTGCCAAAAGGCAAAAAAGCATCCAAATATCGATGGAAAACGGCGAATAAGATAACCTATAAAAAGAAGAACAAAAAAGTGAGTATCTATGCAAGATTTATCGATAAATGTGGAAATATCACACAGCGAAAGAGTTCTGGATTCTATATTACAAAATAAGGGAAGAAAGATATAGGAAGGCTTAGCTTGTATGCGAAAAGAGAATTTGTTATACTAAGAGGCAGAAGAATTAAAAATGCAAAGCAGGAGAAAGATTATGAACAGTAAAGGAAAAGGAATCATTACAGCAGTTATAGTTGTCCTGATCGCACTGGCTGCTTTTTGCGGATTTGGATATATCAGCCAAAGAATGACAGCAAGCGAAGGAATTACATATCTTGATAAGAAAGAATATCAGAAAGCATACGAACAATTTGACCATGCAGCAGGGAAATTCACTCTCATTTTCACAAAGCAAAAGAAAGATGTTTTATTCTACGAAGGAGAGGCTCTTTATCAGATGGGAGAGTATGGGAAAGCCATAGAGATCTATGATGAGCTGATCGATCATGGAGAAAGCAAGGCATATTCTTTGAAAGCATATTGCCTTGCCCAGCAGAAGAAGCTAAACAAAGCAATAGATGTATGTGATCAGGGAATAAAAGAGCATCCAGACGATGGAGAGATCTATTGTACAAAATATGCGGTGTTAGCAAAGCAGGAGAAGTATACACAAGGGCTAAAAGTGATCGAGAGAGCATTAAAACAGAAGGAGCTTGAGAATAAGAAGGAAGTTTTATTCGCTAGGATCAGTGCGTATGAATCCATGTTTGATTTTGATACAGCATATCGTTATGCAAAAGCTTATGTAAAAGCCTATCCAAAGGATGCAAATGGCAAGAAAGAGCTGACATTTTTGGAGACACGATAATTTCGTGACAATTTCATGATAAGAGTTAGGAAGGACGAAAGTCCTTCTTTTTTTGTGCAGAAACAGAAAAGATCAATTGAAAATTGTGCAAAATATACAAAAATAGAAAGCAAAAATCATGACTTTATACAAAAAATAAAATTTTACGAAAAATAAGTTAACGAAATTTAGGTTTATGACTATAATCAAATTACAAAATAAAATTTCATATAAGACAAAAGTGAAAAAATAAATTTTGTTAGGGGGAAAGTTATGAAAACAAAGGCAGTAAGACTTTACGGAGAAATGGATTTAAGACTGGATGAATTTGAACTGCCAGAGATGCAAGACGATGAAATTATGGCAGAGGTTGTAACAGACAGCTTATGTATGTCCAGTTACAAAGCAATCACCCAGGCACAAAAACACAAAAAAGTACCAGATGATATCAGTGAAAATCCGATCATTTTAGGACACGAATTTTGTGGAACGATCAAAAAGGTCGGTAAAAAATGGAAAGATCAGTATCAGGAAGGTGACAAATTTGTCATTCAGCCTAACATTGGAGATATCAGAGGCTATGCCCCAGGATATTCTTTCCATCATATGGGAGGGGATGCCACAACGATCATCTTTTCTGATCAGGTTATGGAAAATGGTTCACTATTAAAATACAACGGAGATTCCTTCTTTGAAGGATCTCTCGTTGAACCACTGTCATGTGTCGTAGGTGCATTTAATGCACAGTATCATATGAAGAAAATGTATTCATATGAACATGTGATGGGAATTAAAGAAGGTGGAGCGATCGCACTTCTCGGTGCAACAGGGCCAATGGGATTTTTAGCGATCGACTTTGCAATCCATGGACCAAAGAAACCAAAGACGCTGGTTGTCACAGGAAGAACACAGAAGAAGATTGATATGGCAGCAAGGTTATACACAGTAGAAGAAGCAAAGAAGAATGGTGTAGATCTTGTATACGTCAATACAAGAGATATAGCAGATGTCAATAAAGAGCTACGTAAATATTCAGAAAAAGGATTTGATGATGTCTTTATTTTTGCACCAAATGAAGAAATGGTAACATACGGAGTTAAAATGTTAGCATTCGATGGATGTTTGAATTTCTTCTCAGGGCCTGCCGATCAAGAATTTTCATCCAGAGTAAACTTCTATAATATTCATTATAATTCTACACATTTTGTGGGAACAAGTGGTGGAAATACGGAAGATATGAAACAATCTATTGAACTGATCGAGAACAAGACAGTCAATGTTGCAAAGATCGCAACACATATATTAGGGCTTGACCATGCGGTTGAAACAACAAAGGCGTTACCAGAACTTGAAGGAAGTAAAAAAATTGTCTATACGCACAAAAAATTTCCATTAACAGAGGTTGACAAATTCGATGAAAACAGCGATGATGAGTATATCAGAGAATTAAAATCAATCGTAGAACGCAATGGTAATTTATGGAGCGCAGAGGCAGAAAGGTATTTCATACAGAATGCTCCTGAGATTTAGAAGGGAGTAGTATGAGTAGTGATATCTTAGTTAGAGACCAGATTTTTTCAACATATGATAGTTTATATGATGCAGAGAAGAAAGTAGCCGATTATCTGATCAGTCATCCATCTGAAGCGATCGAGATGTCTGTATCAGAACTTGCATCTCACTGTGATGCGAGCCAGGCAACGATCATCCGTTTTTGTAAGAAGATCGGGTGTAAGGGATTTCATCAGTTGAAGATCAAGCTGGCCGGAGAACAACGACAGCAGGAAGAACAGGTGATATCGAACGAGATCGATATCGATCAGATGGACAAATCACTCAATAATATCATGATCAGTAAAGTGGAAGAGATTAAAGCGACGTTTCATAATTTTAATCCAGAAGAATTAAGAGAGATCGTGGATTTGATCATACATGCCAATCTGATTGAATTCGCTGCGATGGGAGATACGATCCCGATCGCACTGGATGGATCTTACAAGTTCAATCAGTTAGGATTGAAAGCAGTTAGTTCAACAATTTGGGAGAGTCAGGAAGCATTTTCCAGAACTTTGAGAAAAGGTGATGTATTTTTTGCGATTTCTGCCTCTGGGGCATCCAAAAGACTTGTGAAGATGGTAGAGATCGTGAAAGATAATGGTGTAACAACAATTGCGATCACCAATCAATCCAAATCGCCACTTGCAGAGTTATGTGATCATGTTTTGCTGACAGCAACAAGAGAACACATTTTCCATGATCAGGTTAGTTTCACAAGAATGGCAGCGATGTCAGTGATCGACACACTGTTCTTATTACTGTTCTCCACAAAATGGGATTCATTTGAGAATGTGGCACAACACGAGCAGTCTGTTGCAGAAGAAAAATTATAAAAGGAGATCATAACGATGAATAACGATTGGTTAGAATTAGAAGGGAAGACAGTCATCGTCACAGGCGCAGCATCCGGAATCGGGAAGGCAGTTGCGCAGGAGTTTTTGAATATTGGGGCGAATGTAGTTATTTCTGATATGGCAGAGAATGCACCAGAGATGGATGCAAAAGAAGGCCAGTTATTATATGTAAGAACAGATGTAACAAAAGTTTCTGATGTTGAAGCTATGGTAGCAAAAACAATAGAAACATTCGGAACAATTGATGTACTAGTGAATAATGCAGGAATCAATATTCCACGTCTGTTAGTTGATCCAAAGGATCCAAAAGGACAATATGAATTAGATGAGGCAGTATGGGATAAAGTATGCAATGTAAATCTAAAAGGTGTTTTCTTCTGTGCGCAGGCAGTTAGAAGGATCTTGGTTGAAAAAGGTGAAGGTGTCATTATCAACATGTCTTCTGAAAGTGGTCTGGAAGGATCCGAAGGACAGAGTGTTTACGCAGCTACAAAGAATGCAGTAAACTCTTTAACAAGATCATGGGCAAAAGAATTAGGAAAACAGGGAGTTCGCGTTGTCGGAGTAGCACCTGGGATCATGGAAGCTACAGGACTTCGTACGATCGGTTATGAAACAGCTCTGGCTTATACAAGAGGGATCACAGTAGAACAGTTAAGAGCAGGATATTCCAAAACATCCACAATTCCACTAGGACGTTCTGGAAAGCTTTCTGAAGTTGCAGATCTGTGTGTATATCTTGCAAGCAAGAGATCTTCTTACGTACATGGTGTGACGGTTAACGTTGCGGGTGGTAAGACAAGAGGATAGAATAATTTCTGATAGAAGATATAGAAGATAAAGATATCAGCTGGTTTTAGGATCAGCTGATATCTTTTTTTAACATAATATAGCAGGAAATTCCGATGGAACTCTCTATGATA
>ULQN01036993.1_pt1 | contig 12151 bp, 9 predicted proteins | sample 1954491 | NCBI WGS metagenome assembly ULQN01 (sample SAMEA4835656, study PRJEB28245) | human gut metagenome | biome: gut microbiome; material: fecal sample | place: Denmark | collected 2008
GCTTTATTATTTTTTAACTGCACAAGTTCATCGTTATAGTCTTTACCAACTGATGAAGGTTGATTACTAACATTGTAACCTAAATCAGAATACTTTTGCATATATTTTTCTGTCGCTTCAATTCCTGCTTTGTCATTATCAAGGCAAAAAACTATATTGCGTGTAGTAGGATACTCTTGTAAATAGTGGGCAAGTGCAGTATCAGATACACAACCTAGGGATAGCCTACAAGAATTAAGCCACGCAGTTTTGCTTTCACAAGCAATATTAATAAGTGTTGCATGGGATAACATATCAATTGGTGCTTCAAAAACAAACAAAGTTTCTTTATCGTATCCTTGTAGATAAAAGCCATTAGCCTTATCACTACCGGTACATTCTTTACGGTATTGCTTATCTGTTAAAGTGCCTCTGATTGCTCCGTATTTAGGCTCTTTATTCTTATCCTTACCAACGAATACAACATTACCTCGTTGGTCCTCATAAAGATAGTGGTGCTTACAAAGACAACTAACAATATCTTTATCAAGTTTCCTACTCTGTATTAGATATGCAAAAAGCCTATTATATCTACCTTGTTTCTTTGGTGGTAAATGAATTTCTTTACTTTCTTTTTCAACTTGTTTCGTTGCTTTTTTGTATGTTGAATGATATGTATTATTTTCGCTTGTAATTGGTTTAAGAACAGTTTTTAGAGCTTGTTCGTAACTTAACTCTGTTGTTCTTAAATCAAGCCTATCGTCGATTTTAGATACAAATGCGAGTATATCACCACCACCAACAGAAAGAGAATTCCAATACCAAGCTTTGTCATCAGCATTAACTACAAGACTATTGTGTTCGATACATCTATAGCCTTTACCATCTTTTTTAAAAGATAACCCATAATTAGTTGATAGGTAGTCAGTAGTTGAGATATTGTGAGCTTCAGACTTTTCTTCAGAAGTAAAAATGTACATATCTTTTTTTTGGTAATAAAACATTATTTATACATCTTCTTTCTTGTTCTCTTAATGCGAACATTAAGGACTTTAAGTTGAAATAAACAGACCAATGCAGGAAGAATATTGATATTAATTAACATCAATGAATCTGTAGCTAATAGTAGAGTTCCATCAATTAAAGCGATAGATATTAAAATAGCCACTAACTTCTTTACTCTTAGAGAAGTTAGTGGCTTTTCTTTTAATTCATTTAGTCTGTTTTTATATAAATTTTTGGCATAAAAAAAGTAGGCATAAAAGCCTACTATAATAAAATAAGTAATCATTTTTTCTTTTTTCTAGTAGGAAAAATGAATTCAAGCTTTCCTTGTTCGTTAATCTTTAACGAAGCATCAAATTCTTTTCCTGCTGCTTTTGATTTAAAACCTTTGATAATGTTAGTTCTCTGGCTAGAAATAAGCATATTGATTTGATTTTGTGTTAGTTTCTTACCACACAATTCAAATGGAATGCTGAACTTACAACCTTTTTTGTAATTGCTACAGTAAACATTAGTTTTGCTCTTATATAGCTTATTACCACACAATGGACAAATACTAGATTTATCTACATATGCCTTAGCTTTAGAATTCTTAATTTCTGCATACCATAGTCTTACTTTATCTTCAATTTGAGAGATAAAATCATCATAGTTAAGTTTACCAAGTTCAATATCATAAAGTTGTTTTTCAATCTCACCAGTTAATTCGGCTGATTTAATATCTGATACTGGTAAAGTATCAATAACATAAAATCCTCGTTCTGTAGGAACTACAGTTTTACCTTTTTTAACGATGTAACCTCGGTTATATAATCCCTCGATTGTGCTAACTCTTGTTGCATCAGTTCCAAGTCCTTTCTTCTGTTGCTTAAACAAAGACTTTGCTTCTTCATCTTCAAAGTGTTGTCCTGCAAGTTCCATCGCATTGATAAGAGCAGGTTCGGTGTATCGCTTTGGTGGTTGTGTTTCGCCTTTAGCTAAATCAAAATTACAATTTACATTTGCATTTTCAGTTACTGCAGGTAAAATATTAATTTTATCAGGCATAGCGTCAACACTATACCAACCTTCATTAACAATAACACTACCTTTAGAAACAAAGTCCTTATCGTTAATGCTAGTAATAATTGTTGTATCCTCTATTACAACTTTTGGAAAAACAATTCTTAATAATGATTTTGCTAGTAAATCATAAAGTGCAATCATATCATCGTCACCAATATCAGATAGGGAAGATGGAACATTAAGAGTAGGGATAATTGCAGTATGTGAGCCAACTTTTTCATCATCAAAATGTCGTTTGCTAAACTCAAGCCAGTTCTCTTTATCAAGAGAGTATTCTTTGTATTCGTCAATTTGCATTAGCTTTTCGATAGTTTTTTCGACCTCGTTCATCATAGCAACTGTTAGATGTTCTGTATTAGTTCTTGGATAACTCATAAATTTTGCTTCATACAATTTTTGCATTGTACTTTCAGCTTTCTTTAAGTCCCAATTAAGGTGTTTTGCACAAGCAATCTGAAGTTGTGTTGAGTTAAAAAGCAAAGGTGCAGTTACTGTCTTTTGCTTATGTTCAATAGACTTAATAGTTCCGTTACTAGTTAATGAACTAATTAATTGTTCAGCTGATTGTTTGTCCTCAAACTTACCTTCAATAAATTCACCTTTATAGGCTTTGTTATCTTTAGTAGTAAATTCACCGATGACCTTATAAAAAGGTTTCTTTACAAAGTTTTTGATTTCTCTTTCTCTGTTAACAACCATGGCGAGTGTTGGCGTTTGAACTCTACCTACAGAAAGAACCTTATCAGTAGAAAATTTAGTTGTCATAGCCACCGTTAAATTACCACCATATAGCCAGTCCGTAATAGCCCTAGCTTCACCGGACTTTTGAAGGTTCTGCATTTCAAAACCATCTTTTAAATGCTCAAATGCATAACGAATTTTTCCATATGTAAGGTCAGTTAGCCACACTCTTTTCCAAGGCTTTTTGCAGTTCAAACTGCGATATACATAATCAAAAATTAATTCACCTTCACGGTCTGGATCGGTTGCATTAATTAATAAATCTGCCTTATCAAAAAATGGTTTGATATAGTCATATAGAACTTTTGTATTATCCTTTATTGCTAATTTGTATTCATTAGGAATACAAGGGAATGCATTAATATCCCATTTAGAATACTTATCTCCGTATGAACTTGCCTTAGATAATTGTATTAGATGACCTTGACCATGAACAAGTATGGCTTGGTCACCATTAAATTCAAATTCCCAATGACAAATACGATTATCTTTGTCATATGGTATCCTATTTCCTGCATTAAGTGCATTTGCAATTTCTTTTGCAAGGGAGTATTTTTCTGCGTAAATTACAATCATAATTTAATCCTTTCTTATGTTCGCTTTTTAACATAAATAGTGCAAGTAGCTGACTTACCATCTGCAGTAGCAGTAATAGTTGCAGTACCAACATTTTTTGCTTTAACATAGCCATTTTGTTTAATAGTAGCTACACTAGTATTACTACTACTCCAATGGACTTTTTTCCTTCTAGGCGTTACTGTAGCAGTTATAGTAACACTATCGGCAACTTCAAGGGTTTTAGAATAGTAAGATAAACTGATACTAGTATCGACTTTACCATTGTTAGACCAGTTATTATTACCATAGTCAATTTTAATCTGTGTTTGAGTTTTTGGCTTTTTCTTAACAATTCTTTTTGTTACAGGTGGTTGTGTCTGAACCGGTACATTACTAGCATTATTATTTGAACTACTATTAGAATTAGAAGATTTCTTTTTCCTTTTCTTCTGAACAACTTTTTTAGTTGTAGGTTGTGTTGTTATTATCTTTGTAGTTGTTGGAACAGTTGATGGAGGGATAGTTGTAGTATTTACAATGACTTGATTGTTAGTAACGTATTTTTCTGAATTAGATGTGTTTTCAATAACGGAAGATACAGTTGTTTTTTCTTCTGTTGGTATTGTAGATGTTGAAGTAATAGTTGCTTCATCCGGTGTGGACAAATTGTCCACGCTATCATTATTTTTCAAAACGAAACATACAATCAAAAGGATAATAACTAAGGCAATTAGTATAATAGAAATGATTTTCTTATTAACTAAACTTGTTTTTGCTTTAGTGTTTCTCTTAATGTATCTGTCTGTTTGCTCTTGAGAAATAACTGATGTATCAATATCTTCATTATTAACAAATGATTTAATTACTTCATTAAACTGAATACTTGTAATAGTGTTTCCTATGACACCGTACAAACCAAAATCATTAAATAATTCAATTTCATCATTACTAGCAAAAAGTAATATTCTTGATTGATTAAATACTTTTTGTAACGATTTAATTAATAAAGATATATCTATGCCTTTATGCCTAACAGAAGTATCAACTAATAGTCCAAGTGGATTATATTTCTGTCTTAAACTTTTTACAGAATCAATAGAATTTATAGAATTAACCACACCTAACAAATTAATATTAGGTGTGGCTTTTAATAGTTCTGTATATTCTTTTGAAGTCTTTTTGTCTGCAATAATAAGTATGTTCATTATTGACTCATTTCCTTCTGCTTATCTTCAAACTTAGTAGTACATATCTTATACATTAAGCTATTAGATGGCATTAAGTTTTCAAATGGGATAACATTTGAACCACTAATAATAAGACCAGTACCAACATCAGAACTGTTAATATATGATACTTGTGATTCAGATAAATGCCATTGATTAATAATAGCTTCTAGGTCAGATGGCTTTTGATTAAGGAGTGTAACAAAATCACTGTTATTGAGCATAGAACAGGCTTGTTTACTTTCAAGTACATCAGAAATGTTCTGTGTAGCACCACAGGCATTACCACCATATTTTCTAATTCTCTTGTAAACTTTAACGAAAAAATCACCGGTAGAATAAATCTGAGAGTTTGTATCATTAAACATTACCGAAAATTCATCAGTGAAAACCCAAGTTCTAACACCTTTTGCCTTGTTTTCAACAACTCTTTGCCAAAGTAATTCAAGCGTAACAAGTAAACCTACAGTTTTAAGTTGTTCGCCAAGTTCGTTAATATCAAAGACGATAAACTTTTTGTGATATTCTACATTAGTGTGATGAGCAAAAATGTTGAAAGAACCAGTTACATATAACTCAAGAGTAGTAGCAAGTGTTTTTGCGTCTGCTGATTCATCAGAAAGTAATAGATAATATAAGTTTTCAAGTGTTGGCATTTCTGTAGTTCTGCCATTTTGATAATCTGCGTACACTTGTAATACATATCTATCTATGATAGCTTTTTCTGTACCGGTAAGTGTTCTACCTAGCGATACTTCAACGAATGACATAATAAAGTTAGATTTAAGTGCTACTGCATTAGTGCCTTCGTCAACAAAGCTTAAATCAGTATCAAATATATTAAGATAATTAGTTGAATTAGGTGACAACTTAATTATCTCACCGTTAAAGGACTTTGCTAAAGGTGAATATTCGTTTTTAGGGTCAATTACAATAACTTCATCATTAGGGAACTTTGTCATAATAGCATATAGTTCGGACTTAATGTTCATACTCTTACCACTACCGGATGGACCGAGTGTGAAAGCATTACCATTCATATTATCCGAACGATTGATTAAAATAGGGGCTTTGGTTGTTTTGTTGATACCGTAATATATTCCACCCTCTGCGAATACATTACGATTACTAAAAGGGATAAAGTTACCTACTTCATTAGTTAATAGATAAAACGGTTGTCCCAAAAAAGTACCATCAGCATTAATTACCGGATTAGCAAAAGGACAAATAGTTTTTAAGCCTTTCTCTTGATAAGTAGAGCCACTAAGAATGTCAATCTTAACTTGATGTTCAAGAGCTTTTTGCTTAATGTAAAGCATAAGTTCTCTTAATTCTTCTTCAGTTTCAGCTGAAACTAGAATATAAATACCCATCTGATACATATCACAGTTTGAATCACCAAGTTTATCCTGTAGTTCAGTTAATTCTTTTTCTCTATTCTGTAATGAATAAGGAATAAATTCACCACCGTGCTTTTTGTTGTTTTCTCTACGCTTTTCGAGTCTCATTTCCAAATCTTCCATCTGTCTTTTGAGCATATCAAAAACATAAGATTTCTCTAATTTTTTCAAATGCTTAGAGATAGTAATCTTATAGTTATTATCTAGTAAATCAGTAATGAACTCATCATCACAAGATTTACTGATACTTCTTACAAACATAACAGAACTGAAAGTTGAACCTACTTCAATAAGCTTAGACTTGAAAGTAAAGTGGGATGGTGCAATGTAGTCTTTCAATTTGCAATCGTGCTGAATGTATGATGATGGCAATAAGAATGGCTCATTATCGCAAGAATGATAAATGTTATGTAATATTTCAAAACATTCTTCTGTTTTGACCATAGAAATTTTACTGTCCATATCAGAAAACAAAATTTCAAACTGGTCAAAAATCTTGAATAGAATATTGATGTTATCAAGCTTTGTCTTTGGCTCAAAAGAGATAACACCAATGATAAGCTGATTACAAGTTGTGTTAACACATTTATCAACGATGTTACTCATAACATTTTGATAATCTTGTAATATGTCCTCTCTAACATTTTGATTGTCTTTAGGTATCATAGCTTTATCAAGTAATTCCTTATCAAAAGGACTGTTAACGATAAATTCTTGATAATTAATGTTTGATGGGAGAGAGGAAAGAAAAGTTTGATATTTATCGTAGGTAATATCTTTGTCACTATCTTTCTTTGTCTTATAATTCACTTGTTGAATGAAAAATCGTAGAGAAAAGTTATTGCCACAACGGAAAATTCCGTTAGTGTAAACTTCATCCCAAGGTAAAGTATCCTGAGCTGACTTTGGATTTTTCTTGCTTTTACCGTAATTTTCAGTTTGTTGCTTAATGTTAACATTAACAATTTTGTTATTCTTCATATCTATCGAACACTCCTTTACTTTCATAATGTCGAGTAATATTACCCTTCATTATAATTAATAACCAAGCTAAAGCCGATGAACCATTTATCTGAGCAATACTACCTGCACCAAACAGAATTAAAATCAGAAAAACCGGAATTAAAGCTAAGTCAACGGAAGCACCAAGGACAAAGTATAATAGAGCAAAAACACCTAATGATACCAATAGTCCAATAGCCATTATTACTATTTGTCGAATTGACAATCCCATAAACAAAGCTTTTGGCTTAATAATATTTTGCTTTGTCATATTAACTTTACGCATTATTAATCCTCCTTAATCAATTAAATTAGTTAAAGCTTTAGGTGGTTTAGCCATAATTCTACATATGCCAAATATGATAACAAATCTAGGTATTAATTGTTTCATATTTGTATAGAATGAATTAGTTGCAACATCTAATGCACTATTTGCCTCTGATAACCATTGACTACCTATTGCATAACAAATAATCATAAAAGTCATATATAAACAAGTTGAAAGAAAAGCTCCGATGAACTTTTTAAAATAGACTTTAGCTTCATCGTTGGCAACGCAAGCAAATGCAAGAGGAGATATTGCCATTAAGCAAGTAAGTTCAAAAGCACGACTTAGAATTTTGATAAACACACTTATAATTGCAAAACCTAATGCAATTATTAAAATTAATTCCGGACCTCTCCAAAATAGTCCTTGAAAAAAACTTATTATAGTACCTATGAAATTCCAACTACTTGCATTAACAGTTTTTGGTTCAAAATTAGATAAATAAACCACTCCATGTGCATTAATTTTTAATAAGTTAAGTAATTGCGAATTCATTGAATTTACTGTACTTACAATATATCCACAAACAGTAACTGAAAGGTCAACCCATATTTTTGCAATTAATAATGTGCCTAATGCTCTTAATATTCCTCTAGGACTTGTAAATTCAAATTGCAACATCGTGTTAGTCATATTAAGTCCAAATAATATAACAACAAGACAATAGGCAAATGCTTTTGTGATAGGAGCAATAAGATTTGCAATTTTCTTCATTGAGTTAGTACCCCAAGATATACCAAAAAAGTTGCTTCCTTTTCTTGCATTACCATTGCCAAAATCTTTAAGTGTTCGACCTAACTGCTTCCACATATATGTTACAACGCTATACTGACCACTCATAAGTTTTGTTGTATTACTGATAACTTGTGAGGTGTTATTCTCTTTAATTTTTTGATTAGCTTGTTTTAGATTAGAAATAAGCTTGTTAAAATCTGAATTATAAGAACTAATGTTTTTACGAATATTGTTGTAGTCATTGTTGGTTATAATGTCACCATAGGTGTATTTACCACCTTGATAATCTCTCCAATGAGCCTTACCGTCACTATCAGAACTAAAGCAACTTCTACTAACGGTATCGTATAGATTACGCAAATTAAGGAAAAGTTCGTGCCATTCACCAGATAATTCTGTAGCTTTGTCACTGTTCTTTTTCGTATTTGTATTATTTTTATCTGCGTTAAGGTTATTACACCATTTAGTTACTTGATGAGAATAGCTATTATATCTTTTAATTAATTCGTATGTGTCTGAAAAAATATATGTCCTCTGAGGACTTCTTTGAACATTTTCATGGGTTCTAAAATCTTCTAAAACCGCATCTTCAAAATATTCAATGTTTTGAATTCCACCGGTACTTTCTTTATCAATAGTAACTGCACTTGCCCCACCGGTTGTTATTGTAATCAGCATAATAACTAGAATAAGAAGTGCTATAAGTTTTGTCCGTTTACGATTGGAATTTTCCATCGATATGGTCTTTAAGTTTTTAACTTTATATTTTCTAAGCATATATACAACACCTCCTTGCATAGTACCTTTAATTAGGTACTATGCTTTGATTTATTAGCTAAAGATAGCCTTCTTGATAGCAATAAGTGAACCACATACAATACCTGCAATTACTGCACCAGCAATACCACCTCTCATCGTTCTAGGGTCTTCTTCATTGTGACCCTTAACAATGGAAAACGCAGCTGAGGCTGCATAGATAGCACAACCTGCGTATAAGATATAAAAAACAATATCAATAATCTTATTCATAGCACCTGTGCTTACACCGGATGGCTTAGTTACGGCTGATGAACTTATAGAAGTAGTAGTAATAAGTGTTGAAACTACTACAGTCATGTTGTAGATTTTTTGCATACGCTTAAGTCTTGCGTTCTTCTTTTCAGCTTTAACTGAAGGGTTATTATTACTTAATCGGTTCATTTTGTTTTCCTCCTTAAATAAAAAAAGAGAAGTTATTTCTAACTTCTATTTAGTGATTGGATTGTGAAATCCTTTTAGATTGATTAAGTTTTTGTGCTTTGTCAAATGCTTTAATTGCTTCTTTGGATAAATCAATTACTGCCGTTACACCTGCAGTAGCTCCTGCAGAGGCAGTAGTTGCACCGGTTTTAGCAACTGATGAACTTGCTTTTGCAGTAGCTTTAGTTGCATTAGCACCTGTTTGTACTGAATTACGATATTTGTTAATATCAATTACTTTATCAAAATTCTTAGTTGTAATCTTCTCCATATTAACTGATTGAGGTTGTGTGAACATACCTTTTGTTTTTTCTGTTGGTGTTACAATACCATCCTTACTAATCTTAACAAAATCATATTTTTCGCATTTCTCAAAATAATTTTGAACCTGCTTAAATTGTTGTGGATTAGAATAACTTAATTTATTAAGGTCAATTTGATTAACATACTGAAAAATTTTAAGGTCATCACCATTACCTTGAAGATTAATTGCAACTGTATTTTGTAATTGATTATTAGCAATATAATTTTTTTGGTCTTTTTCAAACTGTTCAATAAAAGACTGAGAATTAATATGTTCTTTGCCTTTATCAGTTAATGTATAAGAGGCATTTTCATAAGATAAGTAACCATCTTCAACAGCATTGTTAAAAGAAGTAGTAACATTGTCTTTTAATTTATAATCAGAAATATTACTTATTTCTTCATAACTAATTGAACCGTTAGTATCACAGAAAGCAATATCGGTATGTTGACCGGTAAAGTTATAGTTATGTTGTTGTTCTACTGCCTTATTTGGTTGTACAACTTGTTGTTGCCTATGTTTATCTAAAAACATTTGAATACTTCTTATAGAATTAAGAACTTGAGTAAGACCATTCTTAATTGGTCTTGCAACATTAAATTGTTGAGCAGTATCTTCAATACTATTCAATATCATCACCTCCTTACTGTCAGTTCAATATATTAATGCTTAACAATGCTTAACATACGGAGCTGAATAATCGTATTCAGATTCATCGACTTCATCATCATCAAAATCCGGTACCGGCTTAATATCATAGTCCATATTCATCACCTCCTTACATGAATTCCTCAATGTCATCGAGAACACCGGAAGTTTCGTCATAAATTGATGGGTCAATGTCACCTTCGTCAGCATAATCCGGTACTGGATTATATTCTTGACTATCAACTTCTTCAGAATACTGCGTGTATTCTTCATCAGATACCTCATCATCAACTGGTGGGGGACAATTATTAACTTCTTCAAATTGTCTTGCTAATTTTTCTTGGGTTTCTTTATCCTCAATCTCTTTCTGTTTATCATATTGTTCTTTTGATAACTTTTCGTTATCCTCCTGTTTGCTATACATTTTCTCATAATCAATAAGTCTTTGCTCCCATATCGGTGCAAATTCTTTATCAATGTAAGTGTTGTTCTTAACGTACTCTTTGTACTTAGACCCACATTCAGCAAACAATGGGTGGTTAATAGTATCAAATTTCATAGTTATTAACGGTCGTTCGTATCCTAAAAAACAAATAACTTTACCACCATAAGGAATACTTTCACCTTTTGGCTTAATAACTTCTTTGATTTCATCAGGATACAGTAGTGGACGCTCACCATAACCTTCAGTATCTTGTCCACCTCCACCCATTTGGCTACCACTACCACGGTTAAAGGATTTACTATCATTTCTGACAGTAATTTTACCTAGCTTATCAGATACATACTGTAATGTATCATTATCGATAGTACCTAATAAAGTAAAGATATTACAGTTACCAATAATACTTTCATATGTCTTTTCATAAATTGCTTTTAACTGTGATAAACCCTGAAGAACAATACAAATTCTTAAGTTGTAGGAACGAGCAACTGCTAGTGTATTTTCAAATGCAGGTATTTCACCTATATTAGCAAATTCGTCCATTTCACAACTAACAAGTAATGGCATACAACCGTCATATTTTAAGTCTGCTACCTTTCGTAATCGCTCAAAAAATTGTGAATAAAAAATATTACAAACAACTTTATATGTGTTACGAGCCGACGGAATGATAAGGAAAATTGCAGTTTTTTCAACACCTACACTATCGAAGTCCATTTCATCGGTTGAAGTAATAGCATCAAGGTCTGTAGTTGCGAACAAACTAAGTCTTGTAGATAATACTTCGTTGATTGAAGATTGTGTTTCCTGAGCGTTACCTTGCATACCACCCCAGTTAGTGCTTGCAATGTCATATGGATATTTAGTTGCATGTTCGTTAAGGCAACGAGCAAGTTCACAACTCATATCAATAGCACCGTTCTTGTATCTAATACTATTAACTAGTCTTACCACTCTACCAAAAGTTTTGATTTCGTTTTCAGACTTATAAAGATACATCATAAGTGCTATTAATAACTTTTGTGCTGCACCGGAGAAGAAGTCTTCTTTTTCACCCTCACCTGCAGTATTCTTCATAAAAAGTGATGCAATATCTACAACATCCTGTTCTGATGTGATATAAGCAAATGGATTATAAGAATTAGAATAGTTAAGGTTAACCAAATTAAGAACCTTAACCTTATATCCGTTTTTCTTCAATACTTTTGCACAATCTCGATACAATTCACCTTTAGGGTCGGTAACGATATATGAACCGTTCATTTGCAAAATATCCGGTTTAATCTTACGAAATGATTTACCTGCACCAGAACCACCAATAACAAGTTCATTTAAGTTGTTTAGAACTTTTGATGAAGTTGATACAAAAAAATCTTTGCCGATAGGTATCTTATTATTAGTTTTTTGTGCTTCCTTTTGAATAAATTTCATCCGACCTTTACTCATCCAATCAGCAGAACCATGTTCCATACCTTT
>ULQN01041358.1_pt1 | contig 12066 bp, 9 predicted proteins | sample 1954491 | NCBI WGS metagenome assembly ULQN01 (sample SAMEA4835656, study PRJEB28245) | human gut metagenome | biome: gut microbiome; material: fecal sample | place: Denmark | collected 2008
GGAGGGGAATTTACCGAGAAAGGGAGGAAAAGGGGCATTTCGGGGAAGAGAAAGGGATGTTTCGGGGAAGGGAAAGGGGCGTTTCGGGGAGGAAAGACGCGGAGGGAATTGGGATCGGGAGAGAGATAAACTAAAAAGCAGGCGGAGAATTGAGGGAAGATGGACGGGAATTGAACGGAAATTGAGCAGGGATCAGACAGGAATCAAACGCAAATCAAACAGGAATCAAACGCAAATCAAACAAGAATGGAACGGAATCTTGCGTTAACATTGTCAATGCGATTGGAGAGACCTTTATTTCAGAGATGGAAAGGACAAAGCTTTTGCTTCTAAAAGACTTGTTCTTTGAAGACAAAAGACTTGTTTTAACAGTGCGTTAAATCAAGTAATGGGAAGAGAGGAAACAAGAGGTATAAAAGCATTGAGGATGAAGACGATAGAAAAGGAAGGAAGTGTTTGCCGAGAAAAAGGATAAGCGACGGGCCGAAAGGGATAGTTGCGATTATAGCAAGTATAATGCAATTAGAGTAAGTATAAATACGATGAAAGATAAGTATAAGATGCGATGAAAGCAAGTATAAATGCGATGAAAGCAAGCGCCGGGGCAATCCGGAAGAACACATTTACGATCCGGGAAGTTTCGTTGTACAGGATTTTCACAAGTGAAATTTGGGGCGAAAACGGGCGGATCCTACCTTTTAAACCAAAGAGGCTTACCTTTTAAACCAAGGAGGGCTAGCTTTTAAACCAAGCCCCCTTACCTTTTAAACCAAAGGGGTGCTGGTTTAAAAGGTAAAAAGAGGGCCACACAGAGGGTTATGGGACCGTTTTTCGAAAAAAAGAGAAATGGTCAGAGGAAAAGAAGAAATAAGGGAATGTACGAATTTGAGAAGAGATAAAGATATGTCAACATTCGTATTCGACACAGAGATTACACAGAGATTACATAGGATTACACAGGTTTACACCCACGCATAGTATGGGCTGTCAGTGGATGACTCGTTCTCAGGCGATGATACTTATCAGTATCCTCTTTTTTACAAATATATGTCTGTTCCCTTGAAAGACAAACGCTATACCCCAAAATCTTTGAGCTGAAGTGCAAGCTGAACCGAGCGGCTATTACTTGTATTACATGAAACGAAAATAGTGAAACTCCCATCGCCTTCGCAGTGTGCCCCTAGCGGGGCTAAACGATAACTTGGAATTTCACTATCTTGTTTGCGAACATCCGATTAATTATTCAAAAACCAATCGTTATGACGTTTATATTTCCTTTTCCAATACATCTCTTGAATAGCTTCCGACATGGCCATAGCATATTCCCGTGAATGGATAAAGACCGCCAAATCGGTGCGACCGGAAGGTGCAAGGCGTCACGAAGATGTGATTGAATTCGATGTGTACGAATATGATATATGGGTGCAGCCTCAATCCGCAGTGCACTATTTACGACTCTTTCACCAACTGCCCCATAGCCCATACCGCCTTGACGCTCAGATCGCGATCCAGAATCAGAATATCCGCATCTTTATCCTTCTGGAGAGATCCTTTACGGTCATAAACTCCCATAATACGGGCAGGAGTCTCAGAAGCCATACGTATGGCATCTGCCAGGGGAATATCAGCCTTCACCATCGTACGTACCAACTGATCCATGGTAGCAATACTACCTGCCAAGGCCGAACGGTCGGCAAGCTTGCACACACCGTCTTCTATAATAATACGGGGATCGTCGATCGCCTTACCTTCAGCAGCCGCATATGAAAGCGCGTCGGTCACCAGACAAGTATGCTCCACACCCTTCAGCTTATAAGCCAGTTTCAAAATAGTGGAAGGCAAATGAATGCCGTCAGCAATCAGCTCGATAGTCATGCCATCGGTCAGGTAGACGCTCTCAACCGTTCCCTCGTATTTATATTCGCGACGCTTATGAAAGCCCGGCATTGCATTGTAGAAGTGCGCAGCATGTGTAAATCCCGCCTCGTATGCTTCCTTTATGCCATCATATTCGGCTTCCGTATGCGAAACAGCTCCTACAATTCCCTTCGACTTCAGATAACGTGCAAAGTCAAGTGCTCCGGGCAGTTCGGGAGAGGCATCCCAACGCTTGATGCAATCGGTGCTTTCAAGCAAAGAGGTGTATTCTGCCACATCGACTTCTTTCACTTGGTTTGCAAACTGTTCTCCCGCCATCTTACGGTTCAGGTAAGGGCCTTCCACATGTAAGCCGAGTATCGGGCTATCGGGTTCGGCCATCAGTTTTTCGCATATATCTACAGCTTTGCGTATTTCGGAGAACGGAGAAGAAGAAAGTGTCGGGAAAAAGCTGGTGGCACCGTGCTTCATGTGTGCAGCTATCGCCGTACGGAAAGCCTCTTCGGTACATTCTGTAAAATCGTGTCCTCCCCCACCATGGGCATGCATACAAACAAAGCCGGGAACAATATACATTCCTCTGGCATCCACCAGATTGGCACCGATCAGCGCCAGGTCGCAATTAGTTACTTCCAGAATTTTTCCATCTCTCATCAACACAGAACCTTCGTTCAACCAACCTTGCGGAGTAAATATGCGTCCATTGATAATTTGAGTCAACATGATAAATTATAGTATTAGAGATTCATACTCGTGTTATTTTTGTTTATTGGAAACAAAATTAGACACTTCTGTTGAGATAGAAAAATAAAATAGCTTTTCTTTTCAGTTTTATTTCAGAAATAAGCCTTTTCTTTGCAGGTAGAAATAAAAAGCCCTATGAAAATATTAATAATCGAAGACGAACCCTCACTGAGGGAACTGATCCAGCGTTCGCTCGAAAAAGAACGCTATGTAGTGGAAGCTGCCGCAGACTTCCAGTCGGGATTACGCAAGATAGAGGACTACGATTATGACTGTGTCTTGCTGGACATTATGTTGCCTGACGGCAATGGGCTGAACCTGCTGGAGCAACTGAAAAAGATGCGTAAACGGGAAAACGTAATTATCATCTCGGCCAAAGACTCCCTGGACGATAAAGTACTGGGACTGGAACTGGGTGCCGACGACTATCTGCCCAAACCCTTTCACCTGGCCGAATTAAATGCCCGCATCAAAAGTGTGATCCGACGCCAGCGCCGCGACGGAGAAATGGACATACGCCTGGCCAACATACGTATTGTCCCCGATACATTCCAGGTATTCGTAGATGACAAGGAAATAGAATTAAACCGCAAAGAGTATGATATCCTTCTCTACTTTGCCAACCGTCCCGGACGACTGGTAAACAAAAACACGCTTGCCGAATCGGTGTGGGGAGATCATATCGACCAGGTAGACAATTTTGATTTCATCTATGCGCAAATCAAGAACCTGAGAAAGAAACTCAAAGATGCCGGTGCCTTGGCAGAACTGAAGGCTGTATATGGATTCGGCTACAAAATGACTGTTGAATAAAAAAAGACCCTACCTCCATGAAGTTGATATACCGCATTATCATCCGCATCGCACTCATGCTGACAGTTGTTCTCGGGGCATGGGCTGTATTTTTCTATATAGCCGTAATAGATGAAGTGAACGACGAAGTAGACGACTCTCTGGAGGATTACTCGGAAACCATCATTATCCGTGCTCTGGCCGGAGAAGAACTGCCCTCCAAAAACAATGGGTCGAACAATCAATACTATCTTAGAAAAGTAAGCAAAGAGTATGCCGACGAACGCGAAGATATCTGCTACAAAGACTCCATGGTCTATATTGTGGAGAAGGAAGAGACCGAACCGGCACGCATACTGACCACCTTATTCAAAGATGACGAAGGGCAATATTACGAGCTTACCGTATCGACGCCGACGATCGAGAAGGACGACCTGAAAGACGCCATGCTGGGATGGATTATTTTTCTGTACATCGTCCTGCTGCTCACCATCCTGATTGTCTGCATCTGGATATTTCACCGCAGCATGAAGCCACTTTACAACCTGCTGCGCTGGCTGGATGCCTACAGGATAGGCCGTCCCAATCGCCCTTTGAAGAATGAAACGCAAATTACGGAGTTCAAGAAGCTGAACGAGGCAGCCATCCGCAACGCGGAACGAAGCGAGCACATCTTTGAACAGCAAAAGCAATTCATCGGCAATGCTTCACACGAAATGCAAACACCGTTGGCCATCTGTCGGAATCGCCTGGAAATGCTGATGGAAGACGACTCCTTGTCTGAAGCACAGTTGGAAGAGCTGATAAAAACGCACCAGACCCTGGAGCATATCACTAAGCTCAATAAATCGCTGCTGTTACTGTCCAAAATAGATAACGGACAATTCTCCGATACCCGAACGGTGGAGTTCAACAGCATGCTCAAGCGATATATAGAAGATTATAAAGAAGTATACGGCTATCGGGAAATTGAGCTGACGCTGGATGAACAGGGAATATTCCGGGCGGAGATGAATGAATCGCTGGCAGTATCCCTGATAACGAACCTGCTCAAAAATGCGTTTGTACACAACGTAGACGGTGGGCATATCCGGATTGAAATAACCGGTCATAGCATGACCTTCAGGAATAGCGGCGCAGGCCGCCCCCTGGATGCGACCCATATCTTTGAACGATTCTATCAGGGAAGCAAAAAGGAAGGTTCGACCGGACTGGGACTTGCCATAGCCGACTCCATCTGCAAATTACAGCATCTCACACTCAGGTATTATTTTGAGAAAGATGAACACTGTTTCGAATTGCGGAAGAACAATTTCACCACAGATTACGCAGATTAACACAGAACGAATTTAATCCACTGAGAACCGGCGACATTCATCTGCGCAAACACGTGTAATCTGTGGTGGATACGACTCCCCGGCACACCTGCCTGTACAAATCATTTTCATACCTGTTGCGAGAAGGACTTCCCGCTCAGCGTTAAATATTGTGTAAATATACAGTATAAGTCCAACCGGATGAACAAGAGCAATCAAACTTTTATTTAGAAAAAAGTATCAAAATGGAGAGAATTCCCAATTCTTTTCAGAATCGACCTTCATCTTTGCATTATAAATTAATTGCTAAAAATAAAAACCAATAAAAAAAAGACGATTATGAAAAAGTTACTTCTTTTATTCGTATGCCTGTTCACTCTGCAAACCATCGCAAGAGCGGACGATGATAAACCGATTCAAGTAAGCCAGATGCCGCAGAAGGCACAGCAGTTCATCAAACAACACTTTGCCGGCAGCAACATTGCCATGGCCAAGGTTGAAAGCGATTTCTTACAGAAAAGCTACGATGTCATCTTCACCGACGGCAACAAAGTAGAGTTCGACAAGAAAGGAAACTGGACTGAAGTAAATTGCAAATTCAGTGTAGTGCCACAGGGCATCATCCCCTCTCCTATCCAAAAATATACAGCCACTAATTATCCGGACGCTAAAGTTCTGAAAATAGAACGCGATAAAACGGATTATGAAGTGAAACTATCCAATGGTTGGGAACTAAAATTTGACTCTAAATTTAATTTAATCGATATTGATAACTAAAAAAGTATAGTAGATATGAAATTGAAAATGTATTTTCTTCTTCTAGCACTGGGTGCCCTGGGATTGCAAAGCTGTAATGACGATGACGATCATCTGTCTTCCGTGCCCACGGAACTGAAAAACGCATTTACCGAAAAGTATCCGTCTGTCAGCAACGAAAAGTGGGAAACAAAAGGCAACTATTACATAGCGGAATTCCGTCAACAGAACTACGAAACCTCAGCCTGGTTTACTCCGAACGGAGTATGGCAAATGACAGAGACCGACCTCCCTTATCAGGCTCTGCCGGCAGCTGTGAAGAGTGCATTCGAAAGCAGTGAATACGCCAAGTGGAAAGTAGACGATGTGGACATGTTGGAACGTCCGGACATGGAGAAGGTATACGTCATCGAGGTAGAGTCCGGAAAGCAGGAATTCGACCTGTATTACTCGGAAGAGGGCATCCTGGTGAAAAGCGTTGCGGATACGGACAACGATTCAGAGAACTATCTGCCTGTCGAGATTCCGGCAGCCATTGAGACCTTTATCAAAAAGCAATATCCAAACGCACGCCTGGTCGAGATCGAAGTGGAGCACGGGATGACTGAGGTAGACATCATCGACGGTAATATCAGTAAAGAAATTGTATTCAACAGCTCTAACGAATGGATATCTACTTCTTGGGACGTACGCCGCAACGAACTACCGGAAACAGTGACCCATGCGATCGCTTCTTCAGAGAAATATGCGGGATATCAAATCGATGACGCAGACTTTGTTGAAACACCCGACGAAGGAGAATATTATCTGGTTGAACTGGAAAAAGGAGAATTGGAAGTGAAAGTAAAGGTGAACGCTGAAGGAGAGTTTATCTGATAAACAAAGAGGTGTGTCATCATTCACCACAGATGACACACCTCTTTGCTTTTTCTAATTCTTATACCAACCGGTATCCGCCCAACCGGATACCTTATACCATTCAGTCTGCTGGTAAGAAGTATTCAACGACGGAGCGGACATACGGGGAATATAGGTAGAAAGCCCTTTCGCATCCTGATTCATCGTGAACATCCCGGCGTAGGCAGAATAGTTGCGGGGAGTGGATTTCCAGTAAACCATTACCTTATCGAACGCCTCCCGCCAACTATCATAATCGCCGTTCCCTGCAGTTATCTGATAGATGAACCGGTCTAAATCATAATAATATTGCTTATCAGTGCGGCGATCATAACACATCACTCCGGAAAGATCAAAATTCTGTTTCCCGGTGATATACCTGGGCAGCACTTTGGACGTTGCAACAGCCAGATTCTCGAGTTCACTCATCTTGGCAACCCCAACAGAAACACCACCGGTCCAATCTTCATTGGACATACCGATTCCGTCATTATATCTGCTTTGATAGTAATCATAATAGCAGGAAGCAATCTTCAAAGCTGCATTTTCGGCAGAAAACATCGCGGGAACCACTGTCTGATAAGGAGCGCCCGGCCCCGGAATCTCGGTAGGCGAACTGATCAGGTAACTTCCGCAGTCGCGCAACGCATACGCCACCTCTACAGCTTCCATAAAACATGCATCGAAAAACAAGAAGTCGAGGTCGGGCGCCACCTGTAAGGCTGCGTGCAAATCAGCTATATCCATATAGTTATTGCCGTCCTGACCAAACCAACGTGTCTTTGCCGGAGAAGGTATCCATCCCTCACCGTGCGACCAGAAGACCATGCCATACTTCTCCGCTTTATATTGATTGAAGGCAGTAGATATAACCTTTTTCATCACATTTGCATCGGCCGAATTTTGCTCCGGGTAATTTTCAATGGTCTCTTCCACCACTTTTCCTTTTTTGTCTTTTCCCAGACGAATCAGCCGGGGAGCCGAATAATCGTCTATATACACCAGCAGATTACCGGATGTGGCATCAACCTGCCGCATTCCCTCTTTCATCTCTTCAATATCGGCCGAGGCCAACGGTGCCAAAGAGTTCTGGGCTATCATATACACTAACACGGTACGCGAACCTACACTCGGTTCAGGTGTCGGCCCATCCTGCTGACAGGCAGCAAGCAGCATAAGCAGACATACGGAATACAAGGTTATTTTCAGTTTCATGAATTAATATTATCCAGAGATATTATAATAAAGAAAAAAAGAGATGCAAACAAACGGCATCTCTTTGCTATATTTTATATAACGTATAAGTTACTCTTCTGGTTTACTGAACCGGAAATTCTGAGGATCGATTTTCTCGACAGCCACCGTTTTATTCTTCTTGAATTTCCCCACAACCTTGGCGGCCTCTTTTCCTAATTTCTTTTTATTTTCCGAGAAATAGATCATACAAGTACGGTTAGGAAGTCCTTTATCGAATTCCAGATAATTCTTCAACTGATAACTGTACAGTTCTCTATGCGGCAGGAATCCGTTTTTATCCAGCGCCACGCTGTCAAGCATCTGAATTTCGGTGTAGTATATCACCGTATCGGTAAATGAAGCCGATACCCCAAAGGCATAAACGGGTTTATGTCCCCCTTTTTTCAACGAAAACGCCGAGCACAATGTAAACACCAATGCCACAGCAAACAGTATTTTTACGTATTTCATATTCTGTTATATTTTTAACTTCGCAAAGATAACAAAAAAAAACGCCCACCAAAAGATGAAGCGTTTTTTAAATACTTTTTCGGAAACTGATATACCTTGCTTATCCCAAGTAAGATTTGAGCAATTTACTACGATTACTTTGTCTTAATCTTCTGATTGCTTTTTCTTTAATCTGACGAACACGCTCACGTGTGAGACCAAATTTGTCGCCGATTTCCTCTAATGTCATTTCCTGCTGTCCGATACCGAAAAACATCTGAATGATTTCTTTTTCCCTATCGGTTAACGTAGAAAGAGCTCTATCAATTTCCCTCGCAAGAGACTCATTAACCAGAGAACGGTCTGCCATGGGCGAATCATCGTTCACCAACACATCGAGCAGGCTGTTGTCTTCTCCTTCAACGAAAGGAGCGTCCACCGAGATATGGCGGCCGGATACTTTCAGCGTATCGGAGATCTTGTCGACCGGAATATCCAGTTCACCTGCCAACTCTTCGGGCGACGGACGACGCTCGTTTTCCTGTTCAAACTTAGAGAAGGCTTTGCTGATCTTATTCAACGAACCGACCTGGTTCAACGGAAGGCGAACGATACGGGACTGCTCTGCCAATGCCTGCAAAATAGATTGGCGAATCCACCATACAGCATAACTGATAAACTTGAAGCCACGTGTTTCATCAAACTTCTCGGCAGCTTTGATCAGTCCTAAATTGCCTTCATTAATCAAGTCGGGCAAACTCAAGCCTTGGTTCTGGTACTGCTTAGCTACGGATACGACGAAACGAAGATTGGCGCGTGTCAGTTTCTCTAATGCCACACGGTCACCCTTACGAATGCGTTGAGCGAGTTCTACTTCCTCCTCTACAGTAATGAGGTCCTCGCGACCGATTTCCTGCAAATACTTGTCAAGAGAAGCGCTCTCTCTGTTAGTGATACTTTTGGTAATCTTTAGTTGTCTCATTCTTATAAAACAGATTTGGAGTGCAAAGTTACGACTATTTATTTGTTAACGTATAAATTTTCACAACTTTTTCACCATTATTATCTACTAATATAAACAAAAAGAGTACCGACTGGTTGATTGCCGGTACCCTCTTTTCGATTTCCTTAGCTATTATTAAGCTACCGAATACTTTTTCGGCAGGCGATTCGCTGGTATGGCCATACTCACCACAGAGCACACAGAGTAACACAGAGACGATTTTAAGTTGTTGATTCGTAGTAAAAAACTCTGTGATACTCTGCTCTGTGATACTCTGCTCTGTGCTGCTCTGTGGTGCGTCTGGCACAGCACTTTTCAGCTAAATCACTCCTGAGTCAAGTCTACAGCGTAATAGCCGCGTTTTCCTGAAGGGAATACTCCTGTGAGGAAGAGTACCTGGTTCGGTGACTTCACAGCAGCTTTCATCACTTCTTCAAGGTCGCTGACTTTGCGCATAGGCTGATCGTTGGCTTTCAGGATGATGAAGCCCTTCCGCACACCGGCATCCGCCATCTTGCCCGAAGTGACTCCGGTAACCTGCAAGCCGTATCCGAGATTGAGTTGTTTCTTCAAGTCGTCCGGCAACTCCTTGAAGGCAGCGCCCAGAATCTCCATACCCGCATCCTTCACAATCTTTGTTGTACCTTGTTCGTTTTTCAATGTTATATTGATATTCTTTTCTTTCTTGTCACGCATCACCTTCACGGTCACTTTATCGCCCGGACGATGCTGTGCAATAGCTTCCTGCAGGTCGGCAAAGTTCTGCACTTTCTTGCCATCGATACCGATGATGACATCATCTACCTTGATATCGGAACCGGCAGCAGAACCTCCATCTACGATTTCGCGTACCCAAACGCCATCCACTACGCCGAACTCTTTGCGCTTATCGGACAGTGTGGCTCCCGATTTGTCGATCGGCTGATCGGACATCATATCACCGTCACCCGCAAGCGAAGTACCCTTGATACCCAGCAACGCACGTTGTACGGTTCCATATTGTTTCAGGTCGCTGACCACTTTGGTCATCACACTGGTCGGAATGGCAAAACCGTATCCGGCATAAGCGCCTGTGGGCGAAGAAAGCACGGCATTGATACCTACCAATTCACCTTTTGCATTCACCAAAGCTCCACCGCTGTTTCCCTGATTGATGGCGGCATCTGTCTGGATGAACGATTCTACTCCCCCGATGCCGTACACACCGAGCGTACGCGCCTTGGCACTGACGATACCGGCAGTTACAGTCGAGGGAAGATTGAACGGGTTACCTACCGCCAATACCCACTCTCCTACTTTCAAGGCATCAGAATCGCCCACGGGGATGGTCGGGAAATCGTCTCCCTCGATCTTGACCAGAGCCAAATCCGAATTCGGGTCGGTACCGATCATGCGACCTTTGAACTCGCGGTTGTCATTCAGCTTAACGATAATTTCGTCCGCACCGTCGATCACGTGATTATTGGTGACGATGTAACCGTCTTTGGAAATGATGACACCGGAACCGAAGCCGACACGCGGCTGGGTCTGTACACGGCGCTGCTGTCTGCCACCATTACCGAAGATATCCCCGAATATCTCTGCAAACGGGTCGCGTACGGTCACAGTTTGTTCTTTAGCCTGTTGAGTCGATTTTATATGTACTACAGCATGAAGCGAATTTTCCGCCGCCTGCGTCAGATCTACAGGCTGGGCATTAATGGCGTCATAAGCAGCCAAGCGAGCACCGGGATTCTGACGGAACTGTTCATTAAACGACAGGCTGTCTCTGTTCTCCGGCTTCAACATCGTATAGGTTGTCACTCCGGCAACTCCTGCACTGAGAAGAACTACTGCCCCTATCCCGAGAATGTTTTTTGTTGTCTGTTTCATACTATTCTTTTTATTCATTTAATTGTTAATATTCTACTTTCATTTAACATTTACGACGTTAAAATAACGACAAAAATCATTCTGTTATTCTCCTTGTCACTCTTTTTTGTTCTCTTTTAACAGTGAGTCTGCGGAGCTTAACAGCGGTTAACGGCAGAGACTGACAAATTAGCATTCGTTGCATGACACACAAGGATTTAGAAGACAGAAAAAAGACTTAAACGTTTCCCTCGAAAGACTAAAGTCTTTTTGAGAAACGCTTAAGTCTTTCCGGAAAACGCTTAAGTCTTTTATGGAAAACGAACTTAATAATTCAGATAGTCTATATCCATGTGATAACTCCACTGCGGGAAGTACAGGTTGCCCCCTTCCCACTCCACCTCGCCACGCTGGAAATCAACGGTTTCACTACGCGGATATTTCTTCTCCGGCACCAGCGGCATGGAATAATCGCTGTTGACTATCATGCGCCAAGAGTCGATACCTCCCATAAAGAACATCTTTTCTTCGGGATTGTCGGCAAATGTGGGAATACCGAACGATTGGTCTACCGGCACCCAGCCTGCGCCTTCGAAATAGACTTCCGCCCAGTCGTGCAGGTTCCAAGCACGCGGATGCATCATAAAGCCGCTCTGGAAACGGGCGGGAATGCCACTGCAACGGCAGAGGGTGATAAACAGCAGGCTCACCTGACCGCAATCGCCGTGACGATTGTCGAGCACATATTCCGGAATATTCTCAATAGTGGAATATTCGCGGGCCGAAGCCCAGGGGAAATGATCGTTTATCCAACGGAAAATGCGCTGTGCCTTCAACAAAGGATTGGTTTCACCGACTGTCAGATTGGCAGCCAGCTCCTTGATGCGGGGTGTGAAGCGGATATGGGTTTCCCGTTCGGCAGTATATTCCTTATAAAGAGCGCCGGCAGTGTCATAAGGCAGAATATTCCCGGGCTTCAACGGATGCCATTCGGCACACGAGGTGTACTCAAAGGTTTCCGAAAAGACCGTCGGCTCACCGGGGATGGCTTGCTTCTCCATATAGAGGGTGCTGTGCCGGCATGAAGGCGGGGACAATGTGTAACGGGGTTCGCTGACATGGAGCAATTTTACATTTTGCTGG
>ULQN01006419.1_pt1 | contig 12045 bp, 10 predicted proteins | sample 1954491 | NCBI WGS metagenome assembly ULQN01 (sample SAMEA4835656, study PRJEB28245) | human gut metagenome | biome: gut microbiome; material: fecal sample | place: Denmark | collected 2008
ATAATCCAATAAAGTTTTTCTATCACATAACTGTATACATTTATGTGATAAAAAGTCATTGTATACTTTATCAGATATGCTAGAATTTTCAAGTTCTTCCATTATGTTATTTTTTTGCTTTGACTCATGTTGATAATATTTAAATTTAGATTCTATACATTTATCACTTGAAAAAGTTGATTCTTCTGCTAACAATTCCTTAGAATACTCAAAATCTTTCATTTTTCTTCCTGGAAAACTGTCTTCAAATTTATTTTCATCTTTCACTCTAAAATTATCTAGTTTATCCGCATCTCTTATAATTTTACATTGAAGTTCTTCTAATTCATTTAATCCATCTTCAATTTTATATTTGTTGTGATTATATATAGCCTTTCTTATTATCTCGTCATATTGCTCTGTTTTAATAAAATCTCTTATTAATTTTTCCTCGAATAAAATTTTATTCCCATAATCTGCATGATCAAATGTTTTGTCCGAAAAACTTCTTTGGACTGTAACTTGCTTAAATCTTCCTATATCATGTAACAATGCAATTAATTTAGCTAAATTTATTCCTTCTTCGTCTAAACCTTGCTCTTTTGCTATATATTCACTTAAATTTACTACTTGATATGTATGTGTTATCTTTAACAATATACTTCCATCTTCTGAATCAAATTGTTTTATGTAATCATTAAAAACTTGTTTTGCCATAGAAAAGTTTATTTCACTTTTTACTTTGGTTCTTATTATATATCTTTTTATTTTTTTGCCAGAATATTCTGAAACTAATACTCCTGTTGGAATAGCTCCTGCGCTTTCTAATACTCTTTTTGAAGCATCATTTTCTATGTAATGACATGCAATAATTTCATTCATTCCTAGTTCTTTGCATTTATTTATTAGCATATTTGCTACCGCTTTCGCATATCCTTTTCTTCTTTCAGATGGACGTATTCCATATGCAATATTCCCCCATGTATCTTTTCCTAACTGAGTTAAGTTTTGTCTTATCGCTGTTGCTCCAATTAATTTATTTTGGTCATTTACTATTAAATAATATTTGCATCTTTCATACCACTCTTTTTCATTATGTATTCCCATTTCTGCATTTTGTGCAGTATTAATTATATTTTTATAATCTATTTCGTCATTACAAGGTAATCGCAATATATCTGGTGTTAATGATGTATTGCTGTTTTGCCATTCTTCTACCATTTCTTTGTATTGTTTGTAATAATCGTAGTCTATCTTTTCGAATCTTAACATATTGTACCCCCTACATTATTTTTTCTATATCTTTTTGCTTTTTCCTTGTAATTTCCCTAATATATATGTTTTTTCTATAATAACTTTTTAAAGCCAATACTTGTTTGCATAATTTTTTCAAAATAAAAAATGAAATTTCAAAAGTAGCTCATATAATTATTATATTAAACTTTATATCGTTTGAATATTCTGCATTTTACAATCAAATTATTTAAATCAAATATTACATTTATTATTATTCTTGTTCATCTTTAAAAATATTCTCTCTATCATATTTTTTACAATTAAGCTCTTCTTTTAAGTATACACATTCTTCTAAATCTATTCCATAGAAATTTGCTAAACATGTTACGTAATATAAAACATCTTGCAATTCTTCTTCTATTGTTCCTGTTATTTCTTTATCTTTCATTCTTGCATCTGCATTAATAGCCTTTGCAAGCTCCCCAACCGCTTCTATAAGCTTTAACATATATTTCTCTTTAGAACTGTTTTTATTATCTATTTTTAATATCCCTTCTTGTAATCGTTTTATTGTTAAATCAACTTTCTTCTTTGGTTCTTCTTTGTGAATATCTACTACATTATTTGTGACTGGAAGTTTCGCTTTTTCTGTTTTTATTGTTTCATTCTTTTTTACGCCATAAGCAATTGCTAATTCCTCTTCTTGCAAAATTATTTTAAAATTTTGCTTATATTCATATATTTTCTCTTCCAATAATTCTTGGTTTGCTATATATTCTATGCTGTCTTCAGATAAGTCCATAAATTCTTGCGCTGTATAAAATATTTCTAGTAATGATATAACATTCTTTGCGAATTTTTTCTTTTTATAATTTATTAATTTTTTGTCAAATAATATAACTTTGTTCTTTACCTCTAAATAGTCTTCTAGTGAATAATTTTCTAAATTATATTTAGCCCATATTTTTAAATTTAAAGTTTTATTTTTTGTTTCTTCAAATATTGGAAATAAAATTACATCTTTATCATTTTCTTTTGCACATCTTGGGAAAAATATGTGATATTTGCCTTTGTTCCCATTTTCCCAATTTTGCAATATTCCTTCCATTAATGCTATTCCGTTTTCTAATTCTTCCTCCATTTTTATCCCCCTCGTAATTATTCTTTATTCATTAAATTTCTTGCCATTTGTACTCCAGACGCTGATGCCATCATTAGTCCTCTTGTCATTCCTCCTCCATCTCCTATAGAATATAGTCCTTTTACGCTTGTTTCAAAGTTTTTGTCTATTACTACTTTATTGCTATAAAACTTTATCTCTGGCGCATATAATAAATTTTCTGGATTTGCAAATCCTTCTACTACTTTATCCATACTCCTTATAAATTGTAAAATATCTGTCATTGTTCTATAACCTAAAGCAAACGTTATATCTCCTGCAACTGCAGATTTCAAAGTTGGTTTAATTTTATTATTTTTAAGTTCCTCATCCCATGTTCTTTTTCCTCTATAAATATCTCCTAACCTTTGTACTACAATATTTCCATTTCCTAGCTCATTTATATTTTTGGCTATATTTCTTCCATATTCTATTGGTTTATTGAATGGATAATTAAAATGATGTGATACTAATATTGCTAAATTTGTATGTGTGCTCTTTTTATCTTTATATGAATGCCCATTAACTAAATTAATTCCTTCATCATAAACTTCAGAAGAAACAAATCCACTTGGATTTTGACAAAAAGTCCTTACTTTGTCTTTAAATGGTCCTGGATATCCTATAAATTTTCCTTCGTACATATATTTATTTATGTCTTTCATTACTTCATCTGAAAACTCATATCTTACACCTATATCTACTACTCCAGCCTCTGTTTTTATGTTATGCTCATTACACATATTAACTAACCAATTAGCACCTTTTCTACCTACTGCTATTACTATATTTTTTCCATATATCTTTTCTTCTTCATTTGTTTTTACATTATGTGCAATTATCCCTTTTGCTTCATTTTCTTCTATAATTAACTCTTTTACTTCTGTTTCAAACATTAAATCTATATTATTTTGTTCTAGATAGTCTTCTAATTTTTTATATAATTCATGTGCTTTCTCTGTTCCTAAATGTCTAATTGGAATATCTATTAATGTTATTTCTTCTTTTTTTGCCTTTTTCTTTATTTCTCTTACTTCTGTTTTATGTTCTGTTCCTTCAAGTTTCGGATCTGCTCCAAATTTTAAATATATACTGTCTGTGTAATCTATTAATTTTTTAGTTTCTTCAATCCCAACATATTTATGTAGTTCTCCTCCTACATAAATATCATCATTTTCTTCGTTGTATAATGATAATTTTCCATCTGAAAATGCTCCTGCTCCAGAAAATCCACTTGTAATATTGCAAAAAGGTTTACATTTTACACATTTTCCTATTTCTTCTATTGGGCATTTTCTGTTTTCTACACGCTTTCCTTGCTCTACCAATAAAATTTTTTTGTTTTTATTTTTTTGAATCATTTCATACGCAAAGAAAATAGCGCCAGGTCCCATTCCTATTACTATAGCATCATACTTAGATGTCATTTTTATCACATCCTTTTTATTTCTTTTTATTCTGAACTTATTCTATATCAAAAATATATTTATTACAATAGAAAGTTTAGCTATTTCGGGATTTGGGGACGGAGGGATACAATTCCAGTATACTTTATGTTTATCACTCTATTCCCAATCTAAAAAGTACACGCTATCATATAAATATAAATAATAATTAATAATTTCTTCCACCTTCCACGTAAGAAAAACACGTGCTGTGCACGTGCCTCTCATTATTTCTCAAATTTCTTCTCTATAAATGATGTATCATATTCATTATTTACAAAATTCTCATTATCCAGAATCTTAAGCAAAAAGTCTATATTTGTTTCTATTCCAGAAATTACAAATTCCGATAAAGCACTCTTCATCTTAGCTATTGATTCATTTCTGTCTTTTCCATGTACAATAACTTTTGCTATCATTGAGTCATAGTTTTGAGGAACTTTATATCCTGCATACACAGCTGTATCAACTCTTATTCCATTTCCTCCTGGAATATGTAATTCCTCTATTGTTCCAGGTGATGGCATAAAGTTTTTATATGGATTTTCTGCATTTATTCTTGCTTCTAAACTATGACCATTAAAATTAATATCTCTTTGTCTATACTTCATTTTTTCACCTGAAGCTATTTGGATTTGTTCTTTTATTAAATCTAATCCTGTTACCATCTCTGTTACTGGGTGTTCTACTTGAATTCTTGTGTTCATTTCCATAAAGTAAAAGTTTTTGTTTTTATCTACTAAAAATTCTATTGTTCCTACATTTGTATATCCAACTTCTTTTACAGCTTTTACAGCTATTGCTCCCATCTTTTCTCTTATCCTGCTATCTATTACTCCAGATGGTGTTTCTTCTAGCATTTTTTGATTTTTTCTTTGTACTGTACAGTCTCTCTCTCCTAAATGTACTGCATTTCCATATTCATCAGCCATTATTTGAATTTCTATATGTCTAGGATTTTCTATAAATTTTTCTATATATATGCTATCATCATTAAATGAATTTAATGCTTCTTGTTTTACAATTTCATATGCCTTTTTTAATTCTTCTTCATTGTAGGCAATTCTTATTCCTTTTCCTCCGCCACCAGCTGAAGCTTTAATTATAACTGGATAACCTATTTGATTTGATATATTTATTGCCTCTTGCATTGTGTAAATTAATCCTTCTGAACCAGGAACTACAGGAACACCTACATTTTTCATAGTTTCTTTTGCCTTTGATTTATTTCCCATTAATTCAATTATTTCTGGTTTAGGCCCTATAAATTTTATACCAATTTCATCACACATTTTTGCAAAACTATTATTTTCAGACAAAAATCCAAAGCCAGGATGTATACTATCTGCTCCTGTTAAACATGCAGCTTCTATAATGGCTTTTACATTTAAATAGCTTTTATTAGATACTGCAGGTCCTATACAGATTGCTTCGTCTGCAAGTTTCGTATGTAAAGCTGTTTTATCTGCTTCTGAATATACAGCAACTGTTTTTATTCCCATTTCTCTACAAGCTCTTATAATTCTTACTGCTATTTCTCCTCTATTGGCAATTAATATTTTCTTCAACATACAATTATAAATCCTTTCTCCGTTACTTTTTTATTACTACTCTAAATATCTTAGTGTGCATTAATACACTCTAATTTACTATAATTATACAATTGCAAATGTTAGTTCACCTTTTACTGCTATTTCTCCATTTACTGTAGCTATTGCTTCACCAATTCCTATTGGTCCTTTTCTTTTTATTATTTTAACTTCTAACTTTAGTACATCTCCTGGAATTACTTGCCTTTTAAATCTTAGTTTATCTACTCCTCCAAAAAGAGCATTTTTTCCCTTATTTTCTGGCTCTGAAAGAATTGCAACAGCACCTGTTTGTGCTAATGCTTCTATTGTGAGAACTCCTGGCATTATTGGGTTACCTGGAAAATGTCCTGCAAAAAACGGTTCATTTATACATACATTTTTATATGCAACGCAACTTTCTCCTGGTACATATTCTTCTACTCTATCTATCATTAAAAATGGTGGTCTTTGTGGAATTATTTCCATTATTCCATTTATATCTAACATATTTTTCTCCTTTAAAATTAAATTTTTTATCGGGTTTAGATGAATTTTAAGGTCCATCCCTAAATTCTGAATCCCTACCCCTGTTGTAGACTATTTTATTTTAAATAATGTTGTTCCGTATTCTACCATATCTTCGTTTTTTACGCATATTTCTACTATTTCACCATCATGTTCAGATTCTATTTCGTTCATTAATTTCATGGCTTCTACTACACAAAGTACATCTCCTTTTTTTACTTTGTCTCCTACTTTTACATATGGTAAATCTTTTGGTGATGGACTACTATAAAATGTTCCAACCATAGGTGATTTTACTTCTTTATAATTTTCTGTTTTTACTACTGCTTTAGTTTCTTCTTTTTGCTCTGTTGGTAATACATTTTCTTTTATAACTAACATTCCTGGTTTTGGTTCTGCTTTTTCTACAACTTTAGTTTCATTTTTTTTCATTTTTATTTTTGTTCCATCCGGAAATTCAATGTCTAGGCTATCTACTTTAGAATTTCCCATATCATCTAATAATCTTTTTATATCTTCATATTCCATAACTATTACACCTATCCTTCATATTTTTTAAATATTATTGACGCATTATGTCCACCAAATCCTAATGAATTTGACATTGCATATTCTACATTTACATTTCTTCCAACGTTTGGAACTATGTCTAAGTCACATTCTGGATCTTCCACTTTATAATTTATTGTTGCTGGTACGTAATTCTCTTCTATTGATTTTATACAAACTATAGCTTCTACTCCTCCTGCTGCTCCTAATAGATGACCTGTATTACCTTTTGTAGAACTTACTAATACTTTTTTACTTGCTTCTTCTCCTAAAACCTTTTTAATTGCCATTGTTTCTCCTACATCATTAAGATGTGTTGATGTCCCATGTGCATTAATATATGTAATGTTTTCCGGAGATATTTTTGCATCTTCTATTGCAGATTTCATAGCTCTTGCAGCACCTTCTCCATCTGGTGATGGTGATGTTATATGATATGCATCTGATGATGCTCCATAGCCTACTATTTCTGCATATATATGTGCTCCTCTTTTTTTAGCGTGTTCTAATTCTTCTAAGACTACAACACCAGCACCTTCTCCCATTACAAAACCACTTCTTTCGGCATCAAATGGTATGCTTGCTCTATTTTTGTCTGTTGTTGTTGTTAATGCTTTTATATTTTGAAAGCCTGCTATTCCAACCTTTGTAATTGGTGCTTCTGTTCCACCAGCTACAACTGCATCTTGGTATCCGTGTTTAATCATTCTGTAACTTTCACCTATAGAATGTGTTCCACTTGCACATGCTGTTACCATTGCAACAGATTCTCCTTTTAACCCCAAGTCTATCGCTACATTTCCTGTTGCCATATTAGCTATTCCCATTGGTATAAACATAGGTGAAACTCTATCTGGACCTTTTGTTTCACAAGCTCCTATATCTTTTTGCATTGTAACTAATCCACCAATTCCTGAACCTATAACAATTCCTACTCTTGTCATATCTGTATTTTCTTCTGTTATTCCACTTGATTTTAATGCTTCTCTTGATGCAACAACAGCATATTGTGAGTATAAATCCATTCTTCTTGCTGTTCTTTTGTCAAAATGTTCTTCTGCATCAAAGTTTTTAACTTCTGCAGCTAATTTTACTTTTAAGTCTGATGTATCTAATCTCGTAATTTCGTCTATTCCACATTTTTGTGTTTTTATACCATTCCAAAATTCTTCTGCATTGTTTCCTATAGGTGTAATTGCTCCTATTCCTGTAATAACAACTCTTCTTTCCATTATTAAATCATTCCTCCATCTATATTTAATGTTTGACCTGTAATATATGTATTTTCTTCTCCTCCTAAAAAGTATACTGCATTTGCTATCTCTTCTGCTGTTCCCATTCTTTTTAAAGGTATTTGTGCACTAATATTTTCTTTTACATTTTCATTTAGTACAGATGTCATATCTGTAGCTATAAATCCAGGTGCTACGCAGTTTGCTAATATATTTCTTGTTGCTAATTCTTTTGCAACACTTTTTGTAAATCCTATTATACCTGCTTTAGATGCTGCATAATTTGATTGCCCTGCATTTCCCATAACTCCTACCACAGAAGATATATTTACTATTCTTCCTTCTCTTTTTTTCATCATGTATGGTGTAACTAATTTTGTTAAGTTAAATGTTCCTTTTAAGTTTATAGAGATTACTTTGTCAAAATCTTCTTCTTTCATTCTCATTAATAAGTTATCTCTTGTAACTCCTGCATTGTTTACTAATGTATCTATTTTTCCAAATTTCTCTATTGCTGATGTTACCATTTTTTCGCATTCATTAAAATTGCTTACATCTGCTTTTTCTAATAAAACTTCTGCACCATATTTGCTAAATTCATTTCGTATTTCTTCTAAATTAGTATTGTCTGAAACATAATTTATTACTAAGTTGTATCCATTTTTAGCAAATTTTTCTGCAATTGCTCTTCCTATTCCTCTTGAACCTCCTGTTACTAGTGCAACTTTTTTTTCCATTTTTATAACCCTTCTTTCTTTATTATTTTATTTGATTCAGTTTTTATAGCTTTTAAATAACTTATTGTTATAAACCATATGAAACCTTTAATTTATATAAATTTAAACATTATTAATAGTTTCTATAAAATTTTCTAATGATTCTACACTATTAATATTTATTACATTACTTTCTTTGTTTTCTTTTTTTACAAATCCCGTTAATGTTTTTCCTGGACCTATTTCTACATATGTATCTATATTATTGTCTTGCATATTTTTTATTGCTTTATCAAATCTTACAGGACTTACAATGTGTTTTGAAAGTATATCTACCATATCATCTTGTTTGTTATAAAAAGTTCCATCAATATTTTTTATTACTTGTGCTCTTACATTTTCCTTATTAAATTTAACATTTTTTAAATCTTCTTTATACAATTCTTTTGCTTCATTTAATTTTATTGTATGAAATGGACCTCCTGTTTGTAGTTTTAGCACTCTTTTTGCTCCATTTTCTTTTAAAATATCCATTGCTAAGTTAATAGCCTCTTCTTCGCCAGAAATTACAGTTTGAGCAGAATAATTGTAGTTAGCTGGCACTATAAACATTCCTTTTTCAGAAATTTCTTTACATTTTTCTTCTACTTTTGTGCTATCTAAGCCTATTACTGCTGCCATGCTATAATTACCTGGCTCTACTTTAGTTCCCATTAGATATCCACGTCTTTTTAATAATTTTATTCCGTCTTCAAAGCTTAAGTATCCACCACTTATTAACGCCGGATATTCTCCTAAGCTTAGTCCTACTGTTATTTCTGGCTTTATATTATTTTTCTCTAGTAATTTTAATATTCCTAAGCTCATTGTTGCTATTGCAAGTTGTGTATTTTCTGTTTTGCTTAATTCTTCTATTGTAGAATTAAAGCTTATTTTTGCTATATCCTTTCCAGATATTTCTGAAGCAATTTCATATATATTTTTTACTTCTTCGTATTCTTCATATAAGTCTTTGCCCATTCCAACACTTTGTGCACCTTGCCCTGGAAACATAAAAGCTATTTTCATTATATTTCACTCCTTTATTTTATATAATATACTTCCTGTATTATATATCTTTTCATGTTTAAAATTCTAATAATATACTTCCTGTATTTAGTCCTCCACCATATCCAATTAAAATTATTTTATCTTTTTCTTGTAACTTATTTAATTTTATCATATCATCTATGGCAATTGGAATACTTGCGCAAAATGTATTTCCATATTTATCTACATTAAAATACATTTTATCTTCCTTAATATTTAATTTCTTAGAAATTGACTCTAATATTCTTTTATTTGATTGATGTGGAATTATATATGATAATTCTTCTATATTAATGTTGCTTATATCTAGTAATTTGTTTATATTTTTCACTGTATCTGTTACTGCATATTTATATATTTCTTTTCCATTCATATATATTTTATTTTTATCTGTATATGTTAATATCTCACCTTTTTGACCTTTGCTTTCTATATATGAGTAATATAGTTTTGGTTCTTGGCTTTTCTTTATAACTATAGCACCTGCGCCATCTGAAAGTAATATTTCTGTATTTATATCTGTCTTGTCTATAAAATTCGATAGTTTTTCTACACCTACTACTAATGCTGTATTTATTCTATTTGCATCTATATACAATTTTGCTATATCAAGTGCATTTATAAATCCTGCACATCCTGCTAAAATATCTATGCACATACAGTTTTTTATGTTAAAGTGTTTTTGTATTTTATAAGATATACTTGGCATTTGATTTGTTTCAGACACTGATGCTACTATAATTAAATCTATATTTTCTTTTATATTTTCTAAAGCTTTTTTCGTTGCATTTATTGCAAGCTCCTCTATTTCTTCTTCTGCATAAAACCTTTGCTTTATTCCTGTCATTTTAAAAATGTAATTTTCTTCTACATTATATTTTTCTTCTAATTCCTTATTTGTAATTTGAACTTTAGGAATATATTTCCCACTCGAAATTATTTTTATATTGCTCATATTTACTCCTATACAAAATATATATAATATTTTAATGTTTTTACTAGTATTTTTAATTAGTCTGACTGGTCAGATTTCCATACTTTTATACAATAAAAGATCTAGTTTGAAAGAACAATTTTGTTTTTACTTTAAACTAAATCTTTTTTATTACCTAATTTATATTGTTTTCTATTTCCTCTAATTCTATCAAAAAAGCATCAAAATACTTTTTTACACAACTAGAAATTTCTATATATATTTTATCCTCTTCTGGAAATGTATGTATTGCAAAATGACTTTCTGCTAAAAGCCACAGTCCTGTATATCCTTGTTTGGTAAAATAATGCTCCACTTTATCTATAATAGTAAATCCAGATTTTAATAGCTTCTTTTCCAAATTAGGAATTAACTCCTCTTCTTTTTGGTACTTTATCCAAGTATTATAATTATACATTACTGCTTTCATTTTTCTTCACCTCTACCAATTCTGTACTTCCTCATTATAATATGTAATAAGTGTAGGTTTAAACATATCATTTTCTTCTATTAAATTCATATCTAACATTTCATCTTTTCCAAAATTAAACATAGAATCTATATTATCTTCATTTAAATATTGTGTTTCTACTTCTAACTTCTCTCGTTTGTTTTCTCCATTAAAAGCTATGTTAAATCCCCATTCTCCAAAAGTTGGAACTTGTAAATGATAAGGAATTACAGTTTCAAATTGGCTTTTTATGGTTTTATTTATACACCAAAATGACTTTTTTGCATAATAAGGGCTTGTAGATTGACACACCATAACTCCATTTTCATTTAAGTTTGCTTTAATATGATTATAAAAAACATTTGTATATAGTTTATTTAAACTTTCATTATTTGGATCTGGAAAATCAATAATTATTACATCAAATTTATTTTCATTTTCTTGTACAAACATATATCCATCTTCATTAATAACTTGTACTTTTTCATTTTTTAATGAATTATTATTAAGCTTTGCTATTTGCTTATCTGTAGCACATAAATCTGTCATGTCTTTATCTATATCTACTAGCACAATTTCTTTAATATCTTCATATTTTAAAAGTTCTCTGGCTGCTAAGCCATCTCCACCACCTAATATTAAAACTCTATCATGTTTTTTTGCATACATCATAGGGATATGCACTAATGCTTCATGATACCTATATTCGTCACTAGAACTAAACTGTAAATTTCCATCTAAAAATAGTCTTAAATCATCTTTATGTTTTGTCATTACTATTTTTTGGTATGGAGTTTGCTTAGACAAAATAACATCATCTCTATATAAGCCTCTTTCAATTTTATCTGTAATCATATTGCCTGTAAATAAAAATGCTAACATAACTATTAAAATCGCTATAGCTGTTATTTTGATTATTTTACTTTTTTCTATAAATTTACTATATTTAAAAACTATTATTACTGCTGTTATAATATTAATTGAACCTACTAAAAATGCGGTAGTTATAAAACCTAACTTTGGAAATAGTAATATTGGAAATGCTATAGAACCAATTAGTCCGCCAATATAGTCAAATGTGAAAATATTAGCAAGATTTTTCCTTACATTTCTCTCATTA
>ULQN01012633.1_pt1 | contig 12029 bp, 9 predicted proteins | sample 1954491 | NCBI WGS metagenome assembly ULQN01 (sample SAMEA4835656, study PRJEB28245) | human gut metagenome | biome: gut microbiome; material: fecal sample | place: Denmark | collected 2008
TCTGTTCTTTCATAAATTTATCTATAGCCCCATATCCATTACAAAAAATTATATATAGTCATAAAAACATTTGTTTTACTGATATTATAACATGTGCTATTCTGGTATGACAAGCAAGTTCAGCTATAGATAATTTTAGGGGGATTCTTTTTCATGAATAAGAAGAAAAGTAATTTTTCCGGCCAGTTAGGTTTTGTTTTAGCTGCTGCCGGCAGTGCCGTAGGCGTGGGAAACCTGTGGCGTTTTCCGTATCTGGCGGCAAAGGACGGCGGAGGACTGTTCTTAGTCATCTATCTGGCACTGGTCTTAACATTTGGATTCACACTGCTGGCATCTGACATTGCCATTGGCCGCAGAACAAAAGAAAGCGCTATCGGGGCTTATACCCAGATGTCGCCTAAATGGAAATTTCTAGGAATTTTAACCTTTCTTGTTCCAGTCCTGATCATGACCTACTATGCTGTTATCGGCGGCTGGGTCACAAAATACGCAGTTGTCTATCTCACCGGACAGACTGCCGCTGCAGCCCAGGACAATTATTTTACCTCATTTATCACTTCACCTGTATCACCTGTCCTGTTTGCCCTTTTATTTATGGGCGTAACAGCGTTTATTGTATACAATGGTGTGGAAGGCGGTATTGAACGTGTTTCCCGTTGCATGATGCCCATACTTCTGGTTCTGGTGGTTGTGATCGCAGGCTATTCCCTGACACTGCACCATGTTGACGAAAGCGGACAGATGCGTACCGGTATGGACGGCCTTCTTTATTATATAACCCCTCATTTTGAGGGACTGACCTTTAGCCGCTTCCTTCAGATCTTACTTGATGCCATGAGCCAGCTGTTCTTTTCCTTAAGTGTTTCCATGGGTATCATGATCACCTATGGCTCTTATGTGAAACCGGAAGTTAACTTAAATAAAGCTGTTAATCAGATTGAGATCTTCGACACAGGCGTTGCCCTTTTAGCAGGCGCCATGATCATCCCGGCAGTTTTTGTTTTCTCCGGCACCGACGGAATGAGCGCAGGTCCAAGTTTAATGTTCATTTCCCTTCCTAAGGTATTTGCCGCCATGGGAAAAGCAGGTACCTTTGTTGGTCTTTTGTTCTTTGTAACAACTATTTTCGCTACTCTTACGTCCTGTATCTCTGTGCTGGAATCTATCACTGCCAACTGCATGGAGATCTTCCACACAGGCCGCAAGAAAACAGTCCTTGTGCTGACTGTAATCTACCTGGCTGCCTCTGCTGTTATTGCCCTTGGCTACAGTATCTTCTATATTGAAGTAAAACTGTCAAACGGCTCTGTGGGACAGTTATTAGACATCATGGACTATATCAGCAACAGCGTTATGATGCCGTTTATCGCACTGCTCTCTGCCTTTCTGATCGGCTGGATCAAAACACCGGACTATGTGATCGAAGAAATGGAAAGCACCGGCGATACTTTCCGCCGTAAAAAGCTGTACCGCGTCATGATCCGCTATGTGGTCCCGGTTATGATGTTTGTACTGTTTTTACAGTCTACAGGAATACTCTGACAACCGCCTGCGTCAGCAGGCAGTGGATCACAAGTTTACAAAGCAAACGGACGCGTCAGCCGGCGCGTCCATTTTTTGTTCTCTGTTTTATTTTACAGCACCCATTCCTCCAGGAAATGAGCTGCCCCGTCCTCTTCATTATGCCCGGCCACAAATTTCGCAGCCTGTTTTACATCATCTTCTGCGTTTTCCATTGCTACGGAGATGCCTGCAGCCTGAAGCATGGAAATATCGTTTTCGTTATCCCCAATAGCCAGAACATTTTCCATACTTATCCCCAATTTTTTACAAAGTGTACACAGTGCATTTCCCTTTGAGGCATCCACAGAGTTTAATTCTATGATCCCATCTCCGGTGCGCAAAAATACGATACCCGGTATAGGGCTTCCTTTTTCCAGAAGTTCCTGTGCCAGTCCATCTTTTAAGACAAAAGCACCCATTTTCATCACTTTTACTCCGCTGGTCCTTAAAAACGCTCCCAGATCTTTTACATTTCCTTCGCTGAACCTGATATAAGGATATTTCTCAGAAAGCCCTGTTTTCTCCCAGCCCTCTGCCCGGAAAGTACCTTTGTCTGTATGGGCATATACAGCCACTGGGAATTGTTCCAGATACGCAATGGCTTCCACTGCTTTTTCTGTGGGGATCCCTGTTTCACAGATACTTTTTTCCTCCGGTACATCCATAAGCATGGCACCATTGGAGCAGATAGCATACTGAATGCCGTCTACATTATTTAATACTGCTTCTTTCATTCCTCCGATGGGTCTTCCTGAGGCAGGTACCAGGATCACACCTTTTTTTACGATCCTTCTTAAAACATCTAATGTATAATCTGATATGCTCTTGTCATCATGAAGAAGAGTTCCGTCCATATCTACTGCTACCAGCCGGATAGTTGTTTTTTCACTGTGCATATTGATTCCCTCCTGTAATAAATCTTCCTGTGCCTGATCTTGATCCTGACATCTGATTTTAAGTATAGCACATATTTCCCCCATAAAAGTGTCAATCCTAGTGTCGAACCCCATCCCCCCGCTCTGAACGTCTCCCAATTTTTCTCACCTCTACTGCCGAAACCCTTTTCAAACTGGCGAAATCATTCAAAACATCTTTCTTTTCAGACTATTTTTTGTATAATTACACTTGTGATCAGGTAGACATAAAACACGCGCGAAAAGAATTAAAGTTAAATCAACAAACAGGAGAATCATGTACATGCTCAGCACAAAAGAAGAACTCTATCTTTACCTGGAAAAAATAAGCCGGGGCTATGCCCTGAAAGATCTGAAATATTTTACGGCGAACCATATCAGCGAATCACTGAATATTTCCCGTAATCTGGCCAGTCAGTATCTGAACGAGCTGGTAAAAGAAGAGCGGGCTATTAAGGTCAACTCCCGTCCTGTTTATTTCTTCCATAAGAAAAATGTTGAACGTGAGGCCCAGGTTGCCCTGGAAACCTGCGTATTCTCCGGTATGGACGATTTTCAGCGGAAATGCCGAAGCGATGAAAATAAAAGAGATTTTCAGAAAGCTATCGGTTATTACCTGAGTTTAAGTTCCTGCATAGAGCAGTGTAAAGCAGCTGTTAAATACCCGCCAAATGGTCTTCCGGCCTTGTTTAACGGATCCGGCGGAACAGGAAAGGCTTTTCTTTCCAGGCTGATGTATGAATATGCTGTAAATGAACGGGTAATTGGAACTGCAGGCGCAGCTTCTCTCCCGCCTTACATCACAGTAGACTGCTCCGAATATGCCCAGAATGAAGAAAAATTTGCTATTTCCCTTTGCGGCAGCGAAGACGGAAAAGGCTGGCTTGCAAAGGCAAACGGCGGCATCCTTTTCTTTGATGAAATTGACAGGCTTCCATTTTCAGGACAGGAACTGATCTATTCCTACTTAATTTCGGGACAATATAAAGGATATCATGATGACGAACATGTTTTTGAGTCCAATGCAAGACTGGTATTTTCCACCACAAAAGTACCGGCGGAAACACTTTATAAGCCACTTGCAAGGATGATCCCCATTGTGATCCCGGTCCCAACATTACATGAACGCACAGCCGATGAAAAAGAGGAAATGTTAGTCTCCTTCTTAAAAGCAGAAGGACGGCGCATGGGCGTAGATGTAAGCATCAGCCAGAACGCCTTCCACTGTATGTTGGAATTTTCCTACGAAAACAACATCGACGAATTAAAAACCTGCGTTACCAGCAGCTGTGCCGGAGCTTATCTGGAAAAAAACAGCGATGGTATCGCTATCCACAGTTATCACCTTCCGGAATATATGCTCTCCTCCTTAAAACTGGAGGTTGAAGACAAAGACAAACGGATGATCCACTTAAACAGTTACAGCCGTGACACCTCTTTGGGACAGACGGTACAGTATTTCCAGATCATGTTAGATGTCTTTGAAGATTACCGTCAGGATATGCTCAGTTTTGACGGCCTGATGATGGAATTCCGGAAACAATTAAATGATTATTACGACTATCTGATCTACGGACAGAAGCTTGTAAACATCAAGATTTCCACTTACGAACAGCTGATCAATCAGATTTTTGAAAATGTAGGTGAAATGTATGGCATCAGCCTTTCCAAAAAATACAGCCACTTACTTGCCCGCCGTTTATATATACAGCTTCAGGGCGACCATCTGATCGACAACTGGATGAAACAAAACCATGACGAGATTGAAGAAATGTTTCAGGCTGTAAGCGCTGTTCTTGAAAAAGAATCAGTCATCTGTTCCAGGATCGTAAACCTGATCAAACTGAATCTGGACATTGAAGCAGACAGTTTAAACCAGCTGTTTTTGCTTTTAGATATAAAAAACCAGAACCAGAAGATCCAGGGACTTTCCGCAGCCGGTATTATCTTAAGCCACGGCTATGCAACAGCTTCCAGTATTGCAGATGCCGCTAACCAGATCATCGGCCGAAAGGTATTCGATGCCATTGATATGCCTCTTGACATGCAGATGAGTGACATCACCGTGCTGCTGGAAAAACACATTGAACGATTTATCACCTGTCAGGACGTAGTGCTTCTGGTGGATATGGGCTCTTTAGAGCAGATACACAGCCAGATGCGCGGCCTGAGAAATTTAAACATCGGCATCATCAACAATATTTCCACTGCCTTAGCTGTTGACATCGGCCTTGGCATCTGTGGGAACCAGAAGCTGGAAGACATCCTGAAACGGGCCAGCGAAAGCAATGTCTGCACCTATCGTATCATCCACAATGTACAAAAGGAAGATGCCGTGATCTTCAGCGGAGAAAACGGCATTGACACAACGGAAAAGCTAAAAGAGCTGATCTTAAAAACTTCCGCCACTTCCATTCCTGTAAAATTTGTGGCTTATGATTATTACCGGCTGATGAAAAACGGCAGCCATGATGAGATTTTCCAGCAATACCATGTAAAATGCATCATCGGACTTTTCAATCCGGAGATCGAGGGAATTCCTTTTATCTCACTGGAGGACATTATTTCCATGAATTCCGCAGAAAAGCTGACAAACATTTTCTCAGAGTATCTGGATGAAGAACAAATGGAAATATTTAACCAGAACCTGGTAAAGAATTTCTCCCTGCAGAATGTAGTTGAATCCATTACCATTTTAAATCCTGACAAGCTTTTAGATGAAGTGGAACAGGCAGTGGGACGGCTTCAGAAGATCACAGGAAGAAAGATCGCAGGACGTATCATGATCGGGCTTTATGTCCACCTGTGTTGTCTGGTGGAACGTCTGGTCACAAAAACACCCATTGATAATTATCAGGATCTGGAAGAATTTGAACAAAAACATGCCGACTTTATCAGGCAGGTAAGGGACAGCTTTCAGGATATCTCCCGGCATTACCGGGTGGCTCTGCCTGTAAGTGAGATTGCTTACATTTATGATTACATGCATTTGAATTCAAAAAATAAGCTTTCCGGGCAGGCAGAAAGCCCGGCCGTCCGTGAGGACGAATAGGAGGTAAATATGGGTATTGTACTTGCAAGAATTGATAACCGTCTTCTTCATGGTATCGTGGCTACACAGTGGGCCGGACGTTCCGGTGCACAGCGTATCATGATCATTGATGACACTGTTGCCAATAATGAACTGACCAAAGCCAGCATGAAGCTTGCCAGACCTACCGGAATGGCTATTTCCATCATTACCGAGGAAACAGCTTTAAATAACTTCAAAGCCGGAAAATACAATGACCACACTGTATTTGTCCTGGTTAAGAAGCCGGAAACACTGGTTAAGCTGTCTGATATCGGCGTAAAGATCCCGGAACTGGTCATTGGCGGAACTGTAAAGCCTGCTGAAGGCGAAGAAGCTGTAAAGCTTTCCCAGAGAGCTTACGCAAAGCCGGATGACATTGAGGCTTACAAGAAATTAAAGGCTGCGGGAACCAAACTCTATGCACAGTATGTACCTGCAGACGCAGAAGTTTCTATTGACGAATTTCTGAAATAACAAAGGGGGAAATTGTTATGCAATTAAGTGCTTTACAAATTGTACTGCTTGTCCTGGTGGCTGCTGAGATCAACGTTGACCGCCGCGGATTATCACTGACACATGCAAGACCTGTTATCGTAGGTTTCCTGTGCGGACTGATCTTAGGCGACATGAACAGCGGTCTTTACATCGGCGGTACTTTCACACTGATGTCCTTAGGTGTTGCCGCTCTTGGCGGTTCTTCTGTACCTGATTATGGCGTTGCAACCATTATTGCATGCGCATTTGCAAAAACAACCGGACAAGGACCGGAAGTTGGTATGACCATCGGTCTTCCTGTTGGTATGCTGGGCGTACAGATGGACGTTTTATACAAGATCTGCAACTCCTTCATTGCCCAGAAATCCCAGAAATATGCCAATGAAAAACAGTTTGGCAAAATGTATGCTATCCTTTACCTTTGCCCTGTTATGGTAGCTGTATTCATGGCATTCCCAACCGCTGTTGCATTAACAGCAGGCGCTCCTTTAGTTCAGGCTATCCTGGATGTGCTTCCTTCCTGGGTAACAGGCGGTCTGTCTGTAGCAGGAAAACTCCTTCCTGGTCTTGGTATTGCCATGCTGCTCCACTACATGCCGGCAAAGAAGTACTTCAACTACATTCTGATCGGCTTTGTACTCAGCGCATACATGGGCGTACCGATCCTTGGTATCGCATTCCTTGGTGTAGCTTTAGCTTACAAGTTCTATATGGATGAAGAAGCAAAGGAAAATGTAGGATTTGCAGGAGGTCTTGAAGATGAATAATGAGAATGAAGTAATGGAAAAAGCTCCCGTTTTAACAAAAAAAGACTGTGTGAAAGGTGCCATCCGCTGGTCTTTAATGGCAGTAACAACCTTTAACTACGATACCCAGCTTGCTCCAGCCGTTGTTTTCGGTATTGGACCTCTGCTGCGTAAGATCTATAAAGATGATGACGAATACGTTGAAGCATTAAACAACCATTATAAATACTTCAACACCATGCCATGGCTGGCAAATATCGTTCTTGGTGCTACTCTGGCTCTGGAAGACAAAGAAGGGATCACTTCCCTGGATGCTGTACAGAATATCAAGGTCAGCTTAATGGGACCTTTAGCTGGTATTGGTGATACCTTATTCTGGACACTGCTTCCTACTATCATGGGCTCCATCGCAGGATATATGGCTCTGGAAGGCAACCCTATCGGTGTTATCCTGTGGCTCATTGTAAACCTTATCTTCATCTGCATCCGTACCCAGTTAATGTGGATTGGATACCGTGAAGGTACCAAACTGATCACCAAAGTGGGCAGTAAGCTTGCCCGCATCACAGATGCTGCTTCTGTTCTGGGTCTTACTGTTGTAGGTGCTCTGTCCGCAACTGTTGTAACTGCAAAAACACCTCTGGCATTCCAGATGGGTGAAGTTAATCTGGCAGTTGCAGATCTGTTAGACAAGATCATGCCTTCTATGATCTCTGTAGCTACTGTCCTGGTACTGTATAAGCTCCTTGGAAAGAAGGGCATGAAGATCACTACCCTGATCCTCATTGTTATCATCTTCTCCATGATCTGCTCTGCACTGGGAATCCTGGCTTGATCATTTATAACTAACATAAGTAAACGGACATGTCGCCTGATGGTGACATCACCATAATGACGGTTCTGCCTGTCTTATTTGGCAGGCAGAGCCCTTTTTTATTCAACTAAGGGGAGATTATCATATGGTTGAAGTAAGCGCAGCAAAACGTAATATCACACCTCCATTTCCTATGTACATGCGCGGTTATGCCATGAGAACAGGAAAATCTATTGGTGTTTTAGATGAACTTTACTGCAGGACTTTAGTCCTGCGCATTGACGGGGAGATTTTTATATGGTCCACCCTGGATCTGTGCCGGTTAGAAGAACCGATCTCTGATTATGCCCGCACAGTCCTTGCCGGAAAATATTCTGTTCCAAAGGAAAATATCATTATCGGAACCATTCATACACACTCTGGCCCTGATATCAGCTTTGAAGATGAAGGGGAAGACAGAAATCATCGCAAGGCAGTTTACAGGGAGCTGGTAATGAAACAGCTTTTTGACGCTGTAGACGAATGCTTTGACCGTGGTTTCTTAGAAGTAACACCTTATATGGTAAAGGGAACCATAGAAGGTGTATACGGAAACCGCAATTATATTGACAAACCAAGCGATAAAGATATCAACATGATCCTGTTCCGTAATGAAAACCATGTAGTTGCAGGTATGTTCCAGTTTACCTGCCATCCAACTGTCCTTGGCATCCACAACATGAAGATCAGCTCTGATCTTTTAGGAAATGTGGGAAAGGCCCTGGATGAAAAATACAATACCATTTTCATTACCATGCAGGGAGCCTGCGGTGATATGGGCAACCGCCAGTACCGTCAGGGAAATGACGAAAACGAGCTGTGGCGCGTACGTGATGAAGTAATGAAGCAGGTAAATGTTTTCGCAGAAGCAGAAACTCCTATGGAGTTAAAAGCTGGCTCTGTAAAAACTGCAGAATACACCATCCACCAGACTTATGATCTGGATGCTATGAAGGCACAGTTAGCTGAAGATGAAAAGAAGCTGGCTGCTGCTGTTACAGAGGATGATAAAAAGCTTCTCTGGTCCGGTGTCCGCCATATGAGAAGAAAGATCCAGTCAGGCGGCATCAATGTTACTCTCCGCTCTGTTATCTTCCATTTAGGTGACCTGGAGATGATCACCATCCCCGGAGAACTGTTCTCCACCTTCGGAATGGAGATCAAAAAGAACTTTAATGCTCCTATGCGCATCGTATGGGGCTATGCAAACTACAGCGCAGGCTATATCGTAGAGAAAGATGAATTCGGAAAAGGCTATGAAAGCATGCAGACTCCTTTCCTCCAGGGAGAAGCAGAACTTTACGTAGATCATCTGATCAAATCCCTGTAGTATCTGATCCCCGCCACACTATTATAAATATAACTATAACTATAAAACTATAAGGAGAAGCGTTATGAGAAGATATATTATCGCCTCCCATCATTTACTGGCCCACGGCCTGAAAGACACATTAAATTTTCTTACTTCCATGGACGGCATCATTGATATCAGTGCCTATATGGATGACACCGATCTTCCTACCCAGATCAAAGAATTATTTGATTCCTTTGACCCGGAGGATGAAGTAGTCATGATGACTGATATGTTAGGTGGCAGTGTAAACCAGCAGTTCTGCCCATATGTAAACGATCATCGTCACCTGATCTGCGGTATTAATCTTCCATGTGCCTTAAGCCTGGTATTACAGCCTCAGGATATGCCTCTTACTGCAGAGACCATCCGGACTATTGTAGAAGAGTCCAGAAGCCATCTGATCTATGTAAATGAGTATAATGATGGGGCTAATGAGGATGACGAGTAAAAAATCGTGAAAATCCACTTCATTGAACAGACATAAAAGAAGCAGCTGACTGGTTTTTTCCAACAGCTGCTTTTTTCGTAGAAAAAGCAGGAATATATAAAGTCAGAAGTGTGAAAAACGCAAATTGATTTTATTTGAAAAAAATGATAAAACAGGGAATGAAAGAAGGGATATACATGAAACAAAAAACCGGCCTGCAAATGTCCAGTTCGCTGCCTGTTATGATACTTTTAAATCTGTCCGGCGGAACGCAGGATGCCTGTTCCTATTTTTTACGTGATCACGTCTTTGCCAATGCACAGACAGGAAATATTGTTTTAATGGGATGCTACCTGATCTCCGAGGATCTACGAAATTCCATCCGTTATTTCCTTCCCGTTGCTTTTTTCGCACTGGGTGTATTAATGGCCTGCCTGATCCACTCCCGGTTCCGTCACACAGGAAAGATCCACTGGCGCCATCTGGTCCTGACTCTGGAGATTATCCTACTGTTTATCGTCGGTTTTATCCCGGGACAGTTAAACTGGCTTGCAAATGGACTTACTTCCTTTGCCTGCGCTATGCAGGTTCAGTCCTTCCGTACTGTACGCGGCAGTGCTTATGCCAGCACCATGTGTATCGGAAATCTGCGAAGCGGCATGGACCATTTTTATAAAGCTATTACCGAGAAACGAAAAGATGAGCTGAAAACAGCTGCCATTTATCTTACTGCGATCGGTTCCTTTACCATTGGTGCCGCCTGCGGTGGTCATCTTACCAATCATTTCTCCTACCGCACCATCTGGATCTCCTGCGGACTTCTGATCCTCTGCTTTTTACTGATGCTGATCGAAGAAGAGGACGATCTGGAAGCCGTGGAAAAAAAGGAACGCAAAGAGCTGAAAATGGAACAGAAAGAATTAAAAGAAGAGCAGAAAGAGCTTCAGAAAGAAAAAGCTGAACTGAAAGAAGAACAGCATATCATTCAGGAACTGGATGAAAAAATACAGCATCACTAAGTACATAGAACAGGCACTGCGAAGATCTTATTTTCCTCGCAGTGCCTGTTTTTTATTTCCTATTCAATTCATAGTACTACCATTGTAAACGCATCCATTTACTATGCAGTATAAGACTCTACCGTTACTGTATAAGTGCTGTCGCCCTGCACATAAACAGTGCCGTCGCTTCCCTTAATAGTCACAGTTTTGCCCTCTGTGTCTTTAATGGTTCCCTTATTGGTCAGTGAAGATAACTGACTGTCTTTTGTGACGATCCATGTGGAAGTGGCATCAATGGACAGATCTGCCGTTCCGCTGCCTCCATTTCCGGCGCAGGACTCATCCTGGATGAAGCCGCCTGTAAGGATGCTTCCCTCTGTCATCTTAAATTTCAGGTTGCTGATACTGTCCCAAACCACATCTCCTTCCATTTTCTGGTTTTCTGCTGTAAAGGAACAATCCGCTCCGTTTGCACCACTCTGTCCCCAGCCTCTCTTATTGGCATTTCCCGTACATTTTAAGAAAAATTCATTATTAGAAGACGGGGTAATATTTACATTGTTTAAATAAAAAGTGCTTTCTGTATTTGTAGTGTAAAACAGACCGCCATTTTCAGAAGTCAGGCTGCCGCCGGTCATATTTAATACAGCATTTCCCACCTCAGAGTCACCGGACATGCTCTGGTATAAGATCACGGTCCAGTCGCAATCATTCTGCTCATTTTCCTGGATATGGCCGGACAGGTCGCAGTTTGTCAGTGACAGGGAATTTAAGCCTTCAATGCACACTGCTTCGGAATTTTCCGCCGTCAATTTGGCATCTTCCACCTCAATATCTGCTGTACAGTAAACCGCCGGTGAGCCAGTTCCTGAAGAAGTATAACTGCCGCCCTTTACACGCATGGTGCCGCCGCCTCTGTCGCTTCGGATCGCCGCGGAAGACTCACCGGAAGTATGTACCGTCAGATTTTCTGCATTGACTGTACCGCCGCCTGCTGCGTGGATACCGCCTGCTGTATTTCCAGTTGTGGTAATGGCAGTATCAGAGATATTTACAGTGCCTTTGTCATAGGCAAACGCACCTGCAGCGCCATCTGCATCAGAAGTAATCGTTCCACCCTTTAGATCAACAGTTCCGTCTGTTACAAGGATTGATGCACCTACGCCGTAAAAGCTGGAGCTGTCGCCGCCTTTGCTGTCTTCGGATGTTCTGTTTACGGTAAAATCTTTTAGAGTAACATTAGCTCCGTTAGATACAAGAACTGCGCTTTCATCTGTGCCTTCTGAGGTATAGCTCTGTCCGGACTCTTCTGTATCACTGGTAAATTCCTTTACAGAGGAATAAGATGTGGGTGCGGACTGTGCCCCGCCTCCAGGACCGCCAGCTCCCGGTGCCCCATTTCCAGGGCCACCCTGAGGACCATCCGGACCGCCTGGCATATCAGCTAAAGATATCTGTACTGCGGTTCCATTGCTGTCTGTAGTAATCTTAACAAAGTCACCTTCCTTGATATCAGAAACCTGGATGGATGCACCGTCTGCATCGGTGAAGGTTGTGGATGTTGTGATCTTATAGGTTGTGGTTTCGCCCTGTGGCGGCTGGC
>ULQN01044403.1_pt1 | contig 12026 bp, 9 predicted proteins | sample 1954491 | NCBI WGS metagenome assembly ULQN01 (sample SAMEA4835656, study PRJEB28245) | human gut metagenome | biome: gut microbiome; material: fecal sample | place: Denmark | collected 2008
TCGTTAGTCAACCATTTTTCACCGAGCACTTCTTTCACCACACAATAATACTTCACAGCATCGGCTGTCGTAGAAATTCCACCGGCAGGCTTAAACCCGATCATCGTCCCGGTCTGCTCATAATATTCCTTAATGGCCTGACACATCACATAAGCGGCTTCGAGAGTCGCAGCCGGCTCGCTCTTACCCGTAGAAGTCTTTATGAAATCGGCTCCCGAGTATATAGACAACAAAGAAGCCTTCTTAATATTAGAAGCCGTTTTTAAGGCTCCTGTTTCGAGGATCACTTTCAAATGAGCATCTCTACAAGTTTGTTTGAGTTCTTCGATTTCTTGGCACATTTCCTCGTAATTTCCGCCTAAAAAATTACCCACATTGATGACGATATCTATTTCATCGGCTCCATCGCCGAGAGCCAAAGCCGTCTCGGCTACTTTCACCTCGGTAAAAGTCTGCGAAGTGGGAAAACCGCCGGACACGGCAGCGATATTCACAGAAGACACATCGAGATTGGCGCGAACCGTACCCGCGAAATTAGGATACACGCAAATCGCGGCTACGCTGGGCATCTCCGGATGCTCCTCTTCGAAATCGTTCACTCGTTTGGTAAACTTAGTAATCGAATCGGTATTATCCTCTGTATGCAACGAAGTCAGATCGATACAGCTGAACAAAAACTGATATACATCGGGAGTACTGTTCGTTGCCAAATTATCCCGCACGATCTTTTCTACGGCCGCTGCCACTTGTGCATCGTCTAAATCGGTTTTATACCGACTCAACATTTCTTCGTATCTATCCATTTTTTGTTAATTTAGGATTGTTGATATGTCTTGTTTTATCTCTATTCGTCTTCTTCTCCATATTCTTTTCAAAAGCAGAGGTCAAATCTACCCCTGTCTGGTTGGCAAGGCACAGCAATACCCAGAAAACATCGCACAATTCGTCCGATAAATCGCTGTTCTCCTCCCCCGATTTAAACGACTGATCGCCGTACCGACGGGAAATGATGCGCGCCACCTCTCCCACTTCTTCGGTCAATATAGCCATATTCGTCAATTCGCTGAAATATCTCACGCCAACGCTTTTAATCCATTTATCGACCTGTTCCTGCGCTTCTTTTATCGTCATAAGATCACTCCTTGTTTTTTGTATCCATACAAATCGTTACCGGCCCGTCGTTCACGAGTTCTACCTGCATGTCGGCGCCGAAGACACCCGTAGCCACCGTTTTGGAAATTTCCTCCGAAAAACGACGGCAAAAAGCCTCGTACATAGGGACAGCGTGCTCATGTCCGGCCGCCCGGATATAAGAGGGCCTGTTCCCCTTCTTGGTCGATGCCATTAACGTGAACTGACTAACAATCATCACTTCTCCGTTCATATCGATTAAAGATCGGTTCATAACCCCGTTCTCATCGTCAAAGATACGCAGATTGGCACATTTCTTCACCAACCATTCGATATCCGACGATTCGTCGCTATCTTCCACTCCCAACAAAATCAAAAGACCGGCTTCTATGGAGGAATGTAATTCTCCGCCTATCCGCACCGAAGCCCTCTTCACTCTTTGAACGACTACTCTCATAGGAAATTCATTTCTTATCATGCAAAGATAGAGAAAGGAGTGTACAAGATAAAACGAATACACTCGTTTTTCATTCCGAATCGCATCCTATTTTCGCATTAGACAAAGATAATGTAAATCCAAAACAGAAGCAAACTTACTTGATTATACGTAGTATAACGGCTTTCAAAGCCGGCCATAAAGGAGTAGAAAACTAAAAACTTGAAAATCAAATAATTATATTTTAAATCAAATATTTTTTTATGATTTTAGCTTTCGCCGTCCCCACGACTGCCACCAAATCAGATTCCGAAGCCTCCTTAATCCGCTTCACACTCTTGAAATGAGACAGCAACAAATCCCGACTCTTGGGGCCGATACCGGGAATGGAATCTAACGCCGACTTCACCTGCCCTTTACTCCGTTTATTTCGATGAAATGTAATACCGAACCGGTGAGCCTCGTCTCGCATGTGCTGAATAACTCGCAAAGACTCCGAATTCTTGTCTATATAAAGAGGCAAGGAATCTCCGGGAAAATAAATTTCCTCTAAACGCTTGGCAATACCCACGATCGAAACTTTACCCCTCAATCCAAGAGCGTCGATCGACTCCAAAGCCGCACTCAATTGCCCTTTCCCGCCATCGACAATAATCAACTGCGGTAACTCCTCTCCTTCATCGAGCAAACGACGATACCGGCGATAAATAATCTCACGCATGGAAGCAAAATCGTCAGGCCCCACGACAGTCTTGATATCGAAATGGCGATAGTCTTTTTTCGATGGTTTCGCCTTCTTGAACACCACACATGAGGCGACCGGATTCGTACCCTGTATATTCGAATTGTCGAAACATTCCATGTGCCACGGCAATTCGGGCAACCTGAAATCCTGTTGTATCCGGGTCAATATCCGCATGACTCTCTGTTCTGGATTCAGCTTCTCGCTTTGTTTCAATCGATCTACCTTATATTGCTTCACATTCTGCTCCGATACCGCGAGTAATTTTTTCTTATCCCCCCTTTGCGGAACGACAAATTCAAGGTCAACAAAATCAGACTCCGGTAAAAACGGTACAAGAGCCTCCTTAGCCCGACTTCCGAATCGGGAACGTAACTCGGCAATACCCAATGATAAAATTTCAGAAGCAGATTCATCGAGCTTTTTCTTATACTCGATAGTAATACTTTGTACGATCGAGCCACCTCGCACGTGCATATAATTCACAAAAGCTACCCCCTCGTCCTCATCGTAAGAAAAGACATCGATTTCGTGCAAAGCCGGATTCACGATAACCGATTTAGCTTTATACTTCTCGATTAAATCGTATTTTTCCTTAACAACCTGAGCTTCCTCGAAACGCAGCTCGGCAGACAGAGCCGACATCTCTTCCAACAAATGGTTACTCAATTGGTGTATGTCTCCGTTGAGAATCTGACGCACCTGTTCGATATATCCGTTATATTCTTGTTCCGATATTTTGCCTACACAACACCCTTTGCAATTTTTAATGTGATATTGCAGACAAACCCGAAAACGATTTTTTTCGATATTTTCAGGTGTCAATGCATAATTGCATGTGCGAATAGGATATAATTCTCGAATTAATCCCAACACGGTTTTCGCCAAGTGTACATTGGCATACGGGCCATAATATTTCGACCCGTCCTTATAAACTTTGCGAGTCAGAAACACCCGGGGAAAATGTTCGTTACGCAAACAAATCCACGGATAAGTCTTGTCGTCTTTCAACAAAACGTTATACCGAGGCTTATATGCTTTGATAAGGCTGTTTTCAAGATGCAAAGCATCTTCCTCGGTCTTGACGACGATATATTGAAGATCATAAATATTTTTGACGAGAATATTAGTCTTAGGCGAATCATGCACCTTATTGAAATAAGAAGACACACGACGTTTCAGATTCTTCGCCTTACCTACATAAATAATCTTTCCCGTTTTATCGAAATATTGGTATACGCCCGGGGTATCCGGTAAAAGGGCGAGCTTATTCTTAATATTTTCGTTTTTATCGATCAATCCGTATCAATATTTTATCAGAGACTCGATTTCTACATCGTTCGGAAATAAATTTCTTCCTTTCAAAAACTCCAATTCAACGAGAAAATTGACATAGACTTTCTTCGGGTTGAATCGTTTTACCAAATTATAAGCGGCCAACATAGTCCCACCTGTCGCCAACAAATCATCGTGCAATAAAACAACATCGTTTTCACAAAGGGCATCCTTGTGAATCTCTATGACATCTACGCCATACTCTTTGGTATAACTTTCCTGCCAAGTTTCAGCAGGAAGTTTTCCCGGTTTGCGCATAGGCACGAATCCGGCTCCGATACGCGTCGCCAATATAGGCCCCATAATAAAACCGCGAGACTCTATACCCACTACTTTCGTAATACCCTTTTCGGCATATATGGCAGTAAGCATATCCGACAACTCCCTCAAACAATTCGCATCTTTGAAAACTGTTGTCAAATCTCTAAAAACAATTCCCTTTTGAGGAAAGTCAACAACATCGCGAATCTTACTTTTAATAATCTCTACACTCATTTTATTTTTATTGTTTTATTCGTTCTATCCCTTTATTTAAAGGCTTTCTGGCGATTTGTTTCACGTGAAACATTAACGTCCCACCAATAGCAACAATATGTTTATATCGCTCGGCGAAATACCCGGTATGCGCGAAGCCTGCGCTATGGTTTCGGGATCTATTCTTTCCAATTTTTGACGAGCTTCGGTCGATAATGCATGTATCTGGCTATAATCGAATTTTCCTCGTATGCGAATATGTTCCAAACGAGAAATTTTATCGGCAATCATTTTCTCCCTATCGATATAACCTTGATACTTCATCTTAATCTCGGCAGCCTCTACAATTTCTTCTCTACGATTCTTTATAACAGAAATTTCTTGTTTCAACGCAGGAACCAATGTCGAAAGTTTGGCCATATCCAACTGGGGACGTAATATCAAATCGATCAATCGCACCCCCTGTTTCAAGGGAGCTGTTCCCAGAGCTTCCAAACCTTCGTTTATATAGGCCGGTTTTATAGAATAGTTTTGTGCAAACCGAATCAACCGGTCCACGCTATCCCGTTTCGCCGTCAACAAATCATATCGCTCCCGTTTCGCCAACCCTAATCGATAAGCTCGTTCGGTAAGGCGCATATCGGCATCGTCCTGACGCAACAAAATACGATATTCGGCTCTCGAAGTGAACATACGATAAGGCTCATCGACACCTTTTGTCACCAAATCGTCGATCAAAACCCCTATATAGGCTTCGTCCCGCCCCAATGTAAACGGAGCACCTCCGTGACAATTGATATGAGCGTTTATTCCGGCGATAAGCCCCTGTCCTCCGGCCTCTTCATACCCCGTTGTACCATTGATTTGTCCCGCAAAGAAAAGATTGGAAATCTGTTTAGTTTCCAAATTATGATTTAATTGTGTCGGGTCGAAATAATCATATTCGATCGCATAACCCGGACGATATATGCGCACATCTCGCAATGCCGGAATTTCTTGCAAAGCCTTTATCTGAATATCCAAAGGCAACGACGAAGAAAAACCGTTCAAATAATATTCCTGCGTAGTCTCCCCTTCTGGTTCAAGAAACAACTGGTGTTCTGTTTTATCGGGAAATGTCACTATTTTTGTCTCTATACTGGGACAATAGCGAGGTCCGATACTTTGTATCTGACCGTTATACAAAGGCGAATCGGGCAGACCTGCACGCAATATATCGTGTACTTGCTCATTCGTATAAATAGTCCAACAACTACGTTGTTTCAACGGACGAGGCTGGAAATCGAGGAAAGAAAACTTGTGAAAATCGTCCTCTCCCCTCTGCTCGGTCGCCTCCTCGAAATGAATACTCCGGCCATCGATTCGAACCGGTGTTCCCGTTTTCATGCGTCCGGCGGTAAAACCCAGCTCCACGAACTGCTCGGTAATACCGTGCGATGCCGGCTCAGAGATACGCCCCCCTTGCAGTCGGGTACGACCGATATGCATCAAACCGTTCATAAAAGTACCGGTCGTCAACACCACACATTTCGCCGTAAACGTCACGTTCATATCTGTCACCACGCCCGTCACGTGCCTGTCTTTCACAAGAACCTGATTAACAGAGTCTTGCCATATATATAGATTCTCCGTATTTTCCAAAATAGAACGCCAAGTAGCAATAAACTTGGTTCGGTCGCTCTGTGAACGAGGACTCCACATGGCCGGACCTTTCGAGCGGTTCAGCATTCTGAATTGTATCGCCGTCTCATCGGTCACAATCCCCATGAATCCGCCCAAAGCATCAATCTCACGAACAATCTGCCCTTTGGCGATACCACCAACCGCAGGATTACAGCTCATCTGAGCTATTTTATTCATATCCATAGTAATAAGCAGGGTTTTCGAACCAAGATTGGCCGAAGCGCACGCCGCTTCACACCCGGCATGCCCTGCACCCACCACTATCACATCGTAATTAAAATCCATCGTATCTTATTTCTCCATGACTTTTATCGGGAAAGAACCCTCCCCCGCTACATAGAAATCAGAAATATATTCAATCACCTCAGCTTCAAAGCCTCGTTCTCATGACGAGTCATTATCTCACGCTCACCCGGGCCTTTATCGTTGATACCGCACAAATGCAAAACACCGTGTATGATAATCCGATGAAGCTCTTCGTCATAATCGGTTCCGAACTGTTCCGCATTGGAACGGACAGTATCCACGCTGATAAATATATCACCGCTTATTTTATCGCCTTCGGTATAGTCAAACGTAATCACATCGGTATAATAGTCATGCTGCAAATAAGCCTTATTCACTTCGAGAATCTTCTCATCAGAACAAAAGATATAGGCTATATCACCGCATTTCTTCCCATACCCCGAAGCGACACGACGTATCCAATCGGTCGTTTCTCTCTTTTTTATCGCCGGCATCTTGACGTCTTCGGCAAAATAACTCACAGCCATGACTTTATCTCTTTTATCTTATAAAACACTCGCAATGCGCAGCTACGGAGGCCGCATCCTCGGTTCGCTCGATTATACCGAGGTACGAACCCATTTCCGCATACTCTGCAAAGATAGTGCAATTCTGCGAATAAGAATTACTTGAAGAAGAAATAAGAAACCGTAATAGCCGAAATAGCCCCTATCACATCGGCCAGCAAAGCGTAGCCGACCGCATAGCGGGTCTTACGCACCCCTACGCTACCGAAATAGACCGCCAAGATATAAAATGTCGTGTCGGTCGATCCTTGCACGGTACAAGCTACCCTACCCACAAAGGAGTCTACACCATAAGCCGACATCGCATCGACCATCATACCTCGCGAACCGCTACCGCTCAACGACTTCATCAAAGCCGTAGGCAATGCTCCCACAAATTCGGTATCTATTCCCAACCAACCGAAAACCGTAGCAAAACCCTCGACAATATAATCCATCGCTCCCGATGCCCGGAATATCCCGATAGCCACGAGAATAGCCACTAAATAGGGTATGATCATAACCGCCGTCTTAAAACCCTCTTTCGCGCCCTCTATAAAAGCATCATAAACATTGATTCGCTTGACAAATCCCGCCACGATAAAAATTACGATAATCGTAAACAGAATACTGTTGGCTGCAAAAGCCGAATAAGACGAAATCTTCTCTTCCGGCAAAGAGGAGAAATAATAAAACACCCCGCCCACAAAAGCGGTAAGCCCCAATCCCCATAGCAGAATTACTCGATCGAATATATTGATTCGCTGTTTGATACACAATGCCAAAAGCCCCACGAACGTCGCCATGAACGTGGCGATTAAAATGGGCAAGAAAACGTCCGAAGGATTGGCAGCCCCCATCTGTGCCCGATAAGTCATCACCCCGATAGGAATCAAGGTCAACCCCGAAGCGTTCAAAACCAAGAACATCAACATGGCATCGGTCGCCGTGTCCTTCTTGGGATTCAACTCTTGCAACTCTCTCATCGCCTTCAATCCCAATGGAGTAGCAGCATTATCCAACCCCAACATATTGGCAGAAACATTCATGAACATCGACCCCAAAGCCGGATGCCCTTTGGGAACTCCCGGGAAAAGTCGGGAAAACAACGGACTAATCCAACGCGACAAAACAGCGACTACCCCACCCCGCTCCCCTATTTTCATAAGTCCGAGCCACAACGTAAGAACACCTGTCAAACCCAAAGAAATATCGAATGCGCTACGAGCCGAGGAAAACGAAGCATTCATAATATAGGTCCATATTTCCGTATTTCCATATACGAAAGTCTGTACCACCGCCACCACAAAGGCTATAACGAAAAATGCGATCCAAATGTAATTGAGAACCATGCCGAGACTGTTTTCAAATTATATTTCTAAAAAACGAACATAGCACAAACCCTGAGTAAAAACAAATTTACTTGACGATGACAACACGTAATCTATGTTTCGCAGCTTCACTACAAAAATAGTTATTTTAAGCAAATCCACTCTTTTTCTTTCCCCAAAAAAGGATTTACACCCAACCCAAAGAACCGACAATTCTATTTCTTCTTGATTCCCGCATTCCAATTTTTATCATATACAACTATATATCAATCATTTATTCAAATTTTATCTTCCTGAGAATCGAATATTTTCCATCACCTTGCCGCCTATCCGCAAATTTTTCAACAGAGTCCTTTAAAATTAACATCTAAAAACATTGTCAAAAACAACTATTATCATAAAACCGAAAGAGAAAATTTCAGCCAATAATTTACACATTATTTTTAACTTTATTTCAACAAATTAAAATCCACACCCGCAACCTTATATTAAAAATTAAATTTGAACAAAAGAAAAATTTGATTCCGCTACATGCAATTTTTATCTTTGTAAAAAATCAAGCATCTTCAATCATGCACACAGCACAAGACATAGAGCAAGCGATTCGGGCGGCAGCCAACCCCGACAAAGCAAAAACTCTCTCTGGATTCTTTAAAACCGGAAAAGGAGAATACGGCGAGCAAGACATATTCATAGGCATCCCCGTTCCCATGACGCGCAGTATCGTCAAACAATACTTAGATACCCCGCTCGACCAACTCGAAATCCTGTTACACAACCCGGTTCACGAGTTGCGCATGGCCGCCTTGTTATGTATGGTCGAACAATTCAAAAAAGCCGATGCCAACCGTCGAGAAGCGATATACCACACCTATTTATCCAATACCGCATATATCAACAACTGGGATTTGGTCGATTTATCCGCAGCACAAATCGTCGGAGGCTATCTCGAAGAACAAGACCACACCCCACTCTATCGGCTGGCCCAAAGCAGCCTCATCTGGGAACAGCGCATTTCGATTGTCTCCACTTGGCAATGGATCCGCAAAGGCCGCTTCGACGATACGCTCGCTATTGCCGATATTCTCTTGTACAACAAACATGACCTAATCCGCAAAGCCGTAGGCTGGATGCTGCGAGAGGTCGGGAAAAAAGATAAAATCCGGCTCTGTACTTTCCTCGACACCCGTTATCGCGATATGCCTCGAACCATGCTTCGCTACGCCATTGAAAAATTCTCGCCCGAAGAACGACGACATTATATGCAAAAATAACATAAACAACGCACGGCCATATACAGGCCTTGAATGAGATTCCAAAAATCTATCGACTACAATCCCGCCACCCCCAATGAAGGAATTTAAAATACATCTGTCCTTTATCTGCCTCGACGACAACGTTACCTCATAACTCGGTTCAGCCTATAATTAGTGAGAATATCGACTCAATAGAAATCAAAGGGAATCGTCTTTCAAATTCTCTCTTGTGTTCGCGGGTAGAGATAAAAGAATATTCGAAGCAGCATCTTAGTCCTCTCCTCTTGCCGTGGTGGCTCGTGATATTACGAAGGAATCGCACGTAAATCGAAGCAGGAGCGAAGACGAAAATACATCTCAGCTTCTCTCCCTGCCGTGCCCCATAGTATTGCGGGGCACTATATTAGCCATATAGAGGAGACTCCAAAGAAACTATCGTTTCTTTGGAGAGGGGTTGAAAAAGATCATTTGATTGTAGAGTTCAACCCCCTCGCCCTGTGGGCACTCCTCCTATATTCCTTACAGGAACACCCCGTAATGCTACGGGGCACGGCAAAGGGAAGAGGGAGATACACTACCCTATTCCTGTTATCGAAAGCATTCACACTTCTCCCTTGTGTTTTGAGCAAAATATAGGGGAGAAGGAGTAATACACTCTGTATAGAAATTTAAACAAGAATCAAACTCTCCCCAAAAGTTCGGTACGCGGTTATCTACAAAAATTCCATAGCTAAAATACATGTCTACCCCTCGGATTCTCTACTGAACTCATAACTCAGGTACACCGGCTTACCCTCTACTCTTTTCACAAAAAAAACGGGAACTTCGCGAAGCTCCCGTTTTTAAACACATGATGAATTCTATTATTTAATAACCAAGCGATGGTTGTGTTCGTTGCCGTTTAGAGTGATACGAATCAGATAGATTCCGGGATTCAAACCTTCCACAGAAACAGATTGTGCAGGCATAGCGACCTCTTTTACCAAGCTGCCTTGCAAATCATAAATAGCGATATTCGAAACACCTTCCGTCAAGTTGATATTGCCTTGCGCAGGATTAGGCCAAAACAATTTCTCAACAGCTACACGCTCTATCGACGTGGCTTTCTCCACTTCATAGGAGCCGATGGCCGGATTAGTCGCCGAACGAGATTTGCCGCGTTGGTCCACTGTGGGAACACCTTCTACCACAATACCGGCTCCGGCTGCGATACCGTCGGCTGCAATAGCGATATTTTTGGTCGTACCCTCATTGAAAGCCGGAATAGGTTCATCTTCCGCAAACAGTTTCTGATCGGTATAAACTACATTATCCACAAATTCGTCGGTAGTTACAGGTGTACCTTCGGCTATCGTACCGTAAATATTATGGCTACCTACAAGCGTACAATTGTTATGCGTATACACATCAGCAATACCGCTTACACCACCGACAACAATATTATTATACAAGTTGAAACCACCATTCGATGCAGAGTGGATACCTGTGCCATACGATTCATTCTTCAACTCGTTCCCCACAAATGTACTGTTGTAGACATTAATGGTAGCGGCTTGACAAGCCAACGCTCCACCACCACCGGTACCACCTACATTTTTGTAGAAAGTACAATTCGTGAAAACTCCATCGGGCACTTTCGCAAGAATAGCACCACCATGAGCCGTACAAGTATTTTCCCCGAAATAGGTATTCGACACCTTACAGCTGTTAATATCTGCCGCCTTCATTGATGCATACCAAGCTCCACCAGAGCCACCACTACCTTCTACTGCATTACCTTCAAAAGAGCAATTCTCAACAGTAACATCACCCATCCAAGTAAGCAATGCCCCACCGCCACCTTTTGCTGCCGTAGACTTATTTTGGGTAAAGGTAGAATTTTTAATAGTCAGAACTCCATTTGTCGCAATATCATCTTTTTGACCTATTGCACCCCCATAACGAGTCGTTGAATTTTGAGTAAACGTACAATTCACTATTTCCGCCGAAGCTCCTGCTTTTTGCAAGAATATGGCACCTCCGTCACTCTTAGCACCGGTAACCGTATTACCCGTGAAAACACAATCGGTAAAATAGTTAGTGCTACCCGAACAAGCAACGGCGCCACCGTGAGTCGTATTGGTATTATTCTCAAACGTACAACCCGTAAAACGACCCGTCACACCGCTGTTGGTATATAACGCACCACCGGCACTCGTACCCGAAAGGCCTTTAAAAATACAGTTCGTAAGCGTAATATCGCCGCATGCCATAATACCGGCAGCATAACCGTTTTTCGCCTTTTCGAAAATCAGGTTCTCGCCGGTGAGCGTACCGTTCTTACCGACCAAAATAGTAGCCGACCAAGTAGCCATAGTCGTTTCCGTATCGACCAAAGCCGTACCGTCACCACCGTAGAGCGTACAGTTTTTCAACGTAAGCGATATTAATTCCGCTCCATCTTCGGGTTTGTAAAGCCCGATTTTAAAAATACGATAATTAGAGACTCCCGGCTCGGCCACAGAAATCGTTTTTCCTTTACCGTCGATAGTCAGGTTTTTGTCTATCAAAATCGTTTCGGGAATCGTAACGGTGGTCTCATCACCGATAGACAGCTCGATGACCGACCCGCCCGGGGCATTCGCCACGACATAAGGGAGAGTTCCTTCTTCGTCTACACCTCCCGATGTTTTGGTCACCAATAAATTTTCGGCAAAAGCCGTACCCGAAAACAAAAATAGAGCACAGCTCACTAAAAGTAATTTGTTTTTCATAATAACACTTTTTAGAATTGACAAGAAATGAAATAATTATTTTTGTGCAAGTATAATATTTTTTTATTTATATACAAAGTATTTCGTTTACTTT
>ULQN01025783.1_pt1 | contig 11930 bp, 8 predicted proteins | sample 1954491 | NCBI WGS metagenome assembly ULQN01 (sample SAMEA4835656, study PRJEB28245) | human gut metagenome | biome: gut microbiome; material: fecal sample | place: Denmark | collected 2008
AGCAACGGTTTGCACCTTATTAACAATACGCACTTTATCGTTTTCTTCCGTCACTTCCAATTCGGAAATGCCGCTTTCGGCTACTAAGTCGATCAACGTTTTAAGTTTGCGTAAATCCATTTCAGAGACCTCTTAAAAATATGCGAATTCCGAACATTCATCTTCTAAGAAAGTATCTTTAAAGAATGTCATTTCGGATAAATTAGTATTTAAACTGCATTTTCATGCTTTTTTCGCTAAATGTCTAGTAATTTCGTTTAATTTTTCGATTTTCATTCATTTTTGCATCACGGAAATGTGGTAGTCCTGACGTATTCGACCATTTGGACGGCAAGGCGCGATCTTGCAAAAATCTTGAATTTTGTAAGAAGTTAGCGACTGTTTTCAAAATAACTTGTCGGCCTTGCTTAGAAATTAGGCGAAATGCTCAAAAATATGAATATTGATGCACTGAACAGGCGGTGATTTGGCTAAAATATTCTGGTTTTTCAATGAGGTTAGGCTTTTTATGCATGTTCATATATTAGGTATCTGCGGAACCTTCATGGGAGGTATAGCTCAGTTGGCGCGAGCGGCGGGTCACCGTGTGACCGGGTGTGACGCCAATGTTTATCCGCCAATGAGCGATCAACTCGCCTCTGCCGGTATTGAACTCATTGAAGGCTTTGATGAAAGTCAGGTTGCCTTGCGACCGGATTTGTATGTAATCGGCAATGCTATCTCCCGAGGCAATCCCTTACTGGAAAAGATCTTAAATGATCAATTGCCCTACACTTCGGGACCTCAATGGCTGGGAGAGACGATTCTGGGTTCCCGTCATGTTTTAGCTGTTGCCGGAACACATGGGAAAACAACGACTAGTTCGCTTTTGGCGTGGATTTTGGAGCGTTGTGGCAAAAATCCGAGTTTTTTAATCGGAGGGGTGCCGGCTAATTTTGCACATTCGGCAAGACTCACTTCTTCTCGCTATTTTGTGATTGAAGCCGATGAGTATGACACCTGCTTCTTTGATAAACGCTCAAAATTTGTACACTATCGGCCTAAAACCGCCATTCTCAATAATCTCGAATATGACCATGCAGATATATTCCCGGATCTGCACGCCATTGAAACACAATTTCATCATTTAGTCAGAATGATGGCTCAAAACGCCAGAGTCGTAGTGAATGGTCAGAGTGAAGCGTTAAAGCGCGTCCTGAATCGGGGGCTCTATAGTGATTGCGTCTATTTCAATGATGAGCGCGGTTGGCACCTTCAAGGTAATGAACTTTTTTATAAAGGTCGTTTGATTGGTGCGCTGCGTTTGTCTTTGCCTGGGCACCACAATTTATTGAATGCATCGGCAGCGGTTGCTGCGGCGACTCATGTCGGAATAGATCCCAAGGAAGCATTGACCGCTTTGGAGGAATTCTCGGGCGTAAAACGCCGTTTGGAATTAAAAGGTATCGAAAATGGAGTATCAGTGATTGATGATTTTGCTCATCATCCGACAGCCATTTACGAAACGATTCGAGCCTTGCGCGGCAAAATGGAGAAAAAAGGACGCCTGATTGCTGTTTTGGAACCCAGAAGTAACACTATGAAAATGGGTACCTTGAAAGACAGACTGGCAGGCAGTTTGCAAGAAGCTGATTTTGTTGTCTGTTATGCCGATCCAAAATTGGGGTGGGATGTTAGTGCAGCGCTAGCACCTTTAGGTGAAAAACTTCATGTGCTTCATACGGTGCAAGAAACCGCTGCAGTTGCGGCTTCTTTAGCCCAAAAGGGCGATGATATTTTGGTGATGAGCAACGGAGGTTTTGGCGGTATTCACGGTCAGCTTCTTTCCTTGCTGAAAAATAAAGGCTGAAAATGGTTTTAATGTATCTGCACGGATTTCGCTCTTCACCCGATAGCAATAAAGGTCAGGTAATGCGTGAGGCCTTAGGCGAAAAGTTTACCTTTTTGGCACCTGACTTAAATGTTTCACCGCTTGCCGTTCAAAAGATATTGCTTGAAACGGTTAGGGACATCAATCCGAGTCAATTATGTTTAGCAGGCTCAAGCCTTGGGGGCTTTTACGCGACTTGGCTTGTCGAAAAAATAGGCTGTCGGGCCATTCTTTTTAATCCGGCGACCGAGCCCTGGTGTGTCATCAATGACTATTTGGGTGTGCAGCCCATTGCCAACACGGGTCGTACCATTGAAGTCAAACCGGAGTTTGCCGATCAAGTAAAAAGCATGCATTGCGAGACTATTCACCCTGAGCGTTATCTGGTCTTTTTGTCAACGGCTGATGAAGTGTTGGATTGGCATAAGGCGCAGAAAAAATATTGTGCCTGCAGGCAAATTCTTCTGCCTGCTAATACGCACGAAATTACTGATTTTGAACAATGTCTGTCGGAAATTGAACATTTTGCGGCAGCCAATTAAAAAAGAAAGGAACATCTGAATGGAGCACTCTTTCGTATCGGCTTTGTTGTTGATGTTTTTAATGGCCGATCCTCTCGGAAATATTCCTATTTTTATTTCTTCATTGAAGTCCGTTCCGGAGCATAGACGTTCACGTGTGGTGATACGTGAGTGTGTGATTGCGGCTTTAATTTTGTGTATTTTCGCCTTTGGCGGAAAAGCATTTTTAGACGCTCTAGGCTTAAGCCAAGCGGCCTTGTCAATGGGGGGCGGCCTGATTGTTTTGTTGATGGCCATTCGAATGGTTTTCCCATCCAAGGAAGGGGTCTTTGGAGAAGCGCCCGGTGGAGAGCCTTTTATCGTGCCTTTGGCAGTACCTGCTATTGCAGGGCCTTCGACGTTGGCAACGATTTTACTTTTAGTCGGCAGTGACCCTGATCGTATTCCGGAGTGGCTTTTGGTCGTGGTGCTCACTTGCGCCATCAGTGCTGCGATTTTGGTATTTGCCGAACGTGTTCAGAAAATCGTAGGGGAAAGAACAACCGCCGCTTTTGAACGACTGATGGGATTGATATTGGCTACAATGGCCGTTCAAATGTTCTTAACCGGGATTACGCAATTTATTCAAACAACGCTGAAAGGGGCGATTTAATGTATCTCTTTTTTGAAGAAGACGGTACCTTTAAAGTCGGCACGATTTTGTCGCAAAACGGCAGTGCCTATCAAGTGGAGCTTTTGACCGGTAGGCGTACAAAAGTCAAAGGCGGGCACGTCTTTTTTGAATTTGAATCGCCTGTGGCCTCAGACGTAATGCCCAAAGCGGAAGCCATGAGCACCGAAATCGATCCCCAGTTTCTTTGGGAAGTCGCTCCCGAGGGAGAGTTTCGCTTTGAGACTTTGGCTGTCGAATATTTCGGAGAAGCAGCTTCCGTCATTGAGAAGATCGCCACACTGCTGACACTTCACAATCATCCCGTCTACTTTCACAGAAAAGGTCGCGGTAATTATCGTAAAGCACCAGAAGAAATATTGAAGGCCGCTTTGGCAGCGTTAGAAAAGAAGCGTTTAGCTGAAGAGCAGAAAAAGGCTTGGGTGCGGCAGATGATTGATGAGCAAACGGCTCCGAAGGAAATTGTCTCTCAGGCTATCAATTTACTGGTTTCACCCGATAAAAACAGTAATTTGTGGAAGGCTCTTTCTGATGCGGCAAGCGAAGCACGTATGACGCCACTTCGTCTGCTGCTCTCTTTGGGGGCAATTAAGTCCGCTTATCGTTGGCACATTGACAGTTTTTATGCACAGTATTTTCCGAAAGGAAAGGGTTTTGCCGCCGATTTGGTGAAACCATCTGAAAATGGTTGGGATGATCTCCCTATTGCCAATGTCAAAGCTTTCTCCATTGATGACTCGTCAACAACAGAAATTGACGACGCGACAAGTGTTGAGCATGTTGATGACAAGCTTCTTCGAATCGGTGTACACATTGCGGCGCCGGGACTGGGAATTGAGCGTGACAGCGATATCGACCGCGTAGCCCGTTCAAGACTTTCTACGGTTTATGCTCCTGGCATCAAGACCACCATGTTGCCGGAGGATTGGATTAAAGAGTTCTCTTTAGATGAGGGTAGAGCCGTTCCCTGCTTGTCTCTTTATGCGCTTGTTGATAAAGAAACGCTTGAAGTTTCCGCTACGGAAACTCACTTAGAGCGCATTAAAGTGTGCTCCAATATTCGCTACGACTTGATTGAAGATGAATTTACCGAAGAGAAACTTCTAAGCGGAAACGTCAATCATCCGTTTGCTGAAGAAATCACGCGGCTTTGGAAGTTCGCTAAAAAATGCTTATCGGAGCGGGAAGCTGTCAGAGGGAAACCGGAACAGTTGGGTCGCGTTGAGTGGAGCTTCGACTTAGAGGGAAACGGAGAGGATGCTGTTATTCATCTGAAGTCTCGCAGACGAGGCTCGCCCCTGGACTTGGCGGTTGGTGAATTGATGATTTTTGCCAACACCGTTTGGGGTGGTTGGCTTGAAGAAGTGAATGTAGCCGGTATCTACCGTTCTCAAAGCATGGGCCGGGTTAAGATGAGTACAACGCCGGGGCCGCACGATGGAATGGGTGTCGCACAGTATGCGTGGTGTACTTCCCCGCTGCGTCGGTATGTCGATTTGGTTAACCAACGACAATTAATCAGTGCGGTACTAGACCGTTCGCCGAGTTATCGACCGAGTGATACGGATCTTTTTGCCATCGTCTCCAATTTCACATTGACCTACGGGGCTTACTCGGAATTTCAGCGCAAGATGGAAAGGTATTGGAGTTTGCGCTGGATTGAGCAAGAAGGGCTCAAGACAATTGAAGCGGTGGTTGTCAAAGGCGAATTAATCCGAATTGAGGGTTTGCCTTTTATGCAAAGAATGCCGGGACTTCCGGAATTACCTCGCGGTCAAAAGATCCTCTTGGACATTTTGGGTGTTGACTATGTCGATGTTCTTTTGGATGCACGATTAAAAGAAGTGCTTGATGAGACCGATGAAGAGTCGCTCGAAGAGGATGAACCTTTGGAAGAAACTGATGCTCAGCAAGAGCAAAAGCCTACTGATTCTGAATAGTTGTTTTTTATTGCGCCACTAAAAAAGCAATTAGGGAAACTCCTTGTTAGTAGATTGAGCAAACCTTATAGAGGGGGCCTAAACTGAACCTCGGGGTTTGATCAATAACCTATCGGAAGGAGTTTTCTTATGATTATTCGAAAAACACTGATGGCGGCTTCGGTTGCCGCTCTTATGTTAGGAACAGCGATGTCAGCTCAAGCTTGTTTTACGGTTATCGTCGGTAAGGATGCCTCATCCACCGGCGAAATTATTGTTGGTCACAACGAGGACAATGACCGTCGTATTCTTATGAGCCAATATTGGGTGCCGGCTGCGACACACAAAAAAGGCGAAATGATTGAATACGAACCGACAGCCGCCAAAATTCCCCAAGTAGCGAAGACATTGGGTTACTGGTGGACGCAGACGCTTGCACCTGAAGGCTATAGTTTTTCCGACGGTTTCTTTAATGAAGCCGGTGTATTGATTACATCCAATAACTGTGGTGACACGGTTGAAAAGGATGAAAAGGTGAAAAATGGTGGCATAGGCTACGGTATTCGTCGTATCACCGCAGAACGTGCCCATACTGCTCGTGAAGCCGTACAGATTGCCATTGAGCTGGTTGAAAAATATGGTTACACACATGAAGGCCGCACCTATACATTCGCCGACCATAATGAAGCTTGGCAAATGGCTATCCTTCGTGGACACCGCTATCTCGCCCGTAAGGTTAAGGACAACGAAGTCGCCTTCTTAGCGAATTCTTATTCGTTAACAAACGTCGATTTAAACGATAAGGAAAATGTGATTGCCTCGCCCGATTTGGTCGAACATGCCATCAAGATCGGCACCTATAAACCGGCCAAGGCTGGGGATTATTCTGACTTCAATTTCCGCGAAGCCTATCAGCCTGATCGTCGTCGCGCCGCTGACTGGAATAAACAGCGTGTTCAAACCTTCATGAAGATCATGACCGGTGAAATGATCGAAGATCACAACGCCATTCCTCAATCCATTGTTCCGAAGGACAAGGTGACACCGTGGGATGTGCAAAAGATTATGCGCGCTCAGTCCGATCAAGTGGATCGCTCAGTGACCGGTTGGCATTTGTATGACTTGCGAGACATTGGCAATATCGACACTCACGATAGCGTCGTCTTTAAGCTCGCCAAAGATCCGCTTTTAACCGTGACATGGAGAAGTAACGCGCGTCCGTACGAAACGGCGTTTGTGCCTGCTTTCCCGCTTGCTAAACCGGCCTTGGCTCAAGCTTTCATGAGTCCGACTGTCGGCACACGCGCTCAATTCCATGCAACGCCCGAACAAATGAGCTTCTCTTTGGACAAGAACGTCTTTACGTTCGTTTTGGCTGAACAATTCTTGGATTGGATGCCGAGCCTGCGAGAAGATGTTATTGACGCCATTGAAGAGTATGAAGAGCGCAAGGCCGAGGAATTGGGCGCAGTTGAAGCCCGCGCCAAATCGCTTGCGGCGATTGATAAGGATCGCGCCGTTGAATTTATGCACAACTTCAATGTGCTCAATTACAACGAAGCCTTGGGCGCTGCTTCCAAGGTCTTGATGAAGGCCAATAAGCAAGACATCGTGATCATGAAGGATAAGCTGAGCTTGTCGGATGAAAAGGGAACGGTGGATGTGGTCTTGTTGTCTCAAAAAGATTTTGACGCAACAAAACTGGATCAATCCGTGACGGAATTCGGTTCCGCTTGGTCTGACGGAGAGGATGAACTCAATCGCCATCGTGCTAAACCCGTCAAGGTTGTCTTTAGAGACGTTGACGGTGACGGCTTAAAAGATGCTGTTATCACATTCCCTGTCAAGGGTGCTGTGGCTACAACATTCCAAGACGTGAATACGGAATTATTCCTTTTCACGAAGGTTGATGGGAAACCAGTTGCAGCCTTTGATACAGTGAAAATCGTCAAATAACTAGCAGGTTAGCCTAGTAAGACCTGTCCGTTGAAAAAATCTTCGGACAGGTTTTTTATTTTTCTAAGCGATTAAGTTGAGCTCTGAGAGTACGGTGGTACAATGCAGGGGCTTTAAACAAAATTTTCCTTTGGATAGCAGAGGTTTTTATGAATGACGGGGTGCCTCGATGCCAGAAGCTCGAGACATTGAACTTAAAACAGCTCCGAATGGGGTTGGTATCGCACAGACGGTAGAATCGGCTCGCGAACCCGAACTCGCAAGCCGCGCCCTCGCTCGCATTCAACAATGCCTTGAAAAAGCCGAAGATCAGCGCCACAAAATTAGTGCCAGCGGCGCTCTGACTAAGGAACAAGAAGCTCAATTACGCGAGAGCTTTCATGTTCAAATCAAATCCGAGATCGCCAAAATTTTGGCGCCTCTGCATCCGGCCGATATCGCCTACATTCTCGAAGCTCTTCCGACAGATGATCGTCTGATTGTCTGGGATTTGGTGCGTAATAACCAAGACGGTGACGTGTTGGTTGAGGTCAACGATAGTGTTCGTGAAACCTTGATTGATGCGATGGACCGCGAGGAACTCGTCGATGCCATGGAAACATTGGATACCGACGAAATTGCCGACTTGGTCGAAGACTTGCCGCCCGATGTGGTGGCTGAAGTTCAAGAAGGGTTGACGACAAAAGAACGTGCGCAGTTGCGCGCGGCCATGAGTTACCCGGAAGAAAGCGTTGGCGCGCGCATGGACTTTGAAATTATTTCGGTTCGTGAAGATTCTTCATTGGAGGCGGTTTTCCGTTATCTCCGAGGTTTTGAAGAATTGCCGGAATTGACCGACATGATTTTCGTGGTCGACCGGAATCAAAAACTCAAAGGGGCTTTGCCCGTATCGAAAATTTTGATCAGTGATCCGGAAAGAAGTGTCCGGGAATTGATGAAGGGTGATGTCTTAACGTTAAATCCCTTGGATGACGCAACCGATGCAGCCCAGGCGTTCGAACGTTATGACTTGGTGAGTGCTCCTGTGGTTGATGAAACCGGTCGCTTAGTCGGTCGTCTGACGGTCGATGAAGTGATGGATGTGATTCGTGAAAGCAGCGATGAAGATGCTTACGCGGCGGTCGGTTTGAGTGATGAGCAAGACTTGTTCGGAAGTGTTTGGGAGGCCGCTAAGAGCCGTTGGATTTGGCTTGGTGTCAATTTGTGCACGGCTTTTGTAGCTTCAAGAGTCATCAGCTGTTTTGAAGGGACAATTTCCCGAGTGGTTGCCTTGGCGGCTCTTTTACCGATTGCCGCCAATATTGCGGGCAACACGGGCAATCAAACATTGACGCTTTTGGTGCGCTCCATCGCCATGGGTCAAGTGACCGCGAGCAACACCATGGATCTCTTTAAAAAAGAATTGGGTGTTGCTTTAATCAATGGTCTGCTATGGGGTGCGATTGCCGGTTTGGGAGCTTGGTTACTTTACTTTGACGCAAGCTTTGGGATGAAGTTGGGCCTAGTGATGTTCCTTGCGATGATGCTCAACATTATCGTTGGCGCATTGGTGGGGTTGATTGTTCCGCTGACACTAAAGAAATTTGACCGTGATCCCGCCATGGGCAGCTCAGTTCTTCTTACCTTCATCACCGATAGCGGCGGATTCTTAATTTTCTTGGGATTGGCCGGAATCTTTTTCTAACGAAAGTCTCCGCATTGGCTTTGAGCAACAGCAAGTGCCGCGAGGCCCGCGGTTTCCGTTCTTAAAACCCTTGGACCCAGTAGTGCGCTTTCATAGCCCAATGTGTTGGCAAGTTCGATTTCCTGCGCGCTAAATCCACCTTCGGGGCCGACAGCAAACGTCACGCTCTGAGAGTTCCCCAAATAGAAACTCTTTTGCGCCGCAGGGGCCAAGACAAGATTGCGTTCACTTTTGTTTTCGATAAGAGCAATTTGCAATTGATCACAGTACTGCACATTGGGAATCAGACTTCGGGCGCATTGTTCACAGGCGCTCTGCACGGTGTTTTTCCATTGGCTGAGGCGCTTTTCCAAGCGTTTTGCGTCCAATTTAGTCACACTTCGTTCAGCCGGAACAATAACCAATTTGGATACACCGAGTTCGGTTGCTTTCTCCAAAATCCAATCCAATTTTTCTTGAGATACTAGGGCTTGAATTAATACGGTTTTTAAAGGACTTTCCGTGTGGCTTGGGGCCATCGAAAGAATGTTTGCCTCAGTTCGATCAGAGAAAAAGTGCAGGATGCACTGAGCTTCGTTTCCCCGTCCGTCAAAAAGCACGGCGCTGTCTCCTTCTCTCATGCGAAGGACACGACTGGCGTGGTGGGCCGGTTTTTCCGGCAGCACAAGAGTGCTGTCGGGTTGGAAATCACAATCAACGTAAAAGCGGGGAGCCATCTTATTAGGTATTGGTTAAAGAGTCAGAAGGATTGTAAAGGACTTTTCTGAAACGAGAAAGCCGCCCAAATCAAGCAGAAATGGACGGCTGATGAGACGTTTAGGAGAAACCTAATTAGTCTTTCTTGCTCTTATTGGCAAAGAAGTTGGCGGCTTGAATATCAGCCGTGCGAATGGTGAAGATTTGATTTGTTAAGTCTTCAGCCAATTTTTCAGCACTTGCCATGACGCTCAAGTTGAAGTCATTGAGCATCTTGTCAGCCTTCTTGGCATCTTTCTTATAGATCTTCAGATATTCGTCTTCGAAAGCCTTTTGTTTCTTAGCCGTATCGGCTTCGAATTCGTGATAGGCCTTTTCAACAATCGGAGCCAACTTGACGTAGTCGGTCATCACGAGCGTTTGAAGTTTGCGGTACTTCCAGTACATGGATTGACTGTCAGCTTCATTTGTACCCATGCCGTAATGGGCGGGGTAAGCGTCAAGACCGTGGTAGTACGGGACGTAAACGGAAAGATTCGGCATTCCCATGGCCACGTAAATCACAGAACCGATTTCACGCGGCATCCAAGGACGCACTTGCATCACGTGGGATTCATAGGTGCGGAAAACACTGATCGGACGGTATTCTTCGTCACCGCGCAAACCTTTGGAATAGGGATCATGGCTTTGCAATTCACTGGCTTCGTAGTGATTGCGCAAGATGCTCTTCATGTCTTCGAGCGTGACCTTCTTTTCAGGTTTCGCGTAAACCGGGAAGCTGCGGCCTTCTTGCACGGGCTGCTTCAAGCTCGGCGTCAAGATCTTTTGAATTTGCCAGACACGCGGGTCGTTGTAGACGCGATCGCGAGAGTCATCACGGGTGTATGCCTTGGAGAAATTAAAGGCGCCGTCTTTTTTCGGATCGTAAAAGCCGTTATCTGTTGCCCACTTCACCAAATTCTTGCTGGCCATGAAGTCGGGGCTCTTCGGATCATAGGCCTGCAGACGACCTTGGTTGCCGGAGGCAAAATATTGATCAGCCGGGATGCGTTGAGCAATCCATTGATGGCCTGTACCGGTTTCAAGGTACCACATTTCTTTTTCATCAACGAATGCCACGCCAAATCCTTCGCCGGCACCGATCGTTTCAACAATGCTGCCTAAGATTTGAACGCCTTCTCTCGCGCTCTTGGCTCGCGGCAAAATGACATCCAAAATATCGTCTTCGGTAATACCCGTTGTTTCATTGTAGGGGTCAAGTTTTAATGCATCGTCACGGGCAAAAATAGACTCCGTTCCAGACATGCCGACACCGGCTTCGTTGAAACCAACGGCACCGTGCAATTGCGTCTTCCAGTTAGGAACGGTCGTGTAACGCATAGCATTTTTCGGAAGCGGATATTCAAAGTTGGTGGCACCCTTGTAGTCTTGTGTGCGATACATTCCTTTTTGGTTCTTTTTGGCGGGATGGATCACCATGTGTTGAGCTTTCAAAGCATCGCTGTCGGCGTTGCGGCCAACGAAGAAAGAACCGTCTGCAGTTGCTTCAGGGCCGACCAAAACAGTCGTGCAAGCCAAGCTCATGGTAGAGAATGCGGCCAAAACAGAGGCCACCAAAGTCGCTTTTTTGAACATGAAAAACTCCTCATAATGTTCAGCCGGACTTGTCCGGCAGCCGGAACATACCCGGCCGCGGAAAATACTATGCCAAACTACCTAGAAGCTCCATGAAAACGCCTAGGGATATTTCCTTATTGTCAAAGTTTGAAAAGTGGTGGTCACTCTAAATTATTCGGTCAAAAAGTTTTGCGCTTTAGACCGAATTACGCCCACAATTTCAGTACAATCTTATTGTTTAAGTCGGATGAAAATGGTTTCGTCTGATGTGTGATTTTCTCCTTTTAAATTGGTTAGAAACACTATGACTTGTTGTGTCACTCCTCAGTTGATGGCTAATGCTGTCCGTGCTTTGGCCATGGATGCCGTGCAAAAGGCCAAGTCCGGTCACCCAGGTATGCCGATGGGCATGGCCGATATTGCGATTGCCTTGTGGACAAAACATTTGCGCCACAATCCCGCCGATCCGAAGTGGATTGACCGTGATCGCTTCATTTTGAGTAATGGCCATGGCTCAATGCTGCAATATGCGCTTTTGCACTTGACGGGCTACGATCTGACAATTGATGACTTAAAGGCCTTCCGCCAGTGGCACAGCAAGACGCCCGGACACCCGGAAGTGGATGTGACGCCCGGTGTGGAAACCACCACGGGTCCTTTGGGACAAGGTATCGGTAACGCGGTGGGTATGGCTTTGGCTGAAAAAATGCTCGCGGCCGAATTTAACCGTCCGGGCTTTAATGTTATTGACAACTATACGTACTGCTTCTTAGGTGACGGTTGCCTCATGGAAGGCATCAGCCACGAAGTGTGCTCATTGGCGGGTACCTGGAAGCTCAACAAGTTGATTGTGATTTACGATGACAATGGAATTTCCATTGACGGTAAGGTAATCAACTGGTTCTCGGATAACACGCGTGAGCGCTTTGAATCGTACGGTTGGAATGTGATTGGACCGGTTGACGGTCACGACATCGATGAGATGGATCGCGCGATT
>ULQN01017251.1_pt1 | contig 11813 bp, 9 predicted proteins | sample 1954491 | NCBI WGS metagenome assembly ULQN01 (sample SAMEA4835656, study PRJEB28245) | human gut metagenome | biome: gut microbiome; material: fecal sample | place: Denmark | collected 2008
ACGGAAATCTCCTCTGGCCTACCGCCTTCCTGCCGCCATCTCCTGTTTTTTCCCGGTTTCCGTATGACACTCCAGATCCGGTCCCACAGATCAGATCTCCAGCCCAGACTGCCAGAAGTCCCAGAAGTAATGTGAACACCGTATTCTGGTCCGCCGGAAAAAGCCATGTTCCCCCCGCCACAAGATCAAAGGGGATCTCCGAAATAACCGCCAGCAGAAGCAGCCTCAGCGCATACCATCTCCGGTCCCGCGTATGCGCTGCGCCCTCTGCGATCATAAACGCAAAGAGAGGAAAAGCCACACGCCCCACAAGGCGCATGGCTGTCCCACAGAGACTCCAGGCAGCGCCCGAAGCCAGTTCTGACTGTTCAATAAGCCCAACGGCAGCATGGTCGATGACCATGCTGACCAGGGCAATGTTTTTTAGCTGTTCCGCCGAAAAGCAAAAGCGTACCTTCACTTAGCAGACCTCAGAACCGGACTTGATATCCTTTGCCGGTGTCATTAATGCGAGGTTGCCCTCATCATCCTCTGCGCAGAGGATCATGCCTTCCGATAACATACCTGCGAGCTTCGCCGGTTTTAAGTTCGTAACGACCATAACCTTTCTGCCGACCATATCTTCCGGTTTATACCATGCCTTGATTCCGCTTAAGATCTGTCTTGTCTCAGAACCGATCTTAACCTGGGAGCAAAGTAATTTTTTGGACTTCGGAACCTCTTCACACTTCACGATCTCACCGATCTGGAACTGAAGCTTTGCGAAATCATCATATGTGATCTCCGGCTTCTTCTCAACGTCCATGCCCGGCTTCTCTTCTTCCTGTTTCTCTGCTGCGGCTGCTGCCTTCATGGCCTCAACCTTCTCCATAACGTCCTTGATGTCCATACGGGCAAACAGGATCTCCGGCTTCTCTGTAACCTTGTTTCCGTTCGGGTACAGACCGAAGGTATTCATGTTCTCCAGCGATCTCTTCTCTGTGTTTAACTGAGCGAGGATCTTCTCAGAAGTTTCCGGCATGAAGGAGAATAACAGGGACGCACCGATGGTGATCGCCTCTGTGAGATTGTAAAGAACGGTTGCAAGACGATCCTTCTTTGCCTCATCCTTTGCGAGTGTCCACGGAGTTGTCTCATCGATATATTTGTTGCTGCGGCGGAAGATATTGAAGATCTCTGTGATCGCGTCTGCAACGCGGAGCTTATTCATCTTCTCGTCTACTTTCTTGACCGTCTCAAGAACGGTTGCCTTTAACTCTTCATCCACCGGCTCTGCAACGCCCTTGTTCTCGACAATTCCGCCAAAATATTTATTTGTCATGGAAACGGTACGGTTTACAAGGTTTCCAAGGATGTTGGCAAGGTCAGAGTTCATGCGCTCAACCATAAGATCCCAGGAGATCACGCCATCGTTCTCAAACGGCATCTCATGAAGTACGAAGTAGCGGACTGCATCTACACCGAAGAAGTCAACGAGCGTATCTGCATAGAGTACGTTTCCTTTGGACTTACTCATCTTGCCATCGCCCTGTAACAGCCACGGATGTCCGAATACCTGCTTCGGAAGCGGAAGACCGAGAGCCATTAAGAAGATCGGCCAGTAAATGGTATGGAAGCGGATAATATCTTTACCGATCAGGTGAAGGTCTGCCGGCCAGTATTTCTTAAACTTCTCGTCGCTGTTTCCGTCACAGTCATATCCGATTCCCGTGATATAGTTGGTCAGCGCGTCAAGCCATACATAGGTAACGTGCTTCGGATCAAAAGTGACCGGAATTCCCCACTTGAAGGAGGTTCTGGATACGCAAAGATCCTGAAGTCCCGGAAGCAGGAAGTTGTTCATCATCTCGTTCTTTCTGGATACCGGCTGGATAAACTCCGGATGCTCGTTGATATATTCGATGAGCTTCGGAGCATATTTACTCATACGGAAGAAATATGCCTCTTCCTTTGCCGGCTGTACCGGACGTCCGCAGTCCGGGCATTTTCCGTCAACGACCTGGGACGGAGTCCAGAAGGACTCACACGGTGTGCAGTAAAGTCCCTCATAATGTCCTTTGTAGATATCGCCCTGATCATATAATTTCTTGAAGATCTTCTGGACCTGTTTCTCATGGTAATCATCTGTGGTACGGATGAATTTATCATAGGAAGTGTTCATGAGGTCCCAGATCTCCTTGATCTGTCCTGCTACGTTGTCAACGAACTCCTTCGGAGTCACGCCTGCGTCCGCAGCCTTTAACTCGATCTTCTGACCGTGCTCGTCGGTTCCTGTCTGGAAGTAAACGTCATAGCCCTGTTCTCTCTTGTAGCGTGCGATCGCGTCTGCCAATACGATCTCGTAAGTGTTTCCGATATGCGGTTTGCCGGATGTATAGGCGATCGCTGTGGAAATGTAGTATGGTTTCTTACAGTTTGTACACATGGATTGATTCCTCCTATTTTTATCTCTTTTACGGCTTTTCTCCTGCCGGTCGTTTTTATTGCACAATGACATAAAAAAGAATGTGCTTTGGCACGTTCAGAGCTCTCGCGCAGTCTCTTGCGACAACCTGCCTCCTCGCGCAAGTGTGCGTTTTTGTTTAACAGGACGTTCCTTCAAAGTTTCCTGTCAAATAAAAAAAGCCCGTCTTTAATTATTAAAGACGAGTCTCCCCGTGTTACCACTTTAAATTCGGCGGTGCCTCACGGTCATCGCCCTCACCGGCTGTCAAAAACAGCCTGACGCGCTAACGGGCGCTTCCGGCACAGGCTAACACGGTTTCCGCTTTCACCTGCACAGCTCCAGGACCATCTTCTGCCGCCTCTTTGCTCCCCTTTCTCACCAACCGGGGTCTCTGAAAGCTTCCTTTCGGCATACTCTTCCCTTCCAAGCTTTTTCCATATGATGTCTTTAGTCTATCCTGTTCAAATAAATTTGTCAAGGCATCCCGTCGGTTTCTGCGGGAACTTTACTTCCTTTAGTTGATTTTTCACACAAAAAAGACTACACTTTGTGTTACCATAAAACAGATCGTATTCATGATTTTTGCTTCGGAGGAATGACTTATGAATGAATCACAAAAAAGACTGGATGAAAAGCGGCAGCTCCGGATCCGTCTGGAGAACATCTCGATCGTTCTGCTCGCCGTATTTTCTTTTTTCCTGTTTCTGCTGACTTTTTTCCCGTTTTCAAGGATCTCCCAGTCCATGCAGGCCTCTTTTGAGATGGGGCGCATGGTCCAGCGTGCCTTTTCCATTGTTCTTTTCGTGCTGTCGCTGCAGTTATGGAAGAGAAAGCGGAATGCATGGATGATCGCGATGGGGATCTTCACACTCAACTTTCTGCGCGGTCTCATCGGGATGGGACATCCGCTGCACAACGGAGTCATGATCTTTGACCTCGTTCTGTTTCTTCTGTTTTTTGCCCTGCGGAAGGATTTCTGTATCCCGGCCGGACGCGAGAACCGGAAGCAGACCGTAACACTTGCTTTTCTTGCCATTGCAGGTGTCCTGATCAATGTCGGGATCACCTGGCATTACATGCAGGTTGGAACCGCTGCCGGATCCTCCGTCTCCTTTGCGGACAGTTTCGCCCAGGGCATCGGCATGATCTTCGGAATGGGCGATCTTCCTGCTTCCATGGCAGACCGTCATGGAACAGAATTTGTCCTTTTCTGGTTCAGCTGGGGCTGCATCCTCGCCGCCATCCTCTGCGCACTGCGTCCATGGCTTCAGGAACAAGCTCATGGAGCCCAGGAGATCCAGCATGCCAGAACACTTTTAAACCTGTACAGCCAGAATCCATGTTCCTACCTGGCGTTGGAAGATGACAAATGTCTGTATTTCGGGCATTCTGTTGACGGAGTTCTGCCTTATGGGACCGTCGGCGATACCATCGTTGTAAACGGCGATCCGGTCTGTAAGGATGAAGATTTTCCTGCACTTCTCGCTGAGTTCCGCGAGTTCTGCCAGAACAGTGCCCACAATATTTTCTTTCTCGGTCTGACCGACTACTACCTGTCGGAATATGAAAAGCAGGGATTCGGTCTCGTAAAAAGCGGGGAGGAAGCGCGGTTTAAGCTTTCTGACTATGAGATCAGCGGCAAGAAGGGCGCCAAGATGCGCATGAACATCAACCATGCGACAAAAGCCGGCGTCACGGTCCACGAATACAAAGTGCTGGAGAAACGGGATCCTGATCTCGACCGCGAATTTGACCGGATCACGGACGAATGGCTCGAAGGGAAGAAGAGCGGAATGCTTCAGTTTACGATGGGAACCGTCGGACTCGATGATCCGATGGACAAGCGTTACTTCTACGCCCTGAATTCGGATGGAAAAATGGTTGCCTTTATCGTTTTTGTTCCTTTCCTTGGAAAGAACGGCTACATGGCCGATGTGACGAGACACGGAAAAGATGCGCCGAGCGGTGTCATGGAGACGATCATCTACGAGGCGTTCCAGGTATTTAAAGAAGAGGGGATCGGCTACGGCAGTCTCGGAGTCGCCCCGCTTGCCGGTCTGAACGCAGAGAGTAAAAATCCGATGGAACGCCTGCTCCAGTTTATCTATGACCATTTAAACGCGTGCTACGGTTTCCGGGATCTTTACCGGGCAAAAGAAAAATACAGCCCGACGGAATGGGTTCCGTCTTACTATGTGTACCTTCCGAAATATCCGACGCCGAGCATGCTGTATGCCGCTGTTGAGATCCAGAATCCTCATGGGATCCGCGGGTATATTCTCACGCTTTTAAAAGGGGAACTTCACAAATGGAAAAAATGATCTGTCGTCAGGGTATGGCGGATACGCCCAAAGCTTGGATTTATTATAAAGAAAGCGGGCACGGAGTTCCGATCCTGATGCTCCACGGGAACGCGGAGACGCATATGATCTTTGACTTCTACGAGAAAAAATTGTCTGCAAACTACCGGGTGATCCTGATGGACAGCCGTGCCCACGGACGTTCCCGGATCAAGCCAGACAATGCAGATGCTGAGTTTACGACTGCCGATATGGCAAAGGATGCGGCGGCGCTTCTGGATGTTCTCCGGATCCCGTCGTGTATCCTCTTTGGATTCAGTGACGGGGCGAACATCGCACTGGAGTTCGCTTCTCTTTTTCCGGAGCAGACGCTTTCTGTGATCGCTGTCAGCGGAAATATCACGCCTGACGGACTGATCTTTCCCGTCCGGATGTTCTGCATTGGGAAGTATTATTTTTATCGGATCTTGTCCACGCTTTTCCGCACATGTTTTCTTTCACAGAAACGTCCGCACCGTGTGGACTCACCAGCTTCCCATCCGCAGAAAAAAGGGCATGCATTTGCTGACATGGTCTATTCTCATGTTTTCCGCTGCCAGCAGCTCGCCTCCCTGCTCTGCAACTCGCCGCTGATGACAAAAGAACAGCTGCATGCGATACAGGCGCCGGTCCTTCTTCTTGCGGGGACAAGAGATCTCGTGAAAACCTCCCACTCCCGGCTGATGGCGCGGCTGATCCCGCGTGCGCAGCTCGTCCTTGTGAACGGTGCTACCCATACTTCCATGTTTGGAAGAAAGCAGTTTTATCTGAACGTCATTCTGGACTTTTTGAAAGGGTGCCCGGCAGCGCCTTTCGGATGCATGGCAGCAAAAAAGGACCTTTGATCTATTTAAGGTCCTTTTTTGTTGGCTGTGTGTTTCACAGTCCTTTATTTATGCGGATATATACGCACTGTTTTAATAATTCTCGATCCGTCTCTGCTTTCTCAGCGCGTTTCTGCGCTCTCCGGCTGCCCATGCAGCTTTTTCTTCCTCGGTTTCCACGATCAGTCCCGGAACGGTTGTCGGATGATCATTCTTGTCGAGTGCTACCATTACAAAATATGCGGTATTTACAAGTTTTCTCGTTCCGTCGAGTGCCTCCACATAGGTATCGACCTGAACCTCCATGGAAGTATGACCCACATAAGTAAGTTTTCCGAATAAGATCAGCGTATCATTCATATACACTGCTTCCTTAAACTGAAGGCTGTCCACAGAAGCCGTTGTCTGGTTGCAATGGGAATGTCTTCTCGCTACAACACCCGCAACGATATCGATCCACTCCATCAGCTGTCCGCCGAAAAGTCGGCCGGCACCGTTGATATGGCTCGCAAGAACGATCTGTGTCTGTTCTACTGCTGATTCTGATACATGACGCATTAATCTTTCACACATAATTCTGTTCCCCTCTCCTCATTCTTAGATGATCCCCGTCTGCTGGGTCTTCCATCCGCAGACGCTGGTGCCAAATGTGCATTTTGTTCTTGTGTGTCGCACATTTGTCTTTCTGTCACGATACTACTCAGTATATCCTCTTCCGCGCTTCTTTTCAACCTTGAAAAGAAAAGTTCCTGTATTTGTAAGTAAAAAAAGTTCTGTATTCCCTCATCTGATTCATATATTGAACCAGTCAGCTTCCGTATTGATCCTATTGGCAGCTGCATCCGGGAGGTTCTTTTTATGAAATGGAAACACATTTGGGCAGCTGCTCTGGCACTCTTTTTCCTGTTCATTCTCACTGCCTGCGGAAATGAGCGGATTTTCTCTGCCAGTCCGGCGGAGACCGGGGAATCTTACTCTTCCAATGACTTTTCATCCGGCAATCCCGCTACTTCTGAAAAAGCTTTAAAGCTCCAGGCAGATTTCGACTCATTCTGCTCTGACCTCTTTCACACCGAGATGGAGTCTTCCAGCACTCTGGATCTCCACTACACGCTGCTCCACCCGGAAAATTACGGAATTGATGCGGGGGATGCCTCCCTTGACACTTACCGCCTGTCCGAGCTCATCACAAATCACCATGACCTCCATGATCTCCGAAAAAAACTCAACGACTTTGATCCTGGCTCCTTATCAGCAGACCAGCAGATCCTTTATGATTCCCTTTCCGCGATGACTGATACTTCTCTGATGGCGGAAGGTCTCGAGCTCTACGAACAGCCGCTTGCCCCCACCATCGGGATCCAGGCGCAGCTCCCGATCCTGCTGTCGGAGTATTCTTTCCATTCTATCCAGGATGTCGAAGACTATCTCTCTCTGCTTTCCCAGCTCGACTCCTATTACGGTGATATTCTTTTCTTCGAGCAGCAAAAATCTGATGCCGGACTCGGTCTGTCCGACGCTTCGATCGACCGGATCATCGAATCCTGTGAAAGTTATCTCATTGACCCGGAAGACAATTTCCTGACGGAGACCTTTGAAAGCCGCCTGAAATTTCTGGAACATGAGATCACTCTGACAGAACAGCAGAAAACTGACTTTCGTTCCCGTCATCTTGACATGATCAAAAACGCGTTTTTGCCCGCTTATCGCCATCTGATCGACGGGCTTTCAAGCTTAAAAGGGCGCGGGATCAACGAAAGCGGTCTCGCCGGATTCCGGGACGGAAAGCAGTACTATGAATATCTTGTAAGATCAGGTCCCGGTCTCTCCTATCGTACGATCGAAGAGTTGAAAACTGCGCTGTCTTACCGGATGCAGAAAGACCTGGAGACGATCTCCTCTTTTTCCAAAACTGCCGCTTCCGATCTCACTTTTTCCTGTACACAGCCTGACCAGATCCTTACAGATCTTCAGGATCAGATGAATTCTGACTTTCCGGCGCTCTCTGATGCTGCCAGGCAGTACGAGATCCGCTATGTCCCGGCCCAGCTGGAAGCGGCGTTGAGTCCTGCATTTTATCTCACCGCGCCGCTCGATGATCCCGCTCAGAATGTGATCTATATCAATAGCGGCAGTACCGGCGTAGAGGATGAACTTTATCCCACGCTCGCCCATGAAGGTTTCCCCGGACATCTCTACCAGACAGTCTATTTCCGGGAACATGCGAAACATCCGCTGTCCGCCCTGCTGACCTGTTCCGGCGCAGCGGAAGGCTGGGCGACTTACGTGGAAAATCTGGCCTGGTCCTATGATAATGGTGTTTCCACAGAAACCAGCGCCTATCATGCCGCCATGCGGTCCTTTTCGCTCTGTTTTCACTCCCTTTTGGACATCGGGATCAACTACGACGGCTGGTCCAAAGATCAGTCCGCCGCGTTTATCCGCACCTGTTTTGACGCAGACGATGATCTGGTAGAAGAGCTCTGGCAGACAATGATTGACAGTCCCACGAACTATCTCGAATACGCTGGGGGATACGTGGAGATCATGGAAATGCGGGAAGAGGCGGAAAAAGCACTCGGGAACCGGTTCTCCGCAAAAGAATTTCACAGATTTCTTCTAGATCTCGGACCCATGCCGTTTTCTGTCATCAGGAAATATTTCAGACTATGGCTTGAGAAGAATGCATGAAAAAACGGCTGTCCGGAGAATCCTTTTATCATTCTCCGGAGCAGCCGTCTCACTTTTCCTTATATATTTTTCCTAGCCGACGCTGTCAGATGCCACGATATTGACACCGCAGCCGCAGATGTTCTCAACGATCACATCATATCTCTTCACCGGTGCTTTCACATCCACTGCTTTTAACACTTTCATACAGTCCGCAAGCAGCTCCTTCGGAACCGGTTTTTTGGAGCGTACCGGAAGAAGCGGCTGATCTGCGCCCTCTAATTTCACAGTGCTTGTGAGGATCCTTACCGGATGTGCAAATTCCTGCTTCCCGTACTCCTCTCCACGCTTACATGTATATCCAGTGATCGAATCCACCCGGTCGCCTTCGCCTGTTACAGTGATATGACATCCCATCGGGCAGACAGTACAGATAATCTCTTTCTCCATCTTGTCTCCATCCTTCCTATTTCACTACTTCTACCGTTACGTCATCTCCGGTGATTTCAGCTGTTTTTACTTCTACATGGCACATCTCACCAGGATTTACACGCTTCTCCTTCTTCTCAGAGAGTACCTTATCTCCGCTCTTTACACGGATCACAACATCCAGTTCCGGATGAAGGACACGGAAGAACAGACGGACGGTCTCATTTTCTTCACCGATCTTTACACGCTGCGGGCAGAGATAGCGGACATTTTCACCTGTCACAGACGGAACCTCGCGGTTTGCCTCCGGGAGTTTGTGCATCGCATAACGGGCTGCAGATGCACCTGCATTCATACTCTCAACGGTTACATTGTCAACAAGATCGTTTACATGAACAACATTTCCACATGCAAATACGTTATCCCAGGATGTCTGCATATACTGGTTTACTTCCGGTCCATTTGTGATACGGGAGATCTTCACATCAGCACCGCGGCTCAGTTCATTCTCCGGGATCAGACCAACTGACAGAAGCAGCGTGTCACACGGAATAAACTCTTCTGTTTCCGGGATCATGATGCCCGCACGTGTTCTCTCACGGCATCCCATCGCAAGAACGATGCTTCCGGCTTTTACCTTTGTCATTCCGTATTCGGAGTTTACACAGATCACTGCGCTCTCTTCCGGAATAACCTCCAGCACCATGGAATTTAATAATACTTCCGCGCCAAGTGCCAGCGCCTCTTCTTTGAAATGTCCCGCATACTCCGGACCTGTCAGCTCTTTATGGAAATAAGTAAGTCCGAATCCCGGATGGATACACTGCTGTAAGATGCCACCTAGTTTTTCATCTCTTTCGATGATCAGGACTTTCTCCGCTCCTTCTTTTTTTGCTGCCACAGCGGCAGATAAGCCTGCCGGGCCTCCTCCTACAATTACCACATCAGTCTGAATCTCGTACATAGTATCCTCCCCTATCTCGTTTTCCCGGCAACCATATAGGAACCCGCATTGTTTTTATTGACTTCTTCCACCGGAATACCCAGTTCTCTTGCTAAGATCTCGATGACCTTTGGTCCGCAGAAACCGCCCTGACAACTACCCATTCCTGCTCTTACACGGCGTTTTACCGCATCTACGCTTCTTGCACCCAGCGGTCTGTGGATCGCATCCAGGATTTCTCCTTCTGTGATCGTCTCACAGCGGCAGATGACTCTTCCATACGCCGGATTTTCCTTTACGATCTCATCCTGTTCTTCACGGCTCAGTTCATGGAAACGGATGATTCCTTTTCTCGTTGAGATGAAGTTCTCCTTAAATACCATCGGTGCGCCCATCTCTCTCATAACATCCGCAACATATACACCCATCGCTACGGAGAGTGTAAGACCTGTGGAGCGAACGCCTGACAGGTTGATATAACCCTTTAAGTCGTCAAAAGTTAGATGTGCAGCCGCGGTACTCTTTTGCCTCGATCCCGTCCGTTGGGGCATATTCTTTTGCATGATCCATATCGATCTTTGCAGCCAGCTCTTTCGCATACTCTTTCGAGAGCAGTTTATCAACCTTTACGTCAACGAAGTCCGGATCACCCATTGCCACGGATCGATCAGCAAACATCATCTTCATGGTCTCTGCAATTACATGTGTACTGTCAGCAGAATGGAATCCCATTCCTTTTAAATCGAAGTTTTCCAGAATATTTAACATCTGGATGATATGGGTTCCGCCTGAAGACGGCGGTGCCATGGAGATGATATCATATCCACGATAATTTCCGCGAACCGGGATCCGTTCCTTCGGCTTGCAGTTTATGAGATCTTCCTTGCAGAAGAGTCCTTTATTTTTGTTGATATGCTCTACCATCTCGTCTGCGATCGGTCCATTATAGAACCAGTCCACACCATTCTTCGCAACGCCTTCCATGGTGTCTGCCAGGTCCGGATTTTTAATGATCTCACCAAACTGACGCGGCTTTCCATGATTCAGATAAAGCTCCTCAAAACCTTCATATTCTGCTTTATTGTGCTCTGCCTCCGGGGTATCCGTGATCCTGGCGTACGCGAAGCCGCATGCAAAGCCATCACGGCAAAGCTTGATCGCAGGCGCTGAAACCTGTTCCCATGTCATCGTGCCGTGTTTCTTCAGCAAATTATCCATTGCGCGATAGAACGACGGTACCGATACAGATCTTCCGGAATATTCGGTAAGGTTCAGATCTACATCACCGTTCTCATCCAGCATCATATCCTGGTATGCATTCTTCGGAGCAATTCCCCGGGCATCCACGCAGTAGAACTCATTTGTATTTTTATCATAGAATGTATGGAAGCATCCGCCGCCAATTCCACAATGGTACGGTTCCACAACGCCGAGAACAAGAGACACTGCAACTGCTGCATCAAAGGCATTTCCGCCCTGTTTCATGATCTCAAGACCAGCCTGTGTCGCATATGGGCTGTTCGAGCTGACCGCGCCTTCTGTTCCCGATACATGCGGTTTATACATCGCGATCGTATCATCAACGGTCCTTCCAAGATAAGGTCTGTTCGGCATATCAAAATCCTCCTTTTTCTGTCATTTCGCTGCGTTTTACAGATCTTCTTTCTGTAAAACGCAGCTCATATCTTCCAAGTTTCTGTTATGCTGTCTTTTCAGCAGGAGAAGTTGCCAGTGTAACAATAATACCAACGACATAGCTGACAACGATCGTCGGATATACAACGTTTAATGTTCCGTTTAATCCAAGCACTACCCATGCAATCGCGGTTACGATACCTGCGATAACGCTTGCGAACGATGCTTTCGCGTTCACTCTCTTCCAGAAAAGTCCTACAACTACGGAATAGCTGAACGGAGAAGTTACACAGTATGTAAGTGTTAAGAACATATTTGTCATCTGTGCGGACGGAATGAAGAAACCAACTAACAGAGAAACATACGCAACTGCGATCGTTCCGAAACGGGAAATCTTGAGGATCTGATGGTCATCCGCATTCTTGTTGATCTGTTTCTTGTAGATATTGGTAAGGATCGTACCGGTTGCCATCATCATGGTAGCCATTGTCGCAGCAATGATCATCGTGCAGACTGCAAAGATGATA
>ULQN01016832.1_pt1 | contig 11798 bp, 9 predicted proteins | sample 1954491 | NCBI WGS metagenome assembly ULQN01 (sample SAMEA4835656, study PRJEB28245) | human gut metagenome | biome: gut microbiome; material: fecal sample | place: Denmark | collected 2008
GAGCTTGTGCACCTTCAATTTGCCCGTGCTCGGCACGTGAGGGCCACGGCAAAGGTCAACGAAGTCACCTTGTTCATAAAGCGAAATCGTTTCACCTTCCGGAATCGCTTCAATGAGCTCAGCCTTATATTTTTCACCGAGTCCGAGGAAGAATTTGATCGCGTCTTCACGCTTCATTTCCTTGCGAACGATCGGGATATTTTTAGCGGCCAACTCATCCATGCGCTTTTCGATGGCTGTCAAATCTTCGGGCGTAAACGGACGCTTGTAGGAAAAGTCATAGTAAAAACCGTTTTCGATAGCCGGTCCGATCGTCACCTGAGCATCGGGATAGAGTTCTTTGACAGCCTGAGCCATCAAGTGAGCGGTAGAGTGACGAACGATTTCGAGCGCTTCAGGATCCTTTTCTGTGATGATGGCCAATGTGGCGTCATGGTCAATGACTGTGGAGGTATCCACCAACTTATCATCAAGACGTGCGGCAATTGCGGCTTTGCCAAGGCTCGTGCTGATGCTCTTGGCCACATCGGCGACTGACACAGCCGATTCAAATTCTCGTTTGGAACCGTCTGGAAGCGTTACGAATAGCATTTTTCCATTCCTTATTCTTCGGTATAAATCTATAAAAAAAGTGTGGCTTACCGAAAAGCCACACTTTTAATTTTGAATGATTTTCAAGCAACACAAGCGGGCTCGTTAGCAAATTGTTAACGAGTTGTTGTAGTTCGGAGAGTATTGCGACTCAGAATCACTTGAAAATTCCTATTAAACTGACGGGGTTATTTTAGCCCTCGCAAAAGCGCTTTGTAAAGCACCGCAATGAGCAGTTTTGCCTAAAACACACTTTTGTATATGGCTAAAACGTCTTCGGAGGTCAATTTTTTAAATTGTCCGATCGTACCCGTTCGGGCACAAGCACTCGCCGCACAGGCTTCAAGCGCCTCTTGAGTTAACCCGAAGTCAGAGAGTTTTGTAGGCATCTTCATCACCGCATAGAAGGCTTGCAGTTTGGCAATCCCCTCTTCAAGCGTCTCAACGCCCATCACTTTCTTTGCAAAACGCTGCATACGGGCGGGGTTCACCTCCGCCACATAACGAAGCCAGGCAGGCGTAATCACCGCAAGTCCTGCTCCATGAGTAATAGCGGGATCAAAAGCCGACAGTTCGTGCTCCATCGCGTGACAGGCCCAATCTTCAACCTGCCCCAAACCGTAGTAGCCGTTATGAGCCCAGCTGCCCACCATGGCGACCTGACACCAGGCGTCGTAGTCACTGTGGTTTTCAAGCAACTTCGGTCCCATTTCCATGGCCGTGCGAATGGCGGCCTCCGCTTGACCGCTCACAAACTCCGCATGCTCCGTATTGGTGAAATAGCGCTCAAAGATGTGGCTAATCATGTCAACGACACCGGCCGCGATCTGGTTCTCAGGCAACGTAAAGAAAAGTTCCGGATTAACCACAGAGATCAACGGACGAATTTTTTCGCTCGCGGTTCCAAGCTTGAGTCCATTGTGATTAATCACCATGCGGATAGACTGCTCACTGCCGGCGGCAGGAATAGTCAGTACACAGGCCACGGGGATAGCATCGGTGATTGCCACGCCTTTGGTGAAAAAGTCCCAAGCATCGCCATCGTATTTTGCCCAGGCCGCCGCCACTTTGCAGGTATCAATAACGCTACCGCCACCGATCGCCAAAAGGGCATCCACTTGAGAGTCCACTGCAATCTTTTTAACCTTGGCTGCAAAATCCAACGTGGGATTGGCACGCACGCCACCAATCGTGAAGTATTCAATGCCGACTTCTTCCAAAGAGGCCTGGACAGCAGAAACGGTTCCGTTTTTCAAAGCGCTGCCGCCACCGTAGACAATCAGCACCTTGCCGATATTTTCTTTTTTGAGTGCCTCACCCAATTTCTTATGTTCATCACGACCGAAAAGAATACGGGTGGGATTGCAGTAATTAAAGTTCAGCATAAAGACACCTACAATGAAATTTCTCTGAAGAATCTAGCACAAAATTTTAGAGCTCAAAAAGAACATTTTGTCCAAAACAATATCAAGTTGGCATTAGTTTTATCTGTGATACGAATGCATCCCGATCATTTTCCGCTATTTCAAAAAGCCGACTGAGTTAAAATGAGTGGGTTGACTAACTGCTTAAAGGAAACTCCCATGAGCACAGAAAAGAAAAATCTGGAACCGGGCTTGCCGCCCCTTCTTCCTGAAACCAAAACGGTAATGGATACATTGATGGCCGCTGATCTAATCAAAAAGGCTCTTCAATTGGCTGTGGATCAGGACGATCTTTGCTTACAAGAACAAATTGCCATCACCGAAACCCCCTCCTCTCCCTTCGGTGAAGAAATCCGCGGAAAAGATTTTGTTGAACGTTTTACCAAACTCGGTCTTTTAGATGTACACATGGACGAAGTGGGCAATGTGATCGGCCGTCGTCCGGGTGTTGGCCCCGAGCCCCGTACCAAACTCATTATTTCAGCCCACTTGGATACGGTGTTTGCCAAAGACACTAATTTCAAGGTTCGCCAAGAAGGAAACCGCTTCTACGCGCCTTCCATTGGTGACGACTCTCGTGGCTTAGCCGGTCTTTTGCAAGTCATCCGCATGTTCCAAGAGCTCAACATCCAAACCTTGGGCGACATTATTTTTGTCGCCACGGTCGGTGAAGAAGGCGAAGGTGACTTGCGCGGTGTGAAGCATCTTTTCCGTGATCCCAACGTGGATGTGGACGCCTTTATGTCGCTTGACTGGTGTGATCCGAGCGAAGCCATTGTGGGCGCAACGGGAAGTTTGCGCTATCGCGTGAGCTTTGACGGCCCCGGCGGACACAGCTATTTGGGCTTCGGACAGCCCTCCGCCATCCACGCCTTGATGCGTACCGGCAAGGTTCTTTGTGATTTAGAAGTGCCCAAAGACCCCAAGACCACCTACACCGTGGGTGTTGTCAAAGGCGGCACAACGGTCAATTCCATCGCCGCGCACGCTTCAATGGATATCGACATGCGCAGCACGGAAAACGCCTCGCTTTTAGCTTTGCGCGACAAGATTCTTCCCTGCTTTGAAAAAGCCTGTGAAGAAGAAAACGCTCACTGGGGCATTACCGACGAAGCCAACAAAGTGAAAGTAACGGTTACCCCTATCGGCGACCGTCCCGCAGGCCAACAACCCCATGAAAGTCCGGTTTGCCAAGCAATCCGAGCGGGTCTTCTCGCCTTGGGTCTTCCCCTTCACATGTATGCCTCCACCTCAGGCGACCACAACGTCTCGCTGAGCATGGGTATCCCGAGCTTGGCGATGGGCGCGGGCGGCCGCAACTGGAAGATGCATACGCTCGATGAAGTCTATGAACACGTGGATGCCTATCAAGGCCCGCAACTCGCGTTCTTAATGGCTTGCGCCATGAGCGGTGTTGACGGTGTCACGAAGGGCTTTTTGAAAAAACGCGCTCGCTAATTTGTAATTTGGCCTGAAGTGACAAACGCTTGTCTGGGAAATTCCTAGACAGGCGTTTTAGTTTAACGGGCGCGGTTGGCGACTGCCTTTTGAACCTTTTGATAGGTCTTCCAATGAAAATAACTTTGAAGCAAAACCGAGATGCAGATCAAAACCAAGCCAATGTAGAAAGCAAAGTTAAGATCCTTGGCTTCATTGAAGATAATCATGGCCAAAATAATGCTGTAAACGGGTTCAAGGTTGTAGCTTAAGTTGACGGTAAAGGCAGAAAGTCGTTTGAGTGCCTCGACCTGAAGCGAGAACATGCCAACCGTGCAAAAAGAAGACAAAATCAGAAGATAAATCAAATCGGACGTTGAGGGCACAATTGTCTCAACCGGGAAAAACGACAAATAAAGTGGCAAAAAAGCGCTCATGATGACAAAACTGGCCGCAATTTCATAAAAAAGAAACGTCATGAGCGGATAGTCAGAGCCCACCCTGCGGTTTTCGATCGTCAGGAACGCGGCGGCGATAGCCGACAGCACCCCCAGAACAATGCCAACCTGATAGCGCGTATCAAAATGGAAAATGAGCGCGATGCCGATAATCGTCAAAAGACTAAAGGCAATTTCTCTTAAAGAAAAAGCCCTCTTACTCCAAACGGGATCAATAATGGCGGTAAAGAATCCAAGAGAAGCAAAGCAGACAACACCGATGGACACATTAGAATATTTGATGGAGCCGTAAAAAAGAAGCCAATGCACACAAAGCAAGAGCCCAACCCAAGCAATACGCAGGATATCTTTCAAAGGCAGGCGGATTTGCCCATGCTTGACAAGCAGGTAAAGCAGAAAGAAACCGCTTGCAAACATCACACGGTACCACACCAATAGGCCTTCATTGAGTGTAATCAAGCGGCCCAACACGCCGGTGAAGCCGGCTAATAGTATAGAAAGGTGCAAAAGCACAAAAGCGTATGAAAGCATGGTAGAGGTGACATCAAAATCGTTTAAAAAACGATCGAAATTGTAGCGACATTTCCATTAACAAACACATCGTTGTAATCTCATTTCGTAAGGCCAGAAAATGGTGTACGTTGCTTCCAAATATCACATTCAACCGGACGGACATGACTCAATACGTCTGAGTTATATGTTGATTAAAGAAGGTTATTCAGAGATTAACTCTACTGTGTAATTTTGCGAACTGAGAGATAAATACTCAATGAAAAGCGCAGATAACAATTTCAGCATGCCAATTGAACAATTACTAAAAAACAATCAGACCTCTTGAAGAGTCATTTTGTTCAAAAAATTAACCGCGTTTATAGAAGTTATAAATTCAGACAAAGTAGCTAGAGCCTTTTTAAGCCTTAAATATCTTGTTGAAGATATACCTATTACTCAAGTTTGTGAAAACGAGTTAATTACTATCTGAGTTTATGTCTGAAGGATTAGCATCTTTGCACAGTCTTTTAAGCTCCTTAGCGCTGAAAAGGTTTTGAAATTCTTGATCAATGACTCACAGGAATAAACCCTTGGGTGTTTAGTTTCAATTTTTCAAATGATTGATCGGTAAAAGTTTGAAAAAAGAGACGATGTAATTCACAGAAACATCGTCTCAAGGATCAAATTAGTGGTTTTTAAAAAAGATACATCCCTGTCGTGAACACAGCTAAAGCCAGGCAAACCGGAATAAAGGTTCTCTTACAAATGTCCATTGGGTTTACACCGGCGATACTTGCAATTACGATGATGCCCCCGGCTACAGGAGAGATCGTTCTTCCAAGACCTGCAGCCACTTGTGCCACAGCGCCGAGCTGAACAACCGTCATACCGAAATCAGCTGCATGTGGGGTAATCACTTCATTAAAGGCCAAGGCGGCAGCATTACCCGAACCACACACAACAGCCATTAACCACGGCCCTACGACCGCTGACGCCATAGCAATGGATTGAGACCCCTTCATCGCGTCAACCAAAGCTCCGGTTAATCCGATAGATTTCATACCTGAGGCAAATACTGCGGCTGCCGCAATTAAAAGAGCCACATCACAAAATGCATCACCACAACCGCGGCAGAACTTCTTAGAGATATCGCCTGCTTTGAATTTGTTGACCAATCCAATAACCAATCCCACACCTGTACCAATCAACATACAACATGGCACCGTAAAGACATTGGTCGGAAGCCAGCCGACTTGCTTAGAGGCGATGACTAACAAAAATAAGGGAAGAATCGGGACTAAAGCATAGAAATAGTTAACCTTAAACTCTTCACCTGATTCCGTGCGTTCGTTGATTTGACCAATTTGACTTCCAACACCTTCTTTCATAAAGATCGCAAGGATGGCAAGTGCAATAGCAGCCAAAATCGCACCGCTCAATGCAGGGAAGAATTCAGCAAAAATGACGATCATCGCATCAGGTTCTGCAATTTCACCTGCTTTATAGGCAATATCTGCGACTTGAGGGTTAAACATCAAACCAGGACTGGCTACAGAACCCCAAGTACCTAAAAACACAGCGGCAGCTGCCATAACAGGTTTAACACGAAGAGCTATTAATGCAGGGATTAATAAAACACCTACGGCGGCGGCAATGCCAACGGCAGAGGGCAATACGATATTTAAGAACCAAGTTATGATCACGGCTCCTGGAATAACAAGCATGGGAACTTTTGATAAAGGACGAACCAATGCGTTAACCAGGTGGTCTGCACACTTGGTGTAACTCATGACGTAACCAAAACCCATTACCGTTGTGTACGTCGGCACCAAACCCGCATTGACGAATTGCTTAACAAAAGCGTCAATTGCGGCTGATAAGCCAACACTAGATCCTCCAACCAAAACGCCAAGAATAGTCATGGCAATACCAGATAAAAAGAGGACGAGTCTTGCCTCAAAGTTTTTATAAATTAACCAGAAGGTAAATATGACAATTGCGATCCCTAGCCAGATCATTTTTCTCTCCTTAAATAATCAAAACCTGTTTCACACATTGTTGAAACGAGTTTGTCGATAAGCCATGAGCTCTTCGATGTTTACCGTTATGCAGTCAAGACCCGATTGTTTGACCGATTTCTCTCCTTGCGGTGTGGTGATTATTCTTCCTTTTTCTCCGACAACTTTTTCATTGAATAAAACAGCTTTACCATAGGAGAAAGCATGGATAGGCTTTTGACTTTGATAATCAATCACTGTGATATCTGCATCCGCCCCGACTGATAAATGGCCTTTATTTTTGAGTCCCATTAAGCAAGCAGCACTGTAGCTTGATTTAAAAACAAACTCTTTTAACGTCAAGGCACCAAATTTCACTAAACTTAGTCCATTGGCAATAATGACGTTTCTAGGAATACCGCCGCCATCAGTACAAAAACTATCTACGAGAAAAGATTTATTTGAGCGACGAGACCAAGCAAAGTAAAAAAGAGACAAACTTGGATTGACAGAAAAACTAATGGGGACGTCTGTTTCTTTATTTAACCAAAGATCAAGCCCTTCAGAGCAATCGCTAAGCAACACCCCGTCTTCTGTGAATTTATGAACTTTGGCGTAACCATCAACAATTGCCTGCTTTAGACCAATCTCCGTTACCGGATAACCTTTAGATTTCAAACAGTTTTTTGTAACTCCACTCTCAGGAATACCATCTATGCATTTGCCAGAGCACCCATTGATGGGTGAAAGGTAACTTTCAGAATCAATTTCGGGGTGTTGAATTAATAGGTCTTTAGCCTCAGAAATTTCATCAAGAATATCCTTAACGTTTCCACGACAATAAGCATTGATATGGGCTAAGTGAAAAGAATTTCCATTGGCCAACTCCACTATTTGTCGCATTCCATTGATATTTGACCCTTGTGTTGTAGTACCTGCATGAATGGCTAAATAGATATTTTGCCTAGCACATAATTCGATTAAACGACCACTTGCATCAGGTGTGAACGGGTAATGTCCTCCTAACAGTTTGACACCAAAAGCGCCGTCTTCAAGAGCTCGCTTAACTGCAGTTTCTATCTCATTGTTTTTAGGAGAATCGCTTGAGATGTTCTTGTGTGGTCTTAGTTGTTCTAAACAAGCAATGGAAATACCCGAGCCATTTTCTTTTATAAAAGACTTCACGCTGTCAATTGGCCCGGCCATTTCCATGGCTGTCGTCACTCCGGCTTTAGCAAGCATTTTGTAGGACATCGGTCCCCCAAGCCAGGATGAAGCGTGCATATGACTGTCGATAATACCGGGAACTACAATACAATTTTCTGCATCAATAGTTTGTTTTGCAGCAAAACAATCTGTATTACCAATTTCGACAATTTTCCCATCTTTTATCCCGATATCACAAATGACATCAAGATCATTTTTCCAATCGATGACTCTGCCGTTGATGATTTTAAGATCAAGCATATTTTTCTCCTTTGAAGGAGATTATTTTTATGCAACACCATTTTGTAAAATATAAAATTTTCAATAAAGAATTAACAAAAAAGTTAATATTTATATAAGAGCAAAATAACAGTGTTTACATAAGCCACAGCGTTAAAAATTGCTTAGAATTTAACTTATCCTATAAATAATTAACACAAAAGTTAATCATGTCGAGATCACCTTTGCATTATCTGGAAGCCATCATTCGTACGGGTTCCATAGCTGCTGCATCAAAACAACTTTTTCTCACCCAACCATCATTGAGTCTGTACGTGAAACGTTTGGAAGAAGAATATGAAATCAAAATTTTTGATAGAGGTGCGCAACCCTGGAAATTAACCCCCGAGGGGAAATATTTCATAGAACGGCAGCAAAAAATAGACTCGATTGAAAGAGAAAGACGTAAATATTTCGATGATCTCAAAGACTTGAAAACCGGTGATGTGGTAATTGGTTCAACTCAATATCGATCTCAAACAATTCTTGCACCAATACTGTCAGAGTTTTGGAAAAAATACCCAGGAATAAAAGTTCAGGTTAAGGAATCCACCACTAAAGGCCTAGTAGGCATGGTCTCAAGGGGAGAAGTGGATTGCGCATTTATCATTTCTTCATTAGTGCCTAAGGATGAGCTCGATAGCGTCCACATTTATGATGAACATGTTGTTTGCTGTACAGCAGAAGATCATCCATTGGCAATTAAAGATAGCGAGTTGGGGCCAAATTTACCCCCATATAGAGGTATAAATCTTTCAGATTGCGCTCGTGAGCGTTTTATTGTGATGGAAAACGGGCAAGTTTTTCATGACTACTTTGTATCTTTGTGTGCAAAGAACCGTATTACGGATCCCAATGTTGTTTTAGAAACACAGTCGATTACAACAATACCGGCACTGATAAGAAGCGGTATTGGGATTGGTTTATTACCAGATACTCTACTAACAGAGTCTAATATCAAAGGCATACATGTATTTTCTTTAAATGACGAGTTGCCCGTCAACAGACTTTCATTAGCTTGGTCTCGAAAGCATTACCTATCCAAAGCGGTGAAAGCTTTCATTAAAACCTCTATTGAAGAGAGTCGTAAAACATTGCCTCAAAGTAGTGTTATGTATAGATAACCTTAATTCGGCCCAAATACAACCGCTTGATCAAATGTACTTTTCTGAGCTTTCGCATTTCATAATGAATAGCCCCCTGTTAATTTGTGAGTGTGAAACTTTACAGTGCAGTTCACAACAATTGGGATAGTTTTCAGCGCGACGGTAGTCTCGAGGAATAAACTGCAAACGCGTACTGGAAACTACGGACAAATATTTAAATGTCTATCGACAAAGCCATCCTCATTGTTTATATAACCAAGATATCCAAGCAAGAGCCGAAGAACTTCATTAAATGTTTTATATTTGCTGCACACCACAGTTCTATCATTACTTAACCACGAACCGTTTTTAGCACTCTGTGATATAGTGAAAAGGTTGGATTTTCCTGAAAAAGGATTGAAAATGAAAAAATCCCAAACAAAGAAAGCCACCGGCGGCACCCAATGGTCAGCCTTGTTTGATGACATTTTTGGGTTCAAAGCCTGGCATGACAAAAAGGGCCGTCGCGATAAAAAACGCATTCCCTGGCAATGGGCTCTGTGGGGAGCGCTTTTATTTTTCATGTTGGGTTTCCTTATCCCGACGGATTCGGCTTGGATTTTGTTGGTGGCCATTGCGGCGGCTGTCATCATCTATTTTGCCCGCAGTACCGAAGCGGTTGAAGAGCAAGTATTGCTTTTAACGGACAATCGCACGCTGGCTCAGAAAGAAGCGCACAAACGCCGCGAAGCCGCGAAAGCTCAACGGGCATCCGGCACACGCAAACCACGTACGCGTCAAAGTGCCCCCATCTCTCGCCCTGCAGAGACAACTGAGGCAGTAACCTCTGAAGCCCAGGAAGCAGCTAAACCTACTGCAACTCAAAGCAGCAAACCGAAGAAAACAAAACGCACAACCCGCACTCGCAAAGTACAGACTTCAAAGAGCGCAGCTGATACTAAGACACAAGTCACACAGGAATCTCCTGCTCAAACAGAAAAAGAATCCGCTGCCACGGTTAGTGCCACGGTCACAGATAACACAACGGCAACAAAAGAAGTCAAAAAATCGAGAAAACCGCGTGCGCCGAGAAAAACCAACCGCACGGCTGAAAAAACCAAAAGCCCGGCCAAAACGACAGCGCGCAGACCCAGAAAACCTAAAGCAAAAGCCGCGCCCGCTCTGACCACTCAGGCTCCGGTTGCCACACCTCAACCGTCTGAAAACGCTGATAAATAGGCTGTTGATTAAACCATTTCTTATTAACCCATCGTCACACCAGACGGTGGGTTATTTTTTGACGCTTTTCAAAAACTCTTTCAAGATTAGTAAATACCCTTAAAGTAATACGCCTATGCCTAGGTGAACTCCCTATTTTCGATTGTGTCACGCCTCTATACGATGGGCAAAATATGGGTTTGTATCCCAACAAATTAATTAACTGAACGTGAAAGGAAATACCCATGTTTGAGGGCATGCTTTTTTACATATTCGTCTGCTTGGCGTTTTTCGCCATCGGCGACTTCTTAGGGGTGGCCACTAAGGCAAAAGTCTCCTCCGTGTTCGTGAGTCTGCTTTTGTTCTTAATCTTCTTTATGGCCGACTGGATTCCGGATGACGTCATTAATCAGGCCGGTTTAACGCAGATCGGAAAATGGGCCGTGGGCTTTGTGGTCTTTGGCATGGGTACCACGATCAATATGCGTGAATTGATGGCTGAATGGCGCACGGTGGCAACCGCCTGCTTATCCATGGCTGTCATTTGGATCGGCATGATTGTGCTCGTTCCCTTGATCGGCTACAACGAAACCATCGTTGCTATTCCGATTATCAATGGCGGTATCGTGGCCACGCAGATCATGACCTCTGCTGCCATGGAAAATGGCCTCGAAATGGCTGCCGCTTTGGGTACCATTCTCTACGCTGTGCAAAAATTCTTCGGTACACCCTTTGCCTCTTACTTTGGTTTGCGCGAAGCCCGCGAAGTGTTGGCCGTGTACCGTCAAACCGGCGTGAACCCCAATAAGGCTCAACCGAAAGCCGGCGAAGAACCCAAGCTCACTTTCTTTGATAAGCACAAGAAGTACTACGGTCAGTTTGTCTGCTTGGGCATCACGGCCTTCTTCTCTTGGGTGGCTTGGTGCATCGGTCAATTCACCGGTTTAAGCTACACGATTTGGTGCTTGATTTTGGGCGCCATCATGGCAACGACGGGTCTTGTGCCGAAAAATATTCTTGCTCAAGCCAAGTCGGGCGGTATCTTTAACGTTGCCGTGTTCGCTTCCATCATCCCGAGTTTGGCCAAGATTGAATTGGGCGATCTCATCGTGTTGGGCTACAGCACGGTCATCGTCTTTATCGTTGTCTTTGTTCTGCTTTATGTCTGCTTCGGTATTTTGCCGCTTTGGAAAGTTCAAGGTCACAAAAACGTCGCCTTGGGTGTGGCCGCCGCTCAGCTTTTGGGCTTCCCGGCTACCTACCTGATTGCCAACGAAGTGGCAACGGCTGCGGCTGAAAACGAAGAAGAAAAACAAGTTGTTTTGGATGCCATCATGTCGAAGTACCTTGTGGCCGGTTTCACAACCGTGACCTCGGTTTCCGTCATCATTGCGGGCATCTTCGAAACCTTTATTGTTGCGTAACGAATTCTGAACCAAGAGAAAGGAAAGTATCATGTTTAAATTTGACGCTCAAGACTATCCTTACGCCTCCAAGCGCCACGTGGTCTACGCTAAAAACGGCATGTCCTGCGTGGGCAACCCATCGGGCGCCGCAGCCGGCCTTAAGGTTTTGCTCAAAGGCGGTAATGCCATTGACGCGGCCGTGGCC
>ULQN01001815.1_pt1 | contig 11789 bp, 8 predicted proteins | sample 1954491 | NCBI WGS metagenome assembly ULQN01 (sample SAMEA4835656, study PRJEB28245) | human gut metagenome | biome: gut microbiome; material: fecal sample | place: Denmark | collected 2008
TTTCGATCCTGCCACAGCGCTTTTACCTTCTGCGTCAGCTCTTCATCGTCCCCTGCCTGAAACAGCTCTCCCGTTTTTCCTTCTTCGATCAGCTCCGGAACTCCGCCTGCATTTGTTCCAATGACCGGGGTAGCGTTCAAAACAGACTCCATTACGCTGAAGGGACAGTTTTCGTAACATTCTGATGGGAAAATCGTAAATCGGGCTTCCGCAATTTTTCTGCTCAGCGCCTCTCCCGACAAAAATCCAACATTTTCCACGTTTGGAGCTGCATTTACCAGATTTTCCAGATCTCCGCTGCCGGCAAAAACAAACGGAATTTCCGGCAAATTCCGGCAGACCTTTAACAAAGTCCGGATTCCTTTTTCCTCCGAATATCTGCCAAAATAGAAGACATAATCCTTTTTCTGACTTCCGTCTGACGTCTCCATATCTGCAAAATTGCGCAGCAATATAAGCCTGGGTTTCAGCACAGAATCTGTCGCAAGGCGCTCCTGCATAAACTGGCTCGGACAGATAATCTGATCGATTCTTCGATAGGTTTTGAGATTTCTGTACAGCGTATGTTCAAAAGCAGCCAGAATGCTCTGCACAGTTGATCCATGAATACATTTTCCCTGTACACAACACCACGCATTTTTTTCCATGCATTTCGTGCACCGCTGTCCGGTAATCGGATTCTGCATTAGATGGTTCGGACAGACTAACTGGCTGTCATGCGCCGTGTACAAAATACGCACATGCCGTCCTGTCTGTTTTTCATATTTCCGGATCTCATACAGGATGGAAGGGGTAAGCTGAAAGTTAAAATTATTCAAATGTACAACATCCGGCTGGAAGTCATCCAAAACCAGCCGGATTTTCTTTCGTGCCTCGGACGAATAAATGATCTGAAACGGATACAGGATTTTATTTAATTTCATATCCTTCAGGTTCATGTTTCTGGTATAGCTTTCCACCCGATTTCCAACGATACGGTTCTCATGCTCCATTCCAAAATACTGTACCTCATGCCCCATTTTCTGAAGCTGCTGTCCGATTTTGAAAATATAAGTTTCTGAACCGCCGTTTGGATATAAAAATTTATTAACAATCAGTATCCTCATGCTTTGATTTCCTTCGATATAATTTCAAAGTGCGTTCTACCACATCGTCCCAGTTATAACGACTGCAGATAAAGTCCGCACTCTGTTTCGCCTTTTCCTGTACCATTTCCGGATGTTCCAGCAGCTTTTCGAGCACTCTCTTTAAATCGGCTGTGTCCGATTTACGGAACGTATATCCGCACTGCTGGATCACTTCGGTATTTTCCGGTATATCGCTTACCAGACAGCAATTTCCATAACTCATTGCTTCCAGCAGACTGATGGCCATTCCTTCAATATCGCTTGGCAAAACAAACAGCCATGCATTGCTGTAAAGCTCCTCCAACTCTCTGCCCTGCACAAAACCGGTCAGAACGATCCGGTGGTCTGTTGCGCAGATCCTGCGGATCTCGTCCATATATTCCTGACTGTGGCTGCAGCCGCCTGCAATGACCAGCTTTTTCTCCGTATCCAACTGACGGTACGCATCAATTAAATAATGCAGTCCTTTTTCCGGCACGATTCTCGCCAGAAACAGGATGTAGCCATCCTTTTCCAGTCCAAAACGTTCCTGAATCAAATCAGCTTCCCGGTGTTGTGGTCTGCTGATTCCATTGGGAATATAAACCGTATGCCGCTGATACGTTTCCTGAAAATATTCCTGCACATTTTTGGAAAGGACAATAATTTCATCCGCATGTCTCGCAGCCGTTTTTTCACCCTGCTTCAGCATTTTAGAGGCAAAATTTCCCCATTTTGCCCGCTGCCAGTCTAATCCGTGAATAGTTGCAACCACATGGATTCCAAACAGCTTTGGAATCCAGAGCATCATACAGGGTCCTTCTGCATGATAATGCAGCACATCATAACCGCCTGCGAGAGCTTTTGCAGTCGCCACGATCGTCGCAAGAAAAGAATATACTACTGCATTCAGGCTGCTGTTATGAAATGTTGGTATTGTGATGAGCCGCACCCCTTCGTAAATCCGACCGCGTTTCTCATCGAACTTTTTTCCGGAAACATGATAACCGGAACGATTGTACGCATCTACCTGATGACCGAGCTTTACCATTCTGGTGGACAGTTCATCTACCACAATTTCCACGCCGCCCTCTCTGGACGGTATTCTCTTATGCCCGATCATGGCAATCTTCAGTCTGTCTCCGTTTGTTTTTTTGTATTTTTTTATGTGTTTTTCCGCTTTTTTTCGTTTTTTACTTTCTTTCATCAGATAATATAAAAACGAAAAATTTGTATCCAGATAACGGGGAAATAGCCGCTTCGGATCCTGCATCATACGCCACAGCCATTCCATACACACTTCCTGCATCCAACGCGGTGCACGAAGCACCGTTCCGGCATGAAAATCAAATCCCGCACCAACGCCGAGCATAATTCCGTTCACTTTTCCTTTATGCTCTGCCATCCAGCGCTCCTGTTTGGGCGCGCCAAGACCAACCCAGATAAAATCCGGTTTTGTCTCATTGATCTGTTCGATAATTTCTGCATCCTCTTCTACCGTCATCGGTCGAAACGGCGGAGAATACATTCCAACAATCTGCAGTCTGGGATAGGCTTCTTTCAGGCGTATTCCAAGCTTCTCAATCGTCTCAGGCGTGCTGCCATAAAAATAGTGCCGATATCCTCTTTTTTCTGAAAGTTTAAAGATCGCAGGCATCAGGTCCGGCCCCGGTACTCTTCCTGCCTGTGTATATCCTCTTAATTTCTGTACAATCGAGAGGGGTTTCCCATCCGGCATATTTAAAATGCTTCCGTTTTGAACCTTCCGATATTCTTCGTCCCGGTATGCGGTCACGGTAGTATGCACATTTGAAATACAGATGTACTCCCCTCTCATCTGCTCTAAATATTTGTCGATATATCCTACTGCCTCATCAATATTTGTTACATTGATGTTTGTCTTCAGAATCTCTGTGTAAGGTAAACGTTCCATCTGATTCTCTTTCTCTCTTTTCAGAGTCTTTATATTCCATCCCCTCTTTAAGCCAGCATGACCACATGCGCAGTCTGTCAGCATTTTATTAGTAAATTATACCCCTTTCGGGGAGAATTAACAATCGTTTCCTGCTTTTTCTATGATTAACAAACGGCAGGCTTTTATATATTCCCTTTATAAATCCACTCACAAATTTTAAAAACGGTACCTCCCATCAGAGATACCGCTTTCTCCTTACATCCCAATTTCTTTCAAATATCTCCGCAGCGCATCCTGCCAGGTCGGAAGCGGTGTAAAGCCGTTTTTCACCAGCTTGCTCTTATCCAGTCTGGAATTGAACGGGCGTTTTGCTTTGGACAGGCCATATTCTGCTGTTGTCACCGGCAGTACCGTCAGTCTGTCTTCGGAATACTCTATATGTCCCAGCTCCACTGCCTGTCTGAAAATTTCTTTTGTAAAATCGTACCAGCTGATGTAGCCGCCCTCGTTGGTCACATGATAATAACCGTATTTGTCGGTTTCGATCATATCTACCAGCAGGCGCGCCAGATCATAGGTGTAGGTCGGTGTGCCGACCTGATCGGATACGACTTTCAGGGTGTCATGTGTCTTGCCGACATTCAACATCGTCTTGATGAAGTTCTTGCCGTTGATGCCGAATACCCATGCAATCCGGACGATAAAATACTTGTCCAGGGTCTCCGAAACTGCAAGCTCGCCTTCCAGCTTCGTCTGTCCGTAAACGTTTAACGGCTGGTAGGTTTTGCAGTCCGGATCCCAGGGCTCGGTACCCTGTCCGTCAAATACGTAGTCGGTGGAAAGGTAGACCATCTTGCAGTCCAGCTTCTTACATACCTCTGCGATATTCTTCGTGCCGCCGGCATTGATGCTGCGAACCTTGTCCACCTTATCGTCATCCTCTGCCAGATCCACTGCGGTCCATGCCGCGCAGTGCACGACAGCATCCGGCTTTACCTCCTGTAAAACCGTTTCTACCGCTGCTGCATCGGTGATATCCATCGATACATAAGGCATCTTTGTTACGGCACTGCCGTCTGCAATCCCGCTGTATTCTGCTGCCAGATCCGAGCCAACACCCTCGTGGCCGCGTTTGGCAAGCTCATTCATCACATCATGTCCAAGCTGTCCGGCTACGCCGGTTACCAATACTTTCATTGTAAGTCCTCCGATTATTCTTGCTATTTATAACTATATCATTTTTTCTGAATCAGGCAACGCTTTTTGTAAAAAGCAATGCCAAAGCACGATACCTGATCATAACGATCTTCCAACGTTTTTGCATACATTCTGTCATCGATCTGCATCACAGCTTTTTCGCATTCCTGCTCCAGATCTGTCAGCCGTTTTGCATATTTTACTTCAAAAAGCTCCCGGTCCTTCTCTACGATTCACACCAGATGCCTGGGCACACCGCCGGCATATTTTTCGATTTTATTTTTTTCCCGTTCCCGGATTTTGTCAGCAAGCTCCTGAATGCGGTTTGTGATCCACATGTTTGCGGTTGTATTTTCGGAATAATCCGCCTCGGCATACATGTCAACTCTTCCGTCTGCACGCATCTGTTCTACCTGCTTCATGGCAGCGACGTCGCCCTTTGGATAAATGGCAAAGGTAGAACCGCCGTTTTGATGTACAAGGGAAAAGGCCGGGATATCGCTTGGTCCGTCTGCTATGTAGATCATATTTTCAAATTTCACACGCCGCAGCTCCTGGGGAATCTTGGAATTGACATCGATGCCGTCAATCTTTCCGATTCCTTTATTGATTTCAAAAATCGCACGCGTTTTCGTCGTATTATCGATTGTATAAACGATTTCGTTGATGAGCGGCTGATTATCTGCATCCGGCGCTTCCATCAGTTCGCAGCCCCAGACATCATCCACATAATTCATCAGCTCCATTCCCCGGATTACCTCTGCAAACCCGGTGCTGACAATATAATGCTCTACCTGAATATCATATTCCGAATAACTCGCATCATTTCGGAACATGTTTTTTGTTTTCCGGAAAAATTCCAGCGTCCCCGGATAAAGCTTCTGCAGCTTTCCAAAAGAGCGAAGCTTTGCATTATTTAAGCCCGGGAAAATCCCCTCATGGGCACATTTGATAAAATAATTCAGATAATAGGTGTCGCGATTGACCCGCACGCCGGTTTTCTGGTATTCATCCAGAATTTTATTTTCATCCGCCCAGAACTGCTTCGTCTCAACGCCATATTCTGCAAACATCGGATCCTGCATATATCCGTCGATCAACGTCTTATCGCAGTCCCAGATCACTGCAATCACATTCTTCATACGCGTAGCTCCTCTTGCTTCGCACATTTACTTCCAACAATAGAATACACGCTCTGCGAGTATTCTATTGTCATGAACAATAGAATGCATGCTCTGCGAGCATTCTATTGTCATGAATAAATCTCTTTTACCAGCCCTGTTTCGAACGGAATCTTTACCGCAGTCGGACCAAAGGCATACCCTGCGATATCATAACGGTTAAAGATCACCACCAGCTCATTGTCGGTCAGATACCACTGAATATTGTCGATATCGGACGCTGTCCCTGCAGTATCCGAAATTTCCTTCCTGTCTGCAGCTGTCATGCCGCTGTCTTCCAAATCCTCTTCGGCTGAAAATCCGTAAAACATTCCCTTGACAGTATCCTCGTAGTCTTCAAAGAACATAAAATCCTCCTGTTCTTCCTGAAAAGCCCTCAGAGTGTCCAGAACCTGTGCATACAGGCTGTCGTAATCCTCTGTCACATCCCGCAGTGTCAGCCTTTTGCCAGTCTTTGTGTCATAATTGTAACCATTATAAACGAAGTTCGGATGTGCACCTCCAAGATAGGAATAATCCGTGGTTACGTAGCTGAAGATCCTGTCATCTCCACGCTTCATGGAAATGGTGTCCTCGATGGCATATAAAGAGCCAGTTGTTTCCCAATCGCTGTCTTCCAGGAAGGCCTGCATATCTCCCCATGCTTCCTGCGCCAGCTCATAGGTATCTGCGTTCTGCTGATCCAGCACCTTCTGCAGTGCATCATAGCCGCTGTCTTCGATGGTGGCTTTCTGAACGCTAATTGTGACCAGAACCTCTCCTGCATCGTTTTTCTTTTCTTCCTTCTGATCCTCTACCGTTACCTTGATGTCGGTATTCTCATTTGACGCTGTAATTTCTGTATCCGGGTCTTCTGCAACCAAAATCTCTGCGTCTGTCGCTGCATTCTCCGTGCTTTCCGTTGTATTTCCGGCAATCTCTGATACAGTTTCTACCGCACTTGTTTCTCTATCCGCTGCTGTTTCTACCGTACTTGTTTCTTCATCCGCTGCTGTTTCTGCTGCTCCCTGCATATCTTTTGCAGGGCTGCCGCATGCTGTCATGCTAATGGCCATCGCTGCTGCAAGCATAACTGCTGTCACTTTTTCAGATATAACTATTTTCTTTTTCATTATAATTTTCCCTCAATCTACAAAACAGCGCAAACGCGCCCAATTACCAGTTTGTACCGTCTTGTTCGCTGCTGCACATTTTACCTCAAAAAATATGTGCAATGCCGTGTGTCAGTATTATTATACCGTATTCGAGGAACCGCTTTTCTTAACTTTTCTTAAATAATTCTTCCCTTTCCATCTATCAACACCCAGCCGTTCCAGAGCCTTTTCATCTCCTCCGGCACAATATTCTGGCTGTTTTTATGCTTTGACGGACGGATCATCACCTTATCCGGGCTCGGATTGAGCCGCGCTCCCCAGAAGCTAAAGGTGGAGTTTGCGCAGATATTATGGTTGCAGCAGCTCATCAGCTGCATATCAAACAGGCTGTTTTTCCCGGTATTCCAATCCACGACGGTAAACTCTTTTCCGGGATAGGCATTTTTCGCATATGCAGAGTCATCCGAAAAAACGTAGAAATGTGCGTCCGGTGTCTGCTCCTTTATATACGAAATCGCCGCTTCATAATAAGCATCCGTGCAGATCCCGCCGAACATCTCTGCATTCTGTGCATCCAGATAATCCCCGCGGCGGATATGGATGCTCACAGAGGTTTCCTGCTTCATGCGCTCCATCGTTTCTTTATTTTTCGCGGCAGCCTCTAAATCCCAGCCTTCGCCTTTTTCCGGATCCGGAAAATGAATCTGGCTGCGCAGCATCGGCAAAATATCCGCATAATAAGCCTCGCATGCCCAGAAACCGCTTAAATAAGCGTCCTCCAGATCAAAGATTTCCGGATGATACATGTCGCTTTCCGTAAAATGCCGGTTGCTGCCCCCAAGCAGCTTCTTTTTCAGTTTTCCGACCAAAGTATTTTTTCCAAGAATAGCCTGCTTTTCTTCCTGTGTGCAATATTTTGCAGGAAGATTTTCAAACCAGGACAACTCCAGCTTCCGGCTTGCAAGCACTTTTGTCTGCCGCTCTTTGTCGAGAAACCAGGAAACATCCAGTCTGGCATCTTTTCCCAAAGACTCCAGCTTCCGGTACAATGCGTACTGCTGCATCTGGTTTCCCAGTCCGCCCATCACCTCTACGATAATCATGACCGTTTCCACCTCCCTTTTACCATTCCGTACAAATACTTAAATTCCTCCGTCCTGCCGAATACGACCAGAAAAATCCCATTAAAGACAACCGTAATGATCACGATCATCAGCGCAAATTTTGCAATCGTCACCTGCGGCATCAGCAGATTCTGCAGCGGAATGAGCACTGCCAGCGCAGCTCCGATGACGAGCAGATATTTGATGGACTCCTGAAAATAGGAAATCGCACTTTTTTCAAAGCAAACCCGATAAATAATGATCGGTTTTGTGATATTTGCAATCAGTCCGGATACGACGGTTCCGATAAACACGCCCGCCAGACCGATTTTAAACACCAGAGCGATCGACAGCACCAGATTGACGATACCCTGAAGGATGGACAGATATTTATCTTGTTCAAAAACACCAGCCGCCGTTTTGAAATTCGAAAGCACGACACGTTCCCCTTTAAAGAAATAGTCCGTCAGATACCAGGCGATAATCGAAGTCGCCAACACGCGATCCGCTCCGACATACAGCTCCACGAGAGGAGACAGGAGCAGGAAAAATCCGACAGCTGAAAATCCGTATACCCAGATTGCAAAAAAACGATACACCAGAAACAGCTGAAACTGCTTTTCCCTGCTCTCCGTCGCGATCAGATTTCCAAAACTGGAAATGACGGAGTTGAAAATCAGGTTTACATAACCCGAAACGGAATTGACGATCATCTTGTAGGTTCCGATCAGACCGACCCAGACGACACCCAGACAGGACGAAATAATGATCGCATCCGTCTGCAGACGCGCCATATCCCCGATCCGGTGCAGCATCAGCGCCTTTGTCTTATCCACCACCGCTCCGGTTTCTTCTTTTGTCAGCGGTTCCACATTTTTTTCCAGCAAAAGCGGATATTTGCGGTTCAGATAGCAGCTGATAAAAATCTTCTGTCCGAGGGACACGCCGACCTGGATCAGCAGATATAACAGGTAGTTTGGCAGTACCAGCAGTCCCAGAAGCTGCAGCACCACGGAAACCGCTTTGCTGATGGCATCCGCGTTCGTCTGGATATAGTTTTTCTGCTCCGCATTGGCAAGACTGTATTTATATGCAACAAAATACGTTGTCACCGTGTTGAACAAAAACAGCAGATAGTAAACCCGCAGCTGCCTTAGGGTCAGATAATCTGCGTTTTTGACAATCCAGGGTAAAAACGGTACCAGTGCAAGTCCGATGACAGCAATCACGATGGCAATGGTGCGATACGCTTTTTTATACAGCTGCATGTAGGATTTGATTTTTTCCCGCTCGCCCCGCGCTACCGGACCGTACAGGCTGTAGTTTAAAGCAGTTCCGACGCCAAGCTCCGCAAGGGAAAGCATCGTCAGAATTTCGCTGTAGAGATCCTGCACGCCCAGAAGCGTGTCGCCCAGATGGGTGATAAACACCTGCCGCAGGATAAAATTGAGCAGCGTCGTTGCCCCGCTCCCTAAAAAGCCGAATATTATATTTCTGGTCGCATATCTGACTCTTCCCATGTTTTTTCGTCCTGTTCTCCTGATATTCCTGCCAAACTGTTTGATCGAACTTGTCCTGCGATAGGGCATAAGGATCATTCTGCCCTATCGTTATTCTCTTCCCTGAAAAGCTGCACTGCCAGAAAGGCCAGCGCGCTGCCGCTGCCCCAGGGATAGGTTCCGTATACCTGAGGATATTCCGCAAAGCCCTTGCATTCGCCGGAGCAGTCTGTGACACGCCCATCACGGATGCTCGTCTGCATGATGGCTGCCAGACGGCTCAGTGCAGGGCTCCACTGCTCTGAACGCTGCACAACTGCAGTCTCTGCTGCCAGCCAGGCCCCATATCCGATCATCCCCTCTGCTGAGGTATCCCGGTGTCCCTCCTGTGCCTGCAGCTGCCAGGAAAATCCACCGTCTGCGCGCTGCCATACAAAAATGCTGTCAAGGAGCTGTTGCTGCAGTAAAAGCAGACGATTGCAGCCCTCCCGGGCAACAGACTGGGAGGACGGCTGCGCTGCTGACTGCTCTGCCTGCAGCTTGTCCGCCTGTTCTGCTCCTGCAGGCTGCTCTGCCTGCAGCTTGTCCGTCTGTTCTGCTCCTGCAGGCTGCTCTGAAATCCACAAAATGCTTTGCGACAATCCAAGCAGCATCCAGCCGCAGGCTCTTCCCCAGCCGATTATTCCGTATTTCATGCCGGTCTTTTCATCATAGCCATGATAGGGCAGACCGGTTTTTTCATCCATTCCCTTTTGAAAAAAGAGCTCCAGCTGACGGATTCCGAGGTTTAACAGCTCTTTATCCTGTTTCTGAACACCGTAGCGACAGGCAAAGGGACAAAGCATCCCAAGGGTATCTGCAAACAGCCAGTCCGGATGCTGGCTCCGGTACGCAAGGATGCCGTCCGCATTTTTTTTCGCTGCTTTGATCCAGCCTGCGCAAATGTCCGCCCCTTCCCGGCAGATCCAGAGCGCTTCCAGAGATTCTGCATCTTCCCTTTTTTCCCTCGTCAAAATCTCTTCTGTCCACAGGGCAACGCTTCCATTCATCACATGATCCACATGAGAGATTGGATATCCGCTGTTTTTCCACCGTCTGAGATAGGAAAACACACTGCTCAACGCAGTCTTGTCCTTTGTCTGCTCATATGCCTGCAACAGCCCCATCGCAAGAAGCGCCTGAGGCCAGGAATAACGCTCTACCTTTTCCGGCGTCATGCCCGGGACGCAGGTCTTGATCCACTGTTTGATTTTCTGTTTGGTGGTCACCACCGGATAAGTATCCAGCATCGCTGCTGCCGGTTTTATCATTTCCTGTATCTGGCTCACAATTTTCCCTCCCTCTGCTTTTTATGAACTGCCTGCACGGCTGCATTGTATTTCACGCAACTGCTTCTGATTTTTTACGCTTTCACAGCTCTCTCAATAGATTTTCTGCTTCTTTTGCCTTTTTACAATAGTCCGGCATAATCTGCTGCAGGTGTGCTTTCTGTGCCTGCGCATTTTGATACAGCCAGTCAAATGCGTTGACGAGGTCTTCTTTTTGGGCGAGTGCCTGCACCGGCAGGACATAGCCCTCGTCCGTTCCAAATAAATCCTTTGCGATTCCACGGGCCTTGATCGAATAGCCGACTACCAGCGTCGGCACGCAGGAGGAATATGCCGCGATTGTCGCATGGGTCCGGGCTCCGATAAACATCTCGCAGCGGCTGATATAGCCCTTTAATTCCGGAGCGGACCCATCCGGCAGCTCGATCACACGTCCGGTCGATGCAAAGGCTTCATAAAGCTGCCGGATCGGTTTTCTGTCATCATTGCTTTCCCACACCACATGGGGAATCAGCGCAATATGCAGATCGGTCGTTTCTAAAATATGAGAAATCAGCGCTTTATAGTTCTGCATCGTAATGCCCGGAGTCTTTTCATTGTCCACAATCATCGGACTGATGTTCAGGCCCAGCATCTTTCCGGGAACCCAGCCCTCCGGCAGGGGAGCCAGCTTTGTTTCCAGTAAAAAAGCCGAGTCTGGATATAAATGGATATTTTTGTCAATTCCGGCTTCCTGCAGTGCTGCAAAGGTCAGGCTTTCCCGCGCGACGATCGCGTCGTAGCGCTTCATATCCTCCATGATTTCCGGACGTTTTAACAACTCCGGCTCGATAGAGCAGCCATATAAAACCGTTTTAGCGCCCTGCTTGTGGAACATGCGGTTTGCGGAAATCAGCCGGTCGAGCATGTTGTCATAGCAATAATTATCCCCGCCGATGGAAATATTCAGACGGTGCAGATTTTTCCCGCAAATGTCCTGATACCGGTATTCCATGAAGCAGTCCGGGTCATGTAAAAGCTTTCGCTTCAAATAGTACCAGGTATGCACGAATACATTCTTTTCGATGCTTTTTTCCTGTACAAAGCTGCTGCAAAGCTCCTTCAGGGAATAGGTTTCATCCTCCTTCGGGCGGTTCGTCATCAGAATCGCCGGTTTGGGAAGCATCCGGCAAAGACTGTTGACAATCGCCTCGCAGCCGTGGTTGCCGCTTCCCGCATGCATATATAAAACAATTTTATCGTCTTTCATGATTCCTCTCATTCTGCTTTTACATCATCCAAAAGCAATTCAATCCCTCGGCATCCGGTTCTTATTTTCAACCTGTAACTGTTCAGTACCCCCACAGTTACGCGCAAAAATCCATTC
>ULQN01009942.1_pt1 | contig 11786 bp, 9 predicted proteins | sample 1954491 | NCBI WGS metagenome assembly ULQN01 (sample SAMEA4835656, study PRJEB28245) | human gut metagenome | biome: gut microbiome; material: fecal sample | place: Denmark | collected 2008
AATTCTTTAATGTGCTCGGTTGCCAAAGCATTGGCATCTTCTTCAAACGGATCAATGGTCACCAGTTGCGGCATCGAACGCATCCATGTCATCTGACGCTTGGCTAATTGGCGAGTGGCTGCGATTCCAGCCAAAACGAATCGATCGTAATCAATCTCTCCGAGCAGATAGTCGATAGCCTGACGATAGCCAACAGCTCGCATGGAGGGGCTTTGACGCTCGAAACGATCATCGGCCATGAGATGCTTGACTTCATCGAGAAAGCCCGCCTGAATCATCATTAAAAAACGTTTTTCAATGCGTTCGTGCAAAAGCTTCCGATTCTTGGGTAAGAGCCCTAATGTCAGAAAAGTGTGATCTGATCCTTTATTTTGCTGACTTTGATAATAGGAAATCGGCTTTCCAGTTTGTCGATACACTTCAAGAGCCCTGCTGATACGTTGAGAATCCGTCGGATGAAGCCTGTGAGCAGTCTGCGGATCCACTTCGGAGAGTTTTTCGTGCATGGCCGGCCAGCCCAATTGCCGCGCTTGCCGTTCAATTTCTTCACGCACATTCAGATCACTGGAAGGCATTTGATTTAAGCCCTCTTTGAGCGCCTTAGCGTAAAGCATCGTACCACCGACTATTAAAGGCAGGCGGCCTCGAGCTGAAATCTCAGCAATCAATCTTTCACAATCTTTAAAAAAATCGGCCGCGCTGTAACTATCAAAGGGATCGCGAATATCAATTAAGTGGTGAGGAACGCCTTCTTTTTCCTCTTCGGTGGGTTTGGCTGTTCCAATATTCATCCCCCGATACACTAGGGCCGAGTCTATGGAAATGATCTCCGCATTAAATGTATGGGCAAGCCTCACCCCTAAAGCTGTTTTCCCGCTTGCTGTCGGTCCCAACAATAAGACAGCCTTGGCCATTATTTGCCCCGCATAAAAAGCTTATCTAAGTCAGACATGGACATCTGCACCCAAGTCGGTCTGCCGTGATTGCACTGATCAATACGCTCTGTCTGCTCCATTTGACGCAAAAGCGCATTCATCTCATCAATGCTTAAATAACGATGTGCCCGAACTGCGCCATGGCAAGCCATGGTGGCCAAAATTTCATTGCGTTTTTCTTCCACCAAATTGCTCGCCCCGAACTTTTTAATGTCGGCCAACAACTCCGTAATCAACGCTTCCCCAGTTTTCTCAATATCTGCAGCCAAAACAGCGGGAACAGCGCGCAATCTCAGATGTGTTGGAGAGGCAATTTCCAACTCTATACCCAGATTTAAAAGCAATGACTGATTGTCTTCAAAGGTTGCCATTTCTTCAGCATCAGCCTGAAACACAAGGGGAATTAAAAGCTGCTGAACAGCAAGTGTTTGAGCGTCCATCTGTGCTTTTAATTTTTCATAAACGATTCTCTCATGCGCTGCGTGCATATCCACAAGCACCATACCGTGATCGTTTTCGGCCACAATGAATACGCCGCCAACCTGCCCTAAAGCTCTTCCCAAGGGATAAGTCAGTTGCTCCTGATCATGCGCCTGAGTAAACGCTGTACCCGAGCGGATAGCTTGAACAGTGTCCGGAATAACACACCCTCGAGACGGTTCTGCTTTAGTCTGATAAAAGTCTAAGTACCGATTCAATTGCGACGGTTCATAAGCCGGTGCGGCTTGGGAACGCAACTCAAATGCGCGGGCATGAGTTGAGCCCGTCCCCTCCGATATCGGTTTTTGCACCATTTGAGTGTGCGGTTGAGATTGATCTGAAGCGCCTGCATCACTTTCCATTGCCGATAAGGCGGGAGCTAAAGCGTTTTGAACCGCGTGCATCACAAACTGGTGAACCCACTGAGAATCCCTAAAGCGCAATTCACTTTTTGTCGGATGAACATTAACGTCCACCTTCACGGGATCGATGTCTACAAACAAACAGTACATCGGCTGCAGCTGATTGTGCAGCACATCAGCATAGGCGCTCTTGACCGCATGGGCTAAGAGCTTGTCGCGAACAAAGCGACCGTTGACATAGCAGTATTGAGCGTCGGTTCGAGCACGACCGGCCGTTGGCAATCCTACCCATCCATAAACACGCGCAGAAGCCGTTTCGGCGTAGACCTCGCGTTGTGCGCGAGCAAACTCATCGGGCAGAATCCGGTTGACGCGCGAACGGCTTTCTTCAATAGGTAAAACCAAAACCGGCTTGCCGTTATTGACAAGACGAAACTCAATAGTTGGGTGGGCGATGGCGATTCGCTCCAAAGCCACTTTACAATGCGCCGCCTCCGTTGCCTCTGACTTTAAAAATTTTCGTCTGGCAGGCGTTTTAAAAAACAAATCCTCCACTTCCACCTTGGTGCCTTGAGTGCCGGCCGCAACGTCCACCTCTCCTTCATGAATACTGTATGCACAGGATTGATCCTGTGTTCTGGACGTTAAGGTCAGTGCGCTCACTGAGGCAATCGAAGCCAAGGCTTCACCGCGAAACCCCAGACTTAAAACGTGTTCCAGTTCGCTTAGATCTCGAATTTTGCTGGTTGCATGCCGCTTCAGGGCCAAAGGCAGCTCTTCTTTGGCAATCCCCCGACCATTGTCTGTCACCGTCAGCCGTTTTATTCCTCCTGACTCCAGTCTTACCTCAATGCGGGTGGCATCCGCGTCAATGGCATTTTCGACAAGCTCCTTGAGAACGGAGGCAGGACGTTCAATCACCTCACCGGCGGCAATTTGACTGACCAATTGATCCGAGAGCTCTTTAATCGCTCTTTTTGGGGAATGTTCTGTGTTATTCAGTACTTGCATAATGACGGGATTTTAGCATTGGATTTTCCGCCGGGCTTTGTGTGTTCACAATTTGCTCTTGCCAGCGAACATAGGGCCTAACAAATTGGTGCTTTTACAGCTCTTTAAAACTAGCCTAAAAATGAGTAAACTCTCCAACGTTAAATTAATAAAAATAACCTTATTTTGATTGGCTCCCCCGCTTATGGACTGGTCTTTATTCATTGATTTGTTTACCAACGCCGATCGCTTTTTAATTACGATCGCCAACGATTACGGCATTCTGATTTATATCATCATGTTCATGATCTTTTTCCTGGAAACAGGGATTGTGGTCATGGCCTTTTTACCGGGTGATTCACTTTTGTTTGTTGCCGGCGCCGTGACAGCAACGGGAGCAATTGATCCCTGGTGGCTTACGGGGGTTGTCACACTTGGAGCTATTCTCGGCAATACGTCCAACTTCTATATCGGTTCTTGGCTTGGCCATAAAATCTATGATGGCTCGATCAGCTGGATTGACCAAGAAGCCCTTAACAAAACACATCAGTTCTATTTACTCCACGGCGGGAAAACTATCTTTCTCGCCCGTTTTGTACCCATCGTCAGAACATTTGCTCCGTTAATTGCCGGAGCCGCTTCCATGCCGGTTTGGCGCTTTGAGTTTTATTCCATCACGGGTGCTTTTGCATGGGTTTACGGTTTAGTTTGGGCCGGTCACTTATTTGGCAACATGCCTTTTATTCGTGACCACCTGACAACGATTTTGCTTTGCGGTATCGGGTTTGCTTTAATTCCGACTGCCATCATCGCCGTTTCAAAGTTCTTAAAGAAAAAGAAAGGCGAGCAAAAAGCGATTCAATAATCATTTAACAATGGGCGCAAAATCTCACGGTTCTGCGCCCATTGACTCATAAGGAGAAAGACATGCGACAGTGGGAACACTTTATCGCGATTATCAAAAAGGAAGTTCAACCCGCTTTAGGCTGCACGGAACCAACTTCCATCGCCTATGCCGCAGCCCATGCAGCCAGACTTTTAGGGAAAAAGCCTGAACGTCTTTCTGTCGCAGTCAGTGACAATCTCTACAAAAATGCCATGGGTGTTTTTGTACCGGGAACCGGTCAAATCGGTTTACCCATCGCCGCAGCCGTCGGCGCTTTGGGCGGCAATCCTGACGCCGGGCTTGAAGTATTGGCAACCGTTACACCCGCTCATGTGAAAGAAGCCATGACAATGATTGAAAACGGTTGCGTCAGCATTGAAAGAGCCGATAGTCCCGATGCAGTCTATTGCAGTGCCACTGCATATGCCGGAAGTGACTCCGCGCAAGTAACCGTACAAGGTGACCACACAGGTATTGTTGAAGAACGCAAAAATGGCGAAGTTGTTTTCAAAAAAGAACCCGCTATTACTACCAACGCGGAAGGTCAAAGTGCAGTGGGTGGAGAAGAAATCAACTTAAAGGCTATCTACGATTTTGCCCTCAACGCCCCCTTTGAAGATATTGCCTTTATTCTTCAGGCACGCGATATCAATATGGCTTTGGCCGCCGAAGGCTTGGCAAACGAATATGGTCTTGAACTCGGCCGAACCATCAATGAGCAAATCAAGGCCGGTATTTTGAGTTCTGACCTGATCAACAATATGGCCGCCTGTACAGCTGCGGCCTCTGATGCTCGAATGGGCGGCGCGACCCTGCCTGCCATGAGTAACTACGGCAGCGGCAATCAAGGCATCACGGCAACCATTCCTGTTGTCAAAATGGCCGAGTACGTTAAAGCGGATGATGAAAAATTGGCTCGGGCTCTGATTCTCTCGCACCTTGGAGCTATTTACATTAAATCGCACTACCCATCACTGTCAGCGTTCTGCGGCAACACTGCAACTTCTTCGGCCGTAGCGATGGCTCTCGTTTACCTTAATTCGGGTACATTTGAGCAATGCTGCATGGCCATCAACAACGTGATCAGTGACACTTCCGGCATGGTTTGCGATGGCGCCAAATCTACCTGCGCCATGAAGGTTCACACAGCCGCGCAAACAGCCTATAAATGCTGCTTCTTAGCGCTCGCTGGTCACGGCGTTGAAGGTCAGGGAATCGTCTCTGCCGATGTCGAACAGACGATTGATAACCTTGGTGCGATGATTACCAAGGGTATGCAACAAACCGATGAAAAGATCATCGAAATTATGCGCAAAAATTAATAATCGGGTAAGTGACGGAATATAGCCCGTCCTAAAGAGTCCATACCGTTATCGAGCTGGACTCTTTTTTTTTAAGAAGAAGGCTTGTGCTGCTCGTTTTAGGCGCTATTTTGATCTGGTTTTGAATGCTCAATCAGCTTTTTGTACGCAATGAGCAGCCTGTTGTTGAGCAATCTCAATACAATAATTTAATTGTTCGATAGCTCTTTCAGCAATTAAGCATGTTAAAGCGTCAGCACAACTATCTTCATCATACAATGCTAACGCTTCGTAATATCTCTCTTTATCTTCCGCATAACGAATATTGACAGGCCAACAACCTTCTCTAACCAGCATATAGTTTAAGAGAAGTCGTGCCGTTCTTCCGTTTCCATCGGAAAAGTGAGCATATAGATGGCAAATCTAAAATAAGATAATTAAACGAAAAATGCTGTGCCTGATTCTAGCAAATACTATCGCAAGAGAACTATGCGAAATACATACAAAAATCCCGAGACTCTTCAAAATAGAACCCCGGGATTCAAGTTAAACTAAAAATGCTTACTGAGCGCGTTTTTCTAAAATTTCAATGGCAGGTAAAACCTTTCCTTCCAAGAATTCAAGGAACGCTCCGCCACCGGTTGAGATGTAAGAAATACGGTTAGAAATACCGAATTTACCAACTGCGGCTACCGTGTCACCACCACCTGCAATGGAGAAAGTGCCGTTTTCAGTTGCCTTGGCAATAGCTTCAGCCATCACTTCAGTACCGTGAGAATAGGGCTCCATCTCAAATACGCCCACCGGACCGTTCCAAACAATCGTGCCGGCCTTTTGCAAGATGTCAGCTAAAGCTTGAGCCGTTTCCGGTCCCACGTCCAAAATCATTTCATCGTCTTGTACATCCTCAATGCGACAAGTACGATGTTCTGCCGTCTCAGAAAATTCCTTAGCAACCACAACGTCTGTCGGCAAAGGAAGCGTCGCGCCCTTTTCTTCCAAGGTCTTTAAAATCTTCTTGCATTCGTCAAGTAAATCAGCCTCAGCCAAAGACTTGCCAACCTTGTAGCCGGCAGCCATCAAGAATGTGTTGGCGATGCCGCCGCCCACAATCAGCTGATCCACTTTTTGAGCAAGGTTATTCAAAATGGTCAACTTCGTTGATACTTTGGAACCACCGACAATAGCAACCAACGGGTGCTTGGCTTCTTCAACGGCCTTGGTCAAGGCTTCAATTTCGGCGGCCATCAATGGACCCGCACAGACGACATCGGCGTACTGAGCCACACCATAGGTCGATGCTTGAGCACGGTGAGCTGTACCGAAGGCATCGTTTACAAAAATGTCACAGAGCGCACCGTACTTCTTAGAGAGCTCTTCCGTGCACTTCTTTTCGCCCACGTTGCAACGGCAGTTTTCAAGCATAACCACTTCACCAGGAGCCACTTCAAAGCCGCCGTCAACCCAATTGTCAATTAAACGAACGGGGCTACCTAATAATTCAGCCATGCGTTGAGCAATCTTCTCGAGACTGTCAGCCGGGGTCTTTTCGCCTTCCTTAGGACGGCCCAAGTGACTTACCACCATCACTCGAGCCCCCGCATCACGGGCCATGCGAATGGCAGGCACTGAGGCAACCAAACGGGCCTCATTTGTAATGTTGCCGTTTTCATCACGCGGAGCGTTCAAATCAGAACGGATGAACACGCGCTTATCCTTCAAGGCTCCGGCCTTGACCAATTGTTCAAGAGTTGTCACTCGCATGGTTTATTTCCCTTAAAAAGAAAAAGACTAATTCAGTAATTATAAATGGCTCACTTTAAGACCACGGGCTCAGGTTCCAACCGCACACCGAATTTTTCCTCAACCGTGTCTTGTACAAAGGAAGCAAAATCAAGTAATGCCTGACCGTCAGCCGCGCCGTCATGGTTAACCAAAACCAGGGCTTGTTTTTCGTATGTTCCGGCAAATCCGTGACGCACCCCTTTTAATCCCGCCTGGTCAATGAGCCAACCGGCTGCTAATTTCTCACGGCCGCCCGATAAGGGATAGTGAACAATGCTTGGGAATTGCTCGAGCAATTGTTGGAAAACCTCACGCGTGACGACCGGATTTTTGAAAAAAGAACCAGCACTCGGCAATACTTTCGGATCAGGAAGCTTACGCGAACGGGCGGCAACAACCGCTTCAAAAATAGCTTGTGGCGTTGTCTCTTGAGAATCTTTAAATCCCAACGCCAACTCTTTGTAGCTCAAGTTTGCTGACCACTGGGAATCAAACGCCAACTCAACAGCAAGAACGATCCATTTTGATCCGGCTTGCGTTTTAAAAACGCTATGTCGGTAGCCAAAATCACACTCTTCATTTGTAAGCGTACGCACTAAAGACGTTTGGGGATCAAAAACTTCCACGCTTCTGACAAACTGTGCCACCTCGGCTCCGTAAGCACCGATATTCTGAACAACGGCTCCGCCGACTGTTCCCGGGATTAAAGCCAGATTTTCAGGGCCACCCCAACCTAAATCCAAAACTCTTCGGACCGTTTCATGCCATGACTCACCGGCACCAACCTTTACAATTTTTTCGTCTGTTCGTGCTTCAAAACCCTTCATATTCATCTTGATAACCAATCGATTAACAAGATGAGAAGCAATCAGCAAATTCGAGCCCCCTCCCAAAATGAAGGGCTCAATATTCTCCCGACGAGCAAAGTCCAGTACCAGTTCCAACTCTCTACGGTCTGTCACTTCTGCAAAATAACGCGCTTTAGCACTGACAGCCATCGTATTGTGGGGCTTTAGGTCCACAAAGCTTCGAACAAGAAGCGCTTCTTCTATACGTCGAAGGACACTCGTAGTATCCAACTCATTTTCATGCATCAGTTCATCAATGGTGCCCTGCGGAATGAAGCGATCTTTAATCCCCAAAACTAAAACAGGCACATCCATTCCCATTTCAGACAGGGCCTCAAGAACACCACTTCCCGCGCCGCCCGCCGCAACACCGTCTTCTACTGTGCAAAGCAAGTCATGCGTTGCCGCCATTTGAGCCAACATTTCACGATCAAGCGGTTTTACAAAGCGCATATCCACCAAAGTGGCATCAAGCTTCTCGGCCACTTCACGCATCCGGCTAACCATTAAGCCAAACGCAAGAATCGCCACCCGTTTATCCTGTTTAGTGCTTTCTCGAATAATTCGAGCTTTACCGATTTCGAGAGTTTCCAGGGCTTCATCCTGAAGAACTCCGGGACCTTTACCTCTCGGATATCGGACCGCGGCCGGCGTATCCATTTTGAAGGCGGTCGTGAGCATCTTTCGACACTCGTTTTCATCCGACGGCGTCATGATTGTCATATTGGGGATACTGCGTAAATAGGCAATGTCGAAAACACCCTGATGTGTCTCACCATCAGCCCCCACCAATCCGCCACGGTCAATGGCAAACATCACTGGAAGATTCTGGATGGCGACATCATGCAAAATCTGGTCATAGGCCCGTTGGGCAAAAGATGAATAAATCGCCACCACCGGCTTGATGCCTGAAGTTGCCAGCCCTGCCGCAAAAGTGACGGCGTGTTGCTCGGCAATAGCCACATCGCGGTAGCGCTCCGGAAAACGCTTTTCAAATTCGACTAAACCTGAACCCTCTCGCATAGCGGGAGTTATGGCATAGAGTCGTTCATCGACCGCTGCCATATCGCAAACCCAGCGGGAAAACACTTCCGTGTAAGTGGGGTGTTTCGGATCAGACTTTTTCTCAACGATTCCTTTTTCAGGATCAAATTTCCCGACACCGTGATAGAGCGTGGGATTTTCTTCCGCAGGCGTATACCCCTTGCCTTTTTTTGTGACGACATGCAAAACCATGGGACCGTCAAGCGCCTTGATATTTCGCAAAACTGTTATGAGGTTGGCAATGTCGTGGCCATCGACCGGACCGTAGTAGTTAAGATCAAAGGCAGAAAAAAGCGTAGAGTGAGGCGCGACAAAGTTAACCGTGCGCTGCTCCATGCTTTTGAAAAGATTCCAAAGCTTAGGAAGCGGCTTCAAGGCGCGTTTTGAGAAATTGCGTGCGCTTGAAAACGCGTGACCGGATACAAGCTTGGCTAAGTGATGGTTTAGTGCACCAACCGATGGCGAAATAGAACAATCATTGTCATTGACGATGATTAAAAGCTTAATGCCATCCTTATATGTACCGGCATGGTTGAGCGCTTCAACGGCCATACCACCCGTCAGTGCTCCATCTCCGATAACCGCGATGTGCCAAGCGTCCTTCTCGCCGTTTAGGGCATCGGCAACAGCCATACCAAGAGCGGCAGAAATAGAAGTGGAGCTATGAGCTGTGCCGAACGCATCGTGCTCACTTTCTCCCCGCTTGGGAAAGCCCGAGAGTCCATGATATTGCCTCAATGTCTTAAATTGGTCCATTCGCCCGGTGAGCATCTTGTGGGCATAAGCCTGGTGCCCAACATCAAAAATGATCTTGTCGTAAGGCGAATTGAAAACATAGTGAAGAGCCAATGTCAGGTCAACAGCCCCCAGGCTACTTGCCAAGTGACCTCCTGTTTTTGAAACAGAGTCAACCATAAACTCTCTTATTTCCCGAGCCAGCGTCGGCAGCATTGGCACAGAAAGCTTTTTCAAATCTTTCGGAGAATGGATTCTATTGAGTAAACGCATCTCTTCCCCTGTCAGTGATCTCGGCTCAAAATATAGTTGGCAATATCGGCCAGACGTTCCGTTTTGCCCTCATACTCTTTGGACAACTTTTCAATGGTCTGCAAGGCCTCAAGCGCCCGACTGATTTCATTTTGAGCCATCGTGCGAGATTGTTCGAGCCCTAAAAGCGATACAAAGGTGGGTTTGTCCTCGGCCGCATCTTTGCCGGCCGTTTTACCCAAAACAGCCGTTTCAGCCGTCACATCCAAAACGTCATCGATGACCTGGAAAGCCAAGCCGATAGCGTCGGCATACTGTGCGACTAACCCAATTAATGAGGCCGGAGGCGTTTGCTCTGCACCATAAAGCCCCATGAGAGCGCTCGCCCGAACCATGGCACCGGTCTTCATCCTATGCATCAACGTCAACGTATCCAGATCAAGTTTTTGGTGAACCGATAAAAGATCCACTGCCTGACCGCCGCACATACCGGCCGATCCGGCCGCCGCGGCCAATAATTTAACCAGCATGGCAATCTGCTCACCCGGCAATTTTGTTTGTGTCAGTTCAAAAAAAGCTTGTGCCTGAAGGGCATCACCGGCAAGCATTCCCATGGCTTCGCCGTATTTTTTGTGTGTTGTGAGTTTACCGCGGCGTAGAGTGTCGTTGTCCATGCATGGCATGTCATCATGAACAAGCGAATACGAATGGATATATTCAAGAGAAAGGGCAATATGGTCCAGCGCTTCTTCTTTGGCGCCAACCAGTTCCCCGGCGGCGTACGCCAATAACGGACGAATGCGCTTGCCACCATCTAAAACGGCGTAACGCATGGCTTCATGAAGTTTCCATGGCAAACGATTATCCGGCGGCAGCGCCTTCTTTGCGCAAAGTTCAAAATGCGCTGCGCGTTGAGCGCTCCAACTCTTAAAGTCCATCCGTAATTCCTTTCTGACGAAGTTCCATTTCCCGCAGAGGCACTTCGGTACCATCTTCAAGCTGTCGGACTACCTCAGCGGCCTCACTGAGTAACTCCTGACAACGAGCCGACAATTCCTTTCCACGCTGATAGGCCTTAACGCTCTCTTCAAGCGTAAGCTCTCCCTTTCTCATCGTCTCAACAATAGCCTGCATCTCTTGCATAGCTTCTTCAAATGATAATTTTTGAACTGATTTCGGTTGAGCCATTTCACCCTCATCGTGACATCCACATCCTACCCATTTTACCGCAGGTTCCGTTTAGGAACGCCGATGAGAATCAGCTATCATCGCTTTTTGAAGTTTGCATTTAAAAATCCTTGACTTCCTCTTCATAAAAATGAGAGGTCAAGCTTATTTGATTTAACTTAATGTAAAAGCCAAAAAAGACCGTTTCAGGCAAGTGTATATCAATTTAAATCATAAAAATCAGTGACTTTTTTAGCTCTCACCGCTCCTTGCCACCCAAATAAGAAAACACAGTGTCTCGCCTGGCTTTATTCATAAGCGGTTATTTTGATGCGGCTTTTGAGACACTGCTTCACACTTTAAAGTTTTTAGCCGAATTGCACCTATCGGCGCGACTGCTATGATTGATTTATATAATCCTTTTTGTGTAAAAAAGTTCTGCAACTTCTGTGAATTTAAAAATGGATAGAGCTATTTTTTACCGTCAATGGAAATTACCCTGCGGGCCAATGATTGTCGCCTCCTTAGACAATAAATTAGTGATGACTGACTGGTTAAACGGTTGGCACCATCAAACGATTCTTAACCGATTTGAAAAGTTACTTAATCTTCCTTTTAAAGAAGCAACGACGGCTGTCATTGATTGCGCCATTGATCAACTGCAAGAATACTGCGAAGGGAAAAGAAAGCAGTTTGATCTTCCCATTGAACTCATCGGGACGCCATTTCAGATAAAGGTCTGGCAGGCTTTGCAAACGATTGCTTACGGACAATATGTTTCATACGGTGACATCGCTCAAGCGATCGGGCAATCTAAAGCCGTTCGCGCCGTTGGCGGAGCAGTCGGCCAAAATCCCTTATCAATCATCATCCCATGCCACCGCGTTATCGGTTCTAATAAGACGCTGACCGGATACGGCGGTGGTTTTGAGGCTAAGCGATTTTTGCTCAATATCGAAGGTTATCGATTCTAGGCAACCGCTTTCTGGCCGAGCTATGCT
>ULQN01010225.1_pt1 | contig 11713 bp, 8 predicted proteins | sample 1954491 | NCBI WGS metagenome assembly ULQN01 (sample SAMEA4835656, study PRJEB28245) | human gut metagenome | biome: gut microbiome; material: fecal sample | place: Denmark | collected 2008
TGTATTCCCGAACGCGTTCAAACTGCGCCCCGGAAATTAAGGGGCCCATACGGGTTGCCGGATCCGTGGGGTCTCCCATCGGGTAGTCTGCAAGAACGGATTTGAGAAGCGCTTCAGCGGTTTGGAGCTTTTCAGCAGGAACCAGAAATCGAGATAGCGCCGTGCAGGTCTGTCCGGCATTGAGGAGCAAGGAATCCAGCACTTTCTTCGCGGCCATCCGGCCGGCCTCATGCCCCTCGAGCTCCGGCAGCCACACCGCCGCTGACTTGCCTCCGAGCTCCAAAATGAGGCGCTTCATCATCGGGGCAGCACGGCCTGCAATTCGGCGCCCGACGGCTGTTGATCCCGTAAAGGAAATCAAATCGACCCCTGCATGCCCGGTCATGGCCTCCCCTACGGTTTCACCGTATCCCTGTACAAGATTGAGAACCCCGGGCGGAAATCCGGCCTCTTCAAAGGCTTCAATGAGCAAAACGGCGGTAAGCGGCGTCCATTCGCTCGGCTTGAGCACAACCGTGCAGCCCATAAGCAGCGCCGGAACAACCTTCTGAATGATCTGCCCCAAAGGGTAATTCCACGGCGTAATGGCAGCGACGACGCCGACAGGCTCACGCATGACGAGGGAAGCGGGGAATGCTTCTTCTGCGGCAATCGACCGTGCAGCCGCAATAAATGCGGCCGTGCGTTTTTGCTGATAAAGGCAGTGCTTGCTTCGTGCGAAAGCAACCGGAGCACCGAGTTCGGCGACTTCGAGTTCAATGACGTCTTCCGTTTTTTCGCAAAAACGCCTGAGCATTCCTTCCATCAGCGCGATGCGCTGCGCGAGCGGCGTACTGCACCAGCGGGGAAATGCGCTTTGAGCCGCTGCGACGGCGGCATCCACCTCTTCGGGCGTACCGTCCGGAACACGCGCGAATATTTCACGTGTCGCCGGATTTTCAACGTCAATCATGGCGCCCTTAGGGGTTGTCCAGACGCCGTTAATGTAATGTTTTCCAAAATGCGAGTTGGCTGCGCGCATACGGATCTCCTCACTCCTTCGAGCAACAACACAATCCCGGGCTCCAACCCACCATTGTACGCATCATCCTTTGTCTGAACCTGCTAGGCAAGGCAATCGGCCTTGGATTCGCCCCTGCGCCGTGCCGCGCCCGAAAAAAACTATTCAGAGCGACGGTTCATTTGATCTTTGACGCAGGACTTGAGCGATTGTCTTGTCCTGAAAGCTCTGGAGACCGCGCTATTCTCCATGGCACGCATAACCATTCCTTGAAGGACATTTTCATGCCGCAGGACACATTGGAACAACGCGCCGTTCTTTGGACACAGGCGCTCGTCCGAGTCCCAAGCGTTTCTGGGTCACCCGCCTGTCTGCAGGTGCTCGAAACCGCTCGGGACCTTATTGAATCAACGGGCGTCGAGGCCGACATCCGCATTCTCTTCCCTGAAGCGCCCAACCCGGTGCTGCTGGCCCGAACCGGCCGCGGCAAAACGGGCGTGCCGGAACTCATGCTCTCAGGGCACGTCGACGTCGTCCCGCCCGCGGGCATGGAAGATCCTTGGAGCGCCCGCATCGAGGGTGACCGCATGCACGGACGCGGCACAACGGACATGAAGAGCGGCGCAGCCTGTGCGCTCACGACATTTTGTGAAGCCGCTCGTCAAGGCGTCGACGGCGTACTTTGGCTCATTCTCTCTACGGATGAGGAAACCGCGGCACAGGGTGTCGTCAGAGCATTGGGCTCTCCGGATGCTCCGCGTCCTCAGCTCTGCGTCATTTGTGAACCAACGGGGCTGTGCGTACGTTCAGCACATCGCGGAGACTGCTGGATCCGCGTGGACTTTACCGGCAAGAGCGCTCACTCGAGCCGCCCGCATCTCGGCATCAATGCCATTGAAGCGGCGGCGCTCTTTATCGTTCACGCCAAAAAACGTCTTCCGGAACTGCTCGCAGAAAACGCCGCAGCAGGTCCGGCCTCATCCTCTATTGATCTTGTTTCGGGCGGCGCAGCGGAAAACGTTGTTCCGGCAAGTGCGTCCGTCACCATCGACTTTCGCTATCAAGGCGTGGAGTCCGCCCAAGTGCAGTGTGACCGCATTGAAAAGATTCTGAGCGAAGTTCGAACAGACCCCGACTTTCCTCCGGTTTCGACTTCACTCACGGTAACGGGCGACTGGACGGCACTCTCCACGGACATGACGCAGCCCTTGGCACAGGCTGCAGTTGCTGCGCTTGGCGAGTCGCTTGGGCATATTCCTGAAACGACCGAAATGACGGGTTGGGGTGAAGGCGGTTCAATGCAGAAATTCGGCATTCCAGCCTTCTATTTCGGGCCTGGCGACGGACCGCTCGCGCATACGCCCAAAGAGTCGGTCAGTGTTTCCGAAATCAAAACGGCCGTCCAAGCGCTCTTTCATCTCGTAGATCGGTTGGTCGTCCATCCGAAGCTCTGAAATCAGTATTGACGCAGGATAGTATGGATTAGAGGCGAAGGCGCACCACATCAGTGCGCCTTCGCCTTTTTCATGTGCTTCCAAAGACGGTTCGTTCTTCCCGCGCGTGCATGAACCGCTCCTACGAACTCAGCACACCGCTTCAGCAGAACGGCCCCAGGCTAGCTCTGCGCCTGCGAGAGCAGGCATCCCAATGAGTTTGGCACCGTCTTTGCTCATTATTTTTTTACAGTCCCTCCCTATTGAATCGGGCAAGACGCCAGACTCAATGACGGCCGCCTTTCAGATTATTTCAAGAGTTGAATTGCCATGACCAAAACCTTCCGCATGCTGATGCTCACCGGTGCCCTCGCCGGCGCTTTTGCCGTCTCCACAGGCGCTTCCGCCAAGGAAATCACCGTCGCGCTCGCCTCCACCTTCACGACGATGGATCCTTACGATGCCGGCGACACGCTTTCGCAGAACTCGGCCAAGTCAATGTACGAAGGGCTTTTTGGTCTCGACAAGGACATGAAGCTTAAGAACGCCCTTGCCACCGGCTACGAAGTGAGTAAGGACGGTCTGGTCTATACGGTGACGCTCAGAAAAGGCGTGATGTTCCATGACGGTACGGAATTCAAAGCCGATGCCGTCAAAGCCAATTTCGACCGCGTGACCAATAAGGACAATGCACTGCGCCGCTACACGCTCTACATGAACATTGCGAAAACCGAAGTCGTTGATGACTATACGGTGCGCATTACGCTCCATACGCCGTTCTCGGCCTTCATCAATCAGCTTGCCCATCCGGCCGGCGTGATGATTTGCCCGAAGTCGCTTGAAAAATATCCGGGCAAGCAGATTGCTTTCCACCCCTGCGGCACGGGTCCCTACATTCTGAAAGATTACAACCCCTCGGAAATTCTCCATGTCGTCAAGAACCCCAACTACTGGCAGAAGGGGCTCCCCAAACTTGACGGCATTTACTTCAAGCCGGTGCCGGAAAATTCAACGCGTGTAGCCATGCTGCGCACGGGCGAAGCACAGTTCATCTTCCCGGTTCCGCCCGAACAGGCCAAGACCTTGACTGGCAGCGACAACCTTGAAGTGACGGTTTCGCCCTCCATCATTGAGCGTTACGTCGCTTTCAACACTAAAACCAAGCCCTTCAACGACGTACGGGTGCGCAAAGCGCTCAATTACGCCGTCAATAAAGAAGCCCTTGCCAAGGTGGCCTTCAGCGGCTATGCCGTTCCGGCCACGGGCTCTGCACCGGAAGGCGTCGACTATGCCAAGGTCTATGAACCCTGGCCTTACGATCCCAAGAAAGCTCGCGAACTCCTGAAGGAAGCGGGCTACCCGAACGGCTTCACCGCAACCCTCTGGTCGCTTTACAACCACACCACTGCACAGAAAGTCATTCAGTTCCTGCAGCAGCAGTTTGCTCAGGTCGGCGTCAAGGTTTCCATCCTTGCCATGGAAGCCGGTCAGCGTAATGAATACCTGCTGAAAAAACCTGAAGATGCCAAGCTCAACATGCTCTATGCCGGTTGGTCGAGCTCCACGGGCGAACTTGACTGGGCGCTCCGTCCGCTGCTTGCGACGGCAAGCTGGGCGCCGGTGGCAGGCAACTACGGCTTTTATTCCAGCAAGGTGCTCGATGACAGCTTTACGAAAGCACTGCTCACGACGGATCGTGCTGAAAAAACTAAGCTCTATAACGCCGGTCAAGATGCCATTTGGAACGATGCGCCGTGGATCTTTCTCATCAACGAACAGAATGTTTCGGCCAAGGTTAAGAACCTGAAGAAATTCTACGTTCAGCCTGATGCCGGCTTTGACTACTACGAAGCGGAGCTCGATTAACCGCCGCAGGGATGCAGCACACGCAACGGACAAATGGTCCCGTGTGCTGCATGGCTGTTGATTCAGAACTCACGAACAGCTCCGCTTCGCTTTTCCTTCCGTCAGCCTGCGGTTTCTCGATGAAACCGCGGGCTTTTTTTCGCCGCAGTGTGAATGCTCTGGCGTTAGGAAAGTTTTGTCGGCTTAACCCTCAGTTCGACTTCTGCCTGCTCCTCAGCTTCAGCCGCTGCCAGGGCAGCAGGTCTCGTCCGCCGCACAACGAGCAGCAGCACCAGAGCAATCAGTCCGGAACCGAGCATCACTGCAGCATACTTCCAGGCCTCCCCCAAAACGATGGGAATGAGGAGCGCCGATGAAACCGCAAAAGCGCCCGTCTGAAAAAACTGCTGCACTGAAGCGGCCAAGCCGCGGCTTTTGGGGAAATAGTCGAGGTTCATCACGTTGAGTGCCGGGCGAACGGCCGCTGCCGCAAGGTTATAAACAACCGGCGCCAGCAGCACCCAGGGGAAGACGGCAAAAGGGCCGTGATCGAATACCACGCCGAATAAGCCCGATGCCGCCAAAATGCCTACTCCCCCAAAAAGGAGCCGATTCTGACCGAACATCGCCAGCAGGTGAGCACAGGCCCAAGAACCCGTCATGCCGGCAACCACCATCGGAATCATCAGCCAGCCGAATTCATCTACCCCGAGTCCCATCACATTGAGGACAAAATCAGCCGCGCCTGCAGAATAAACAATCAAGCCCAAGAAAATAAAGCCGTGAGCAACAACGCCCGACGTGAATGCGGGGACTTTAAGCACCTCGCCATAACGAAGCAATGTCGCCCACGGACGAAAAGAAACACGGCGTGCGCTAGGGAGCGACTCTTTGAGCACGCATGCTGAGCAAAATGCCATCGCCGCGCTTAAAACGGCTAAAAAGATAAAAATGGACCGCCAGCCCAGATGAACGGTCAGTTCACCCCCGACAACCGGAGCCAATGCCGGCGCCAGCCCAAAAATAACCGCGATGAGTGCGATGATTTTTGCTGCATCACCCCCGCTCCAGCGATCTCGAACGATAGCCTGAGTGACAACAGGCCCCGCAGCCGCTGCCATCCCCATCACAAACCGCCAGATAAAGAACGCTTCCATCGAGTCGGCAAAAAGAAGCCCCAGCGACGAGACAGCAAATACCATCATTGAGAGGGCAAGCACAGCCTTTCGTCCGAAAGCATCCGAAGCCGCCCCTATCAGAAGCGACGTACAGGCAAATGCGGCCAGATAGATCGAAAGCGTCTGCTGCACGGTGACGAGCCCAACGCCGTAATACCGACCTATTTCATCGAAGGCGGGAACATACGCATTGGCAGCAAAAGGACCGATAGAAGAGACAAATGCAAGAAGCGCAGCATCTTTGGCCGTAGGACGGCCGGATTTTGTCGCAGCTGCGACCTCATGATCCTCTGCGGCAGCCGTTTTCGAATCATCAGCAGGTGTTTTCACAAGAGACATAAGGGTACGGGCTTGTCATTCATCGTGAGCCCATCAATATTCATCAGACTTCTCGGCGAAGTCTAAAGCAAACCTTGCCCCCATCCGCCGATCACGCCTGCCTCCGAATAGTTTTGTTTTCAAAAAGTAAACAAGAATATTTTGTATAACCAATATGCATATCTTTACGGCCTGCTTGATATTTCGAAATGCATTTTTATTCATAACCAGTTCAAAGAATAAACGTATGTCTTTATAGCTTTTTGTATTTCTTCCCTAAATTTGCCTTAATTCGCCAAATAGGTACTAACCCCAATACCGGTTGATGATTTAGTGTTGATGAATTGATTTTTCCAGTTTGAGTTGCAACTTCTTTAAAGACCGCGTAATCTTGAACCCGAGATCAGGTAGATCTCAAGTTTTTAACAGCTCATACATGTCATAGGAGAATTAGTATGACCGGCAGCAATTTTCGTTCTATTCGCGAACATCTCGAACTCTCTGTTGAACAGCTCGCCGATATCCTGCGCGTTTCTGCTCATCAGATCATTGCTTGGGAACACGGTATGTCCCAGATTCCTTCTGTTTATGCTGATCGTCTTTTCCGCTTTGACCGTCACGGTCTTTGCTTCTTCGCACCGCGCAGCTAATTAACTGATTATTAAGTAAATAATATGAATAAATCTCGAAAACGTCCGCCGGACGATCCTGCGAAATAAAGGGGCTGCACCTGTAATTGGGTACAGCCCCTTTCTTTTGCCTGCCCATCTTCACAAGGCCAAAACGCTTTCTTTAAACCTATATGCCTCAAAACATCAAGATTCTGCCGCTATTGCTGTTTCAGTGACCGGATCTTCTACGCTAGGTACTAACCCTAAACTGAATTGTCGGTTTGGTTCTCTGATGTTTGTTTTTCGATTTATCTGCTTGCAAGCCTAAATAAAGCTGGTGTACTCTAATCGCGAGATCAGGAATATCTCATTTTTAGAACAATTCAGTAATTTTGGACTACATAAATGTTTTCTTCGATTCTTAGAATTTGCGGTGCTCTTTTTGATGCTTTTGCCCAAGACTTTATCAATACCTTCTGCATGGGCATCTCCCGAGACCTCCATGAAGTCAGTGCGCCGTTCCCCGCAGAAGATAATTCGACGTCAACTCGCACCGCTTGAAGTCTATTTTCATTCAATAGGAGTCAACATGCCGGAATATCGAAAACCTCCAGTTGACGAAGCTCCCAAATAAAAGGGCTGTACTTGAAGTACAGCCCTTTTATTTATCAGCTTACATAATGAGTGTATCGTATTCAATTAATATTTCTTCTTCTGTTTTCAAAAATCTTCACTTATTACATTTCGTCTGACAGAATTAAAGGCTATTTTATTTTTAGGTATTAGCCCTTAATAGGATTGATAGTTTAGCGATTCATTCTTTTTTAATTCATCATCGACTTGCATCTCTTTTATGAGAGGGGTAATCTAAGTCTCGAGGTCAGGAAGATCTCAAGTTTTTAACAACACCATTGAATCTTTAGGAGTTTTAAAATGGCTATGCATCTTATTCATACGATCGGTTCCATCATCGCTGCCTTTGCAGAAGAGTATTTGAATACCTTCTGTCTGGGTGTTTCCCGCAATATGCGTTCTGTCAGCGTTCCGTTCGCGAGCGAACAGCACTAATCTTTAAGAGGCATCACAATATGGGTAAACCGCGAAAACGCCTAGACGGCGAATCTGCAAAATAAAGGGGCTGCACCTGATAATGGTTCAGCCCCTTTCTTTTGCTTCTAACGCCGCGCTAGACCGCTTTCTCTGCTACTAGGTCTCTCGGCCTTGCCCGGCCCAAGAACGATGTCATCTGGGCTCTGCCGCCGTTCGCAGACGCAGCGCCCAACGCTCTTTTAATAGGCTCCTTTCTTAAAGCCTAAGGTCACTTGATCCAGCCACAATGCGTCGGATATCTTGTTGAAAATATTTCTCTTGGCCGCGCCGCCCTTCTGCGCGGGGGGGGGGGAACTTTTCCTCGGCGCTCTTGTTTGATAGCGGCACTCCGGGCAGGTATCTGTTCGAGCGCAGCTGTATCCGTCTCCTCCAGAATCTTGCTTTCAAACGAGGTTGCCGCTTCATGCTCGGGCTCAGCCGCTCTGACGGGCTGCTGCAGTTCTCTCTCAGCTGCAGCGTCCTCATCGTCGATCACCTCTGTGCCTTGAGCCCCATTTTCAGAGGTTGCAGCAATGTATTCTTCTACCGTCAGCTGATGAACCGGCGCCAATAAACGATAGCCGCGTTTGGGTACCGTTTTGATATATTCCGGTGCTTCTTTAGCACTGCGGCCGTCTTTTAAAAATTTTCGTAATTCGAAAATAGCCTGAGTAATGGCCTGATCCGTTACAACATCCCGATCCCAGCAATTATCAATGATCTCTTGTCTGGAAACGACCTCCATAGGATGCTGCGCAAAATAAAACAATAGATCCATCAGCCGCGGCGGCAGGACGCTTCGACGGTTTTTTCGCCGAATTGAATTTGATCTCGGATTGGCAACCCAATCCGCAACAGTAAAAAATGCACTCTCCATTGTTCCCTCTCGAATTAACTGTCGTGACCATCTTCTATTGTTATTAATCGCGGCCCTTATACTGATTCTCATTGTAGTTGATCAGTTCGATTGAGTACATCACCCTATTAGAATAGCAAGAAAAATGCATATTTACCGTTTATCGTTGTTTATCAACTTATTGGTGATGTACTCATACTTATCTGCGTCAACATATAAACTCAGTATTTATACGCACTGCGGATTCAAAGTCTCCTCAAAGCATTTACATCTGTAAACTCTTAAACTGTTAAATACTGCCCCGTGGGCTTAGCCAAAATATCTTTATTGATCAGGGAGCTCTGTGCTCCCATCCTTGGCAACAAAGAGACCATAAAACGCAATGCCCAAGAAGAAGACAATGGTCGCAAACTTCATGACATCGCCGTCCATGAGGCTGAAATACCATCCGATGAAGATGAGTGAGCCCAAGGCTGCCGCTTCAACACAAACCTTCTTGACGCCTTGAAGTCCGGCTCTGCGCACAACTACAAAAGTGGCTGCCATACAGAGAAAATATGGGAAGACATTGGTAATGACCGAGATGTCCACGAGCAGATCAAACTGACTGAACAAGTTGGAAACCGGCATAAACGGCACCAGCAGTGTCTGGATGATGCAGAGGATGAAGAGTCCCATATAAGGCACATCCGTTCGGCCAACACGTTTAAACAGCGCCGGGAAATATCCTAGTCTGGAGGAGGTCATGAAGACTCGGTACATCGTGAACTGCCACGTAACGAGCGACCCGACACAGGCCAGAAAGAGGAGCACTGCCAGTATGCGGCTCGCCGTCGAACCAAAAAGGCTTACGAAGATGACAAAGAGCGGCGCTCCGGAATCCACCAGTTCGGACTCCGGAAGCAAGCCGGCGATCAAAATCGTTGACACGACATAAATGACTGCCACCGCAATGGTGGCGGCCAATACCGCTTTAGGAACAGACTTCTCTGGGTTATCAACACTGTCGTCGTTAGCGCAAGCTGACTCTAATCCCAAAAAGGCCCAGAACATCATGGGAGCCGTCGCCGTCACCGCGGAAAGCACCGGCAAATCGCGCGGATTCCAATTCTGCGCAAACACCTGCGTGTCAAAGCTGAACGGCGCCGCACAGAGCACAAAAAGGAGCGGGATCAAGATACCCCAGATGGTCACCGCGCTGAGGCGCCCCATCGCTTTAACGCCCGCGAAGTTCACCAGTGTCGAGAGCCAAAGCAGCGCTATCGTTAAGCACTGCACAACGCCCAAATCAGCGTGAATGCCGAAAATACCCAGCAGATAGCCGACCGCGGTGGTAGCAATGGCTACGTTGGCGATGACGACAGAAAATGAGTAAATATAGTTGGTCAAAAAAGAGCCGGGCATGCCGAAGGCATTTTCGGCGATAGCGCCTAAACCGCCCAGACGATATTTGGAATAAATCCCGCAGTTGGCAAAGGCATATGCCATTGCGACTGCTGCAAGGCAAACAACAAACCAGGATAAAAGTCCGATCCCGCCCACCTGTGCGACTTTCGCCGGTAGCATCAGGATTCCCGATCCCAACATGTTCAAAGCAGTCAGCAGCATGAACTGCGTTCTGTTCATTTTGAATTTAGTCATTTGTGGCCCCTTTTGCCCTCTGGCCGCAAACAAGAGCAGCCCCGCAGGAGAGAATCTTTCCTGCGCGGCTGCCATTGCGTTTACAAAATCAACTCAATGATCAATTCTTGCTCTCCGGTCTCAGCGCGGGGAAGAGCAGAACGTCACGAATCGTAGGTGCGTCCGTGAGCAACATCATAAAGCGATCGATGCCGATGCCGCACCCGGCGGTCGGCGGCAATCCGTATTCAAGTGCCGTCACATAATCAGCGTCGTAATACATCGCCTCATCGTCGCCGTGTCCCTTGCGCTCAACCTGAGCGCGGAAGCGTGCTGCCTGATCATCCGGGTCGTTAAGTTCGGAGAAGCCGTTAGCGGTTTCTCGGCCGGCAATGAAAAGTTCAAAGCGTTCCGTAATGTCCGGATTCACATCCGAGGCTCGGGCCAAAGGCGAAATTTCCGTCGGATAGTCAATGATGAAGGTCGGCTTGATGAGCTTCTTTTCAACGGTTTCGTCAAAAAGCGCCATCTGCAGCGAGCCGAGGGTCGGATCAATCTGCTCGTCGGCACCGAGACGCTTGAGTTCCTTCTTCAGAAAATCTTCGTCCATGAGCTGACTTTCAGTGTATTCGGGGCTGTACTTCAAGATAGCCTGCTTCGGCGTGAGCTTGTCGAAGGGCTCCTCGAAATTGATCGTCATTCCCTGATACGTCACGATGGCCGAACCGGTTACTTCACGCGCGACATGGCGCAGAAGCGCTTCAGTAAATTCCATCTGGTCCTTATAGGTCCAGTAGGTGGCGTAGAACTCCATCATGGTGAATTCTGGGTTGTGACGCGCATCAATGCCTTCATTGCGGAAGTTTCGATTAATTTCGAATACGCGTTCAAAGCCGCCGACCACCAGACGCTTCAGATAAAGTTCCGGCGCAATGCGCAGGTACATTTCTGTATTCAGCGCATTGTGGTGCGTGATGAAGGGACGTGCATTGGCGCCGCCCGGAATCGGATGCAGCATCGGCGTTTCCACTTCCAGGAAGTCGTTGGCCAGCATGAAATTGCGAATGGAGGCAATCGCCTTCGAACGCTTGATAAAGCGCTCACGCGATTCTGCATTGACCATCAAATCCACATAGCGGCGGCGATAGCAGAATTCCTGATCCTGCAGGCCCTTGTGCTTGTCGGGCATCGGCCGAAGGCTCTTGGCCATCAAGCGGAATGACGTCACCTTAATGGCCAGATCGCCGGCCTGAGTACGCATTAGCGTACCTTCACAAGCAACGATGTCGCCGAGGTCGAGCGTCTTGAAATCTGCGTAAGCGGCTTCGCCCACCGTGCTTTCTTGGACGAAATACTGCATTGTCCCCGTATAATCGCGGACGGTCGCAAAAGTGAGTCGGCCCATGACTCGCTTGAGCATCACACGGCCTGCACAAGCGACCTTCGGCGCGAGCGCTGCAAGCTCTTCAGCGGTCTTGCTGCCGTACTTTTCGTTCAGGTCACCGAACAAATCCTTGCGGACAAAGTCATTCGGATAGGCGACGCCGTGTTCGCGAAGCTTAAGGAGCTTGGCGCGGCGTTCCGCAATAACCGAATTTTCATTTTGTACTTCTGTGACCGAGATGTTCTCGTTAGTCATGTAGCCACCTAATGTAAGTTGGGATTGATGGATTGGGTTCTGGTGGAGTGAAAAGCGGCAGAGATCTTCCAGCTTCCCATTGCTCGTATGGGGCTGCAGGCGGCGGACACATTGGAACCCAACA
>ULQN01015865.1_pt1 | contig 11706 bp, 9 predicted proteins | sample 1954491 | NCBI WGS metagenome assembly ULQN01 (sample SAMEA4835656, study PRJEB28245) | human gut metagenome | biome: gut microbiome; material: fecal sample | place: Denmark | collected 2008
GGTTCAGGGCATTCAGTGCCTTGGGACGGTCGATGGTGATGATCTCGACAGCGCCCTGCAACTCGGTTTTTACAAAAGCCATTGTGAAAACCTCCAATTCAGATTCTCAGTGTTTCAAAACAGCTCCCGCGCCCCGGCAGAGTCTCCGGTCTGAGCCGGGGCGCGGGCTGTCGTTCAATTCAATTCCAAAGGGGGAGCTTACATCTCAACGATGGTAGCGCAGCCCATGCCGCCGCCGATGCACAGGGTAGCCAGGCCCTTGTGAGCACCACGGTGCTTCATAGCGTACAGCAGAGTGACCAGGATACGAGCGCCGGAAGCGCCGACCGGGGGGCCCAGAGCGATGGCGCCGCCGTTGACGTTCACCTTGCTCATATCGAAGTTCAGAGCCTGGCTGACAGCCACAGACTGCGCAGCAAATGCCTCGTTTGCCTCGATCAGGTCCATATCGGCAACGGTCAGGCCGGTCTTAGCCATGACCTTCTTGGTGGCAGCGATGGGGCCCAGACCCATGACCTCAGGCTCAACACCAGCCAGAGCGCCAGCGACCCAGGTTGCCAGAGGCTCAACGCCCAGCTCCTTGGCCTTTTCTTCGCTCATAATGACCAGAGCAGCAGCGCCGTCGTTGATGGCGGAAGAGTTGCCTGCGGTCACGATGCCGTCCTTGGTGAAAGCGGGCTTCAGGGTTGCCAGCTTCTCAACCGGGGTCAGACGGGGGCCTTCATCGGTATCGAACACGGTGTCGCCCTTCTTGCCCTTGATGACAACAGGAACGATCTCGTCCTTGAAAGCGCCGTCCTTGATGGCCTTGTCGGCCTTGACCTGGCTGTTGTAGGAGAACTCATCCAGCATCTCGCGGGTGATGGGGCTGTAGCCGTACTTCTTCTGGAAGGTCTCGTTGGTGCAGACGTTCTCAGCGGTCATGCCCATATGCTTGTTGAAGCCGGTGGCATCCCACAGAGCATCGTTGACCATGGTATCGACCAGCTCGCTCTTGCCCATGGGAGCGCCCATGCGGTAGCCGTAACGGCCCTTCATCATTGCAAAGGGAGCCATGTCCATGTTCTCCATGCCGCCTGCGACCACGATATCAGCATCGCCTGCCTCGATCATCTGAGCAGCCATGTTCACGCAGTTCAGACCGGAACCGCAGACCACGTTGACGGTGACAGCGGGGGTCTCGATGGGCAGGCCAGCCTTCAGGGAAGCCTGACGGGCAACGTTCTGGCCCAGACCAGCCTGGATCACACAGCCCATGTAAACATGATCGACCTGCTCAGGCTTGACGTTTGCGCGGTTCAGAGCCTCCTTGATGACGATGGAGCCCAGCTCAGCAGCGGGGACGTTGGCAAGGGTGCCACCGAACTTACCAATGGCGGTACGGCATGCAGATGCGATAACGATCTTTTTCATGTGAATAGCCTCCTGATTGTGTATGTTGTGATTTAAGAAAGACTGTTTTATCAAAACGCCGAAGCGTTTCTTGCATAAGGAATGGGGGTCAGACGTTCTCTCCCCTGCTGCGCAGCTCGGCCATCTTCTGCTCCACGGCGGCTTCCACATTCGGAGTAACGAACTTGGAGATGCTGCTGCCGTAGCGGGCGGCTTCCTTTACAATGGTAGAGGAAAGATAGCTCCACTTGATGCTGGTTGCAAGGAACATGGTCTCGATGCCGGGCATCAGCGCATGATTGGTCTGCGCCAGCTGGATCTCGTTTTCAAAATCCGTTACCGCCCGCAGGCCCCGCACCATGACCGAAGCGTGGCGCTTCTTGGCGAACTCCACGGTCAGGCCGTCGAAGCTCTCCACCGTGACATTGGGGATACCCTTGCAGCATTCCTGCAGCAGGGCCACCCGCTCCTCCACGGTGAACAACGGGTGCTTTGCACTGTTGATGAGCACGGCCACGATCAGGTGATCATTGATCTTTGCCGCGCGCTTGATGATATCGAGATGACCTCGTGTGACCGGATCGAACGACCCGGGGTAAACTGCAGTTGCCATCGGTTTTGTCCTCCTTGCGCGCCTTTGAAAAGCGCATTGGTTCTGACATGATAGCACTTTCCAGTTTGCTGTGCAAGATGTTCTTTTCTTCTGCTACGGTATATCGTTAATTTTTAAACAATCCCACCCGCAGTGCCACGCTGCATCCTGCTACGCTATAAGTAAAGCACATCGTCAAAATTTTATCAAGTATTTTTTGTATAAAAATTATTTTTTGTGCACCAAAGAATCTCTACAAAAAGCTAAGATTTTTAGTTATATTGCATCCAGCCCTGTTTTTTGCTAGGAAAGTATTGATTCTCCCGTTTGTTAATGATATAACTAAGTTGGAATTTACAATTCCTTTATGTTATTGTAAGAGAGGATGGTTTATAATGGATTTTACGGAATTGTATGCGCAGAAGAAAATGACAGCTGACCAGGCTGCCGCGTTGGTCAAAAGCGGCGACTGGGTGGATTACGGCTGGGCTGTGAACACCCCCGTTGCAGTGGACGCTGCCATTGCAAAGCGTCTGCCCGAGCTGGAGGATGTCAACTTCCGCGGCGGCATCCTGATGTGGGTGCCCGCCATCTTCCAGATCGAGGATCCCGCTGCCCACATGACCTGGAACAGCTGGCACATGGGCGGCATTGAGCGCAAGGCCATTGCCCAGGGCTTCTCCTTCTACTCCCCCATCCGCTACTCTGAACTGCCCCGCTACTATCGCGACAGCTCTGACCCCGTGGATGTGGCGGTGTTCCAGGTGACCCCCATGGACGAGCACGGCTATTTTAACTTTGGCCCCTGTGCTTCCCACCTGGGTGCCGTCTGCGATAAGGCCAAAAAGATCATCGTTGAGGTCAATCGGAACATGCCCAAATGCCTGGGCGGCACCGAGAACTGGGTGCACATCTCCCAGGTTGCCGGTGTTGTGGAGGGCAGCAACCCGCCCATCGGCCAGATGGCCGCTGCCGGTGCCGCCACCGAGGTCGATCTGAAGGTGGCAAACCTCATCGTCCCGCAGATCCCCGACGGTGCCTGCCTGCAGCTGGGCATCGGCGGTATGCCCAACGCCATCGGCAACCTGATCGCGCAGAGCGACCTGAAGGATCTGGGCGTGCACACCGAGATGTATGTGGATGCCTTTGTGGATATTGCAAAGGCAGGCAAGATCACCGGCCGCCACAAGAATCTGGACAAGGGCCGTCAGGTCTATGCCTTTGGTGCCGGCACCCAGAAGATGTATGATTACCTGAACGACAACCCGGAGTGCATGGCCGCTCCCGTGGAGTACACCAACGACATCCGCAGCATCTCCGCCATCGACAACTTCATCTCCATCAACAATGCGGTGGACATTGACCTGTTCGGTCAGGTGAACGCGGAGAGCGCAGGCATCAAGCACATTTCCGGTGCAGGTGGTCAGCTGGACTTTGTTCTGGGCGCATACCTTTCCAACGGCGGCAAGAGCTTCATCTGCCTGTCCTCTACCTTTATGAATAAAAAGACCGGCAAGCTGGAGAGCCGCATCCGTCCCACCCTGGAAAACGGCAGCATCGTCACCGACACCCGCGCAAACGTGCACTACCTGTGCACCGAGTACGGCTGTGTGAACCTGAAGGGACTGACCAGCTGGGAAAAGGCAGAAGCACTGATCAGCGTGGCACACCCCGATTTCCGGGACGAGCTGATCGCCGAAGCCGAAAAACTGCACATCTGGCGCAGGAGCAACAAGCGCTGACATTGCCGCAGGGAATCCTGCTGTCTGCGGCAGGAATGGAGTTTCTATGACATGATGGACAAAAAACCGCATATCAAACCCTATCTCTACGGAATGTTCGCAGGCTTTGGCGCGATCAGCCTGAGCATCCTCTTCTTTTTCCTGATCTACCGCTTTCAGGGCTTCGGCAACGCCGTTTCAACCCTGACCGGCATCCTGATGCCCTTTATCTACGGCAGTGTCATTGCCTATCTGCTCAAGCCGGTGTGCAACTGGATTGAAGCATTTCTCCACAAGCTGTTCCCGGAAAGGATGCACCGCTTTGCCAACATGCTGGCCGTTGCTCTGACCATCCTGTTCGGTCTGCTGCTGATCTACGCTCTGATCATGATGATCGTGCCGCAGCTCATCAACAGTGTGACCGCCCTGTACTTCACGGCACGGGACAACATCGGCGACTTTGTGGAGTGGATCTCCAAGCAGGAGTTCATTGCCAACAACAAAAAGCTGCTGGACTTCATCGAGAGCTCTTACGACAGCCTGGATGCCAACCTGGATGCCTGGATCAAGAACACCCTGCTCCCCTCCATGCAGAACATCCTCAGCGGTGCCGCTGTGGGTGTGGTGAACGTGGTGACCTGGATCAAGAATTTCGTTATCGGCCTCATCGTTTCGGTGTATCTGCTGGCCAGCCGGAAGAAATTCGGGCAGCAGGGCAAGCTCATCCTTTATAGTTTGGTCAAGCCCCGCTGGGCCGACCTTATCATGGAGGAAGTCCGTTACGCTGACCGGATGTTCGGCGGCTTCATCAACGGCAAGATCCTGGATTCTGCCATCATCGGCGTGCTGTGCTATATTGCCTGCCTGATCTTCAAGTTCCCCAGCGCCCTGCTGGTGTCGGTCATCATCGGCGTGACCAATGTTATCCCCTTCTTCGGCCCCTTCATCGGTGCCATCCCCGCCACCCTGCTCATCCTGATCCAGAACCCCATCAAAGCGCTCTGGTTCGTGCTGTTCGTTCTGGTGCTGCAGCAGGTGGACGGCAACATCATCGGACCCAAGATCCTGGGCAACACCACCGGCCTTTCCAGCTTCTGGGTGCTGTTCGCCATCCTGCTGTTTGGCGGCCTGTGGGGCTTTGTGGGCATGATCATCGGCGTGCCGCTCTTCGCGGTCATCTATGATGTCATCAAAAAGCTGGTGTTCCACGGCCTGAATCGCAACGACGAATCCGGCATGGTAAACCTCTATCACGATGCCTTCGGCGACCCCGACGACGAGTGATCCCAAACACAATAGAATCGCAAAACCGGCTCTGTCTCCTGCATGGGAGGCGGGGCCGGTTTTTGTATTCCTACCGCATGATTTTCTCAGAGCAGCCGAGAAACGCAAAGCTCCCCCTTCCCGGCGCTGTCTCGGCGCTTGGGGAAGGGGGAGCTTCGGCTTTCAGGGCAGATAAACCAAAAAGGGAGATTTCAGGGGGAGTACCTGCAATTACTGCTGATTGGGCTTCCAATCCTTATAGTTCTCGTAGCGACTCTCGCGGATCTTGTGGTGGGACCAGATCTCATCGGCGGTGGGCTGCCAGTTGGCGGCGTATGCCTTGCACTTCTCGCACAGGTGCTCCACGCTTTCCGGGGACTGCAGGTCGGTGCTGTGAGCACCGGTCTCGTGCACCATCTTTTCCAGCAATTCGGGGTTTTCCAGCATAGGGCAGGGGCGCAGATGGTTCTTATTGAAGGGCTGGCCGTTGTGGTAGGCCATGAACAGCGGACTCTGCAGGATCTCCAGGATGCTGCTGTCATGGATGTTGGCATTGGAGTAGTGGATGAACACGCAGGGTTCTGCGTCACCGGCCGAGTTGATGTGGAAGTAGTTGCGGCCGCCTGCAATGCAGCCGCCCACGAACTCGCCGTCGTTCTGGAAGTCCATGGGGTAGAACGGGATATCGCAGGCTTCACTGCGCAGATAGCGGATGCGGTCGATCATGTACTTGCGCTGCTCGGGAGAGGGCATCAGTTCAGGCGCTGCCTCGTTGCCCACGGGCATGTAGTGGAAGTAGAAGCCGAAGTGCGCGCCCTTATCGCAGAGGAAACGCATGAACTCATCACTGGTAACGGCTTCGATGTTGTCACGGGTGTAGCAGATGGAGGTGCCGAACAGGATGCCGTGCTCCTTGAGCAGATCCATCGCGCGCATAACGGCAGCATAGTGGCCCTCGCCACGGCGGGCATCGTTGGTCTCGGGGGTACCCTCGATGGACAGCATGAAGGCGATGTTGCCCAGACGAACCACTTCCTTGCAGAAAGGCTCATCGATCAGGGTGGAGTTGGTATAGATGGCAAACTGCACATCGTTGTGCTTCTCGGCCAGCTTGAGGATATCGGCCTTGCGCACCAGCGGCTCACCGCCGGTCAGCATGTACAGGTACACACCCAGCTCCTTGCCCTCGGTGACGATCTTATCCATATCATCGAAGCTCAGGTTGTTCTTGTGGCCGTACTCACCGGCCCAGCAGCCCACGCAGTGCATATTGCAGGCAGAGGTGGGGTCAAACAGGATCAGCCAGGGAATGTTGCACTGATATTTGACACGATTCTCGCGGATGGTCTTGGTACCGCGGAAGAAGGCCTCATAGCCCAGGTTCAGGGCCGTGGTGCGGGCCACGTTGGGGTCCAGCTGGTTCAGCATACAGTTGATGAGCTTCGACCACTTGCTGTTGGGGTCAGTCAGGGTCTGCTTGGCGTGTGTGTAGGTCTCCTCGCTGAAGGAATCGCCGTAGAACTGCTTTGAAAGATCTACGATCTGTCCAACCGTCTTAGCGGGGTCCTTCTCGGCATGAGAAAGCACGAGATCCACAGTCTTGCCCAGTGCAGCACGCTGCATTTTGTGCGTCAGAGAATCAAATGCGGTATTCATTTTTATTTCCTCCAGATTCAATAGAATTTTACAGGGCTCTCTTCCCTGCCTGCCGAGCTGAATTCCCGGCGCTCAGATGATCTTATACTCCAGCAGCAGACGGCCCAGGTCGGTGTCCTGTACCTTTTCTACCGCTTTGCCCAGTGCGAATTTTTTGATCCAGTTCATTTTCAGATCACTCAGGGGTTTGCCATCCCGCAGCTGAACAGCGGCGTTCAGCAAATCGCGGACATCGTAGGTGCTGCCCCAGACCTCCGGCACGCCCCGGTCGATATCCAGCAGGGTGTACACGGCTTCCATGCCGGTGCGCATGGAATACTCGGTGGTGAAGATGGTATCCCGCTTCGTCTCGGCAAACTGGCCGATGAAGGCAAAGTTCACTGCGCCCTCCGGCACCACCGCCGGGCGGTCGCCTGCGGTGCGGGGCATGAAGAAAGCTGTGATATAGGGCATCATTACGGGCACGGTATTGGCACTGTGCTCCGCCAGGTCCTCGATCTGGTTTTCGGGGACCCCCAGATGATACAGCCACTCCATGCAGATCTCCTTGCCGGTGCAATCCCGCATGGGCTTTTTGATGTAGTCACCGGGCGTGTTGCTGAACAGGCCGTAGATCCAGCCCACGAGCTGGCCCTTGGGCTGATCCCGGAACTGGGGCTGACGGTTGAATGTCCAGCTGAGCAGCCAGCCGGAATCCCGCGCCGTGACGATGCCGCCCGTGACAGTCCTGCCGCTGAACGGGTCACGCTGGCAGATGTTCTGGATGTAGGGCACGATGCGTTCGTCCAGCGTGGTGACCGTGGCACTCATCCAGTTGGTCTGTTCCGGATCGGAGCAGAACTTCTCCGGGCGGCCAAAGGCCTCATCCTGCGCGGCGATCTTCTTCCACAGATCCCAACCGTTGCCGGGCCGGAGCGTGGGGTTGAACACTGCAGGCTGATCCTGGGAGCCGATGGAGGTGCTTTCCACGCAGCCGCCGTTGGTGATGAACACCAGATCATTCTCGGTCAGGTCCACCCGTTCCGCTTCATCGTCCACCAGCAGGCAGATGGTCCTGGCCTGCTTTTTGCCCCCGGTCAGCTCAAACTCAATGTTGGTGACCTTGGTGTTGTAGTGGAAGCGCACGCCGTGCCCTTCCAGATAGCGGATCATGGGCAGGATCATGCTCTCGTACTGGTTGTACCGGGTAAAGCGCAGTGCCCGCAGATCAGGCAGACCGCCCACATGGTGGATGTAGCGCTTCAGATAGAGCTTCATTTCCAGTGCGCTGTGCCAGTTCTCAAAGGCGAACATGGTGCGCCAGTAAAGCCAGAAGTTGGAAGAGAACACCTCCGCGTCAAAGACATCGGTGATGCGCTTATCATAGAGCTGCTCATCCGGGGTAAAAAAGAGCTTGATGAGTTCCATGCAGCCCTGATCCGAAAGGCCGAACTTCCCATCGGTGTGGGCGTTCTGCCCCCGGTTTTCCGTGGCGCGGCAGAGCGAGTAGTTGGGGTCTGCCTTGTTCAGCCAGTAGTATTCATCCAGCACGCTTGCGCCCTCGGTCTCAAGCGACGGGATGGAACGGAACAGATCCCACATGACTTCGAAATGGTCATCCATCTCCCGGCCGCCTCGCATCACATAGCCGATGCCGGGGTACTGGCAGCCATCACAGGCACCGCCGGGGATGGATCCCTTTTCAAAGAGATGGATGTGTTCCCCTTTCATCTGACCGTCGCGGACCAGGTAGCAGGCAGCTGTCAGCGCCGCCAGACCGGTGCCCACGAGATAGGCCGATTTCCGATCCACTCCCGCAGGCTTTTTCGGGCGCGCAAATGCCTCATAGTTCCCGCTGGAATAATACATTTTATTCCCTCCGTTTGCTGTGGTTTCCAGGTTTTCACCTTTCATTTTGCGCTGATCATACTGTAACATTTTGTCAAACGGAAAGCCATAAACAGAAAAAGCACCGTGATGGAAAACCCATCACGGTGCCCGGATTGATAAAATATTGTCAGTCGTCAAGATCTGCGGGGCTGCGGTCGGTGCGGAAGCGGCGGAGCGCCCGCTCAAGCTCGCCATGAAGCAGAACATTCAGCCGCTCGGTCATCCGGACGGGGTCCTCCTTCATATCCCTGCGGATCCATTCCAGTGCCATGCCCACCAGCGCGTATTTGTAAAAGTCGATGATGAACTGCTTGTCGGAATCCTGCACGGTAAAGCCCTGCGCACTGCGGTCCACAAAGTCCCGCAGCATGGAGTCCAGCAGTTTATATAAGTACTGTTCCAACTGCTCACGGCTCACGGAGCGGTAAACATTCATCACCAGAACCTTGTTGTCCTGCACCTGATGCAGGATGTCCAGAAAGGCATCTGTCCAGTTTTCAAAGCTCTGTCTGCCCTCCAATGCCTTGGCGGCATCTTCGACCATGATCCAATCCACGAGGTCGTAGATGTCCTTGAAGTGGTAGTAGAAGGTCATACGGTTCACGCCGCAGTCCTCGGTGATATCATTGATGGTGATCTTATTCAGCGGCTTTTGAAGCAGCAGCTTTTTCAGCGATGCCTCCAACGCCCTTTTTGTAGTTTGCGACACGAGATCCATCCTTTCCCAGCGGCACACACTGTGCCGCTGACCGTGGTAGCCGCCCTATGGGGCCAGAGAAGTAAGAATACTTCCTTTATACTATAACGCAAATGCCCCCCGTTTTGCAAGTTCAAAATCTCTCATTTTGATATTTTTTTCACGTTCTTCTCCATTTTGCAGCCGTCCCGCCGCCTTTTTGCCGGGTTTCCGGGAGGTTCCTCTTGATTTTCTGGCTCCGGATGCTTACAATGGATGGAGTGGAACGAATGTGCGTTCCATTTATTTCTTTCTGAGTGAGAAAGGAAGGGAAAGTCAGTATGATCAAGACCATCGGATTTTTAGGCTGTGGGAACATGGGCGGTGCCATTGCGCGGGCCGTCTGCAAGGCTGCCGACCCACAGAACGTTTATCTTGCCAACCGCACTGCCGCCAAGGCAGAGGCGCTGGCCGCAGAGCTGGGCTGCAACACCACCACGAACGCCGAAGTGGCGGGCCGCTCCGACCTGATCTTTCTGGCGGTCAAGCCCCAGATGATGGAGGCTCTGCTGGCTCCGCTTAAGTTCACCCTGAACGAGCGGCCGAGCCGCTTCATCCTTTGCAGCATGGCGGCAGGGCTTTCCATCGCACGCATCCAGGAGATGGCGGGGGAAGATTACCCCGTGATCCGCATCATGCCCAACACCCCGGCTTCGGTGGGGGCAGGCATGATCCAATATTGCTCCGCCAATGTGACAGCGGAGGAGGAGCAGGAGTTTCTGAAGCTGATGGCACCCGCCGGGCGGCTGGACGCTGTGCCCGAGGCCCTGATCGATGCGGCAAGCAGCGTTTCCGGCTGCGGCCCGGCCTGGGTGTATCAGTTCATTGAAGCGCTGGCCGATGGCGGCGTGGCCTGCGGCCTGCCCCGGGCCAAGGCACAGGAATACGCTGCCCAGATGGTATTGGGCAGCGCCAAGCTGGTGCTGGAAAGCGGAAAACACCCCGGCGAGCTCAAGGATGCGGTGTGCAGCCCCGGCGGCAGCACCATTCAGGGCGTGCGCGTGCTGGAAGAGCATGGCTTCCGCGGCGCGGTGACCGATGCGGTGATTGCTGCCTACAACAAGACAAAGGAAATGGGAAAGGGTTAAGTTTATGCGCATCGTCGTCAAAGTGGGCACCTCCACGCTGGCACACTCCACCGGGCGGCTGAACATCCGCCACACGGAGGATCTGGTCAAGGTGCTGAGCGACCTGAAGAACGCAGGGCACGAGGTCATCCTCGTCTCGTCCGGTGCCATCGGCATGGGAGTGGGCAAGCTGTCCCTGCCCTCCCGCCCCGGTGATATGGCTACCAAGCAGGCCTGCGCCGCTGTGGGCCAATGTGAGCTGATGTACACCTACGACCGCCTGTTCACCGCCTACAACCACAACGTGGCGCAGATCCTGCTCACCGGTGTGGATGTGGAGCACGAGGGACGGCGGCTGAATTTCCAGAACACCCTGACCCGGCTGCTGGAGCTGGGTGCGCTGCCCATCATCAACGAAAACGACACCGTTGCCACCGACGAGATCACCTCTATCGGCGACAATGACACGCTGGCCGCCATCGTCACCTGCTGCATCCATGCGGATCTGCTGGTGCTGCTGAGCGACATCGACGGCCTGTACACCGCCAACCCCCACACCCACCCGGACGCAAAGCTCATCCCGGTGGTAGAGCGCATCACCCCTGAAGTGCTGGCGCTGGCAGATGGGGCAGGCTCCGCATTGGGCACCGGCGGCATGTCCACCAAGCTCCGTGCCGCCCAGATGGTAACGGCAGAGGGCGCGGACATGGTGATTGCCAACGGTTCCCACCCGGAGCTGCTCTACGACATTGCAGACGGCAGACCCGCAGGCACCCGCTTTGCGAGCAGAAAGGAGAGCTGATCCATGACGACACAGGAGATCCTGGAAGCCGCCCGCGCAGCAAGAAGCACGCTGGGCCTTTCCTCGGGCGAGGTGCGCCGCGCCGCCCTGCTGGGCATGGCAGAGGCGCTCTGCTCCCCTGCCCGCCAGCAGGCCATTCTGGAGGCCAATGCCGCCGACCTGGAAGCCGCCAGAGGGCACATCTCGGAGGTCATGCTGGACCGGCTGGCCCTGACACCGGAACGCATCAGCGCCATGGCAAAGGGCATCCAGGAAGTGGCTGACCTGCCCGATCCGGTGGGCAAAGTTCTGCGCCGGGTGGAGCGCCCCAACGGGCTGGTCATCGATAAGACCGCCGTACCCATGGGCGTGATTGCCATCATCTACGAGAGCCGCCCCAACGTGACCAGCGATGCCGCCGCCCTTTCCATCAAGAGCGGCAATGCCTGCATCCTGCGGTGCGGCAGGGAGGCATGGCGCAGTTCCAACGCCATTGTAGCGGCTCTGCGGGAGGGCCTGCGGGCAAACGGCCTGCCCGAAACAGCGGTCTGCCTGATCGAGGACACCACCCACGCCTCGGCCAACGCCCTGATGACGGCGGTGGGCTATGTGGATCTGCTCATCCCGCG
>ULQN01039643.1_pt1 | contig 11450 bp, 10 predicted proteins | sample 1954491 | NCBI WGS metagenome assembly ULQN01 (sample SAMEA4835656, study PRJEB28245) | human gut metagenome | biome: gut microbiome; material: fecal sample | place: Denmark | collected 2008
TTATTTAACGGTTTTAATTGTATCTTTGGTGCTCTATATAAGAATGTAAGATTCTTTTCATTCTGTAACTCATCGATGTTCTCATATAAACCCGTTGCTAATAAAAATACTGGTAGATCCTGCCTTACAAAAATCTGAAAAGATCCAGCAAAAACCTGCATAAATTCATTATTCGTGACTTCATCAATTGTGATCAAGAGCCTCTTCCCATTCTTTTTCATCTTTTCCAGAATTGCTATGATCGCTGTCTCTTCATCTGTAATTGGTGACATTCCTTCAATTGCTACTCCAAAACCGAAAAATGACAGATCAATTTTGGCAGATTTAATGATTCCAGCACATACCTTGTTGCTATTTAACTTTGATAAAAGTCCTTTCAATAAATCTGTTGCTGGATTCAATTCTATTACGATCCATTGATCATTTTCTCTCAATTTCTGTGAAATCTCAGTCATCATTACAGTCTTTCCTGACCCACGCACTCCTGTAATAATAAACATCTGCTGATTGATCTGTTCTGCTGTAAATGTATCAATGATCTCTTTCGTCTGTACTGGACGTTCCACTGGTTCTAACGGACTTTTTCCAAATGTAAGTGTAAAAGGATTTTGCATTTCTTATCACCTCTTATCTCTTTTACTGTTCTTTACTGTTTTTATACTATTTTACTGTTCTTTACTGTTTGTGTCAACATCCCAACTCTTGCAGCATTATGATCAAAATTTAAGCCTCATCTGATTCCACTTCACTCCTCCATGCTCAGACTCAGATACTCCCTCATTCTCAAATCCAAATTTCGCATAATAATTCACCAAATGATCCTTACAAGTAAGCACTAATCCTTTTCTTTCCTGCTTTCTTGCATCTTCGATCGCACATTTGATCAACTCTCCTGCATACCCATGTTTTCTGTATGCAGGTATCGTATTCACCCCAAAGATCATCTGCCACGCTCCACTTTCATTGTGCAACTGAGCTTTTGCATACATCTCATCTGTCAGATCTTCTTCATCCGTTACAAATCCATCTACAAACGCAATTAATTTATCTCCATCAAACATCAGCCAGAAATGATCAGCATAGTATTTTAATCGTTCTGCTAATTCTTCTCTTGTTGCTGCTTCCGCTGGTGGAAAGCATTCTGCCTCTACAGATGTTACTGCTTCTAGATCTTTGATTGTTGCGGTTCTTATATTCATATTTTCCCCTTTTTTGTTCCTTGTAATTTATTATATGATGTAAGTGTCAAAAGTATAAAAATCTATCTACCACTACATAAAAAATCTACAGTTGGCCAACTACAAAAATTAAAATTTAATACTCTTCCTTAATATTACGGATCACTGTCATTTCCTGATTTGTAATATGTTTCTTCATGATCTTGCGTGCTTCTTCTTTCTTACCTGCTCTAATCGCATTCACAAGCTCTTTATGCTCATTCAACAATACAATATGGTAATCTGTATCCTTTACATATTCCAGACGATAACGGTAGAACTGTTCTCTTAAGTTTCCAATGATCTGAATCAGTCGTGGATTCCCTGTTGCATCGAAGATGATGTCATGGAATTCCATATCGCTGTCTGCGATGGCTGCATTATCTCCAGATTCGATTGCTGATTCGAATTCTACTAATGCCTGATCTAACTTCTCCTGTCCTTCTTCATCCATACGTTCCGCTGCAAGTTCTGCTGCTAATTCTTCTAAGGAACAACGTACTTCTAAGACATCTCTTAAATCTTTTTCTGTGATCCTTGCAACTTCTGCTCCCTTTCTTGGGATCATGACTACAAGTCCTTCCAGTTCCAGTTTACGGATTGCTTCTCGGACAGGTGTTCTGCTGACTCCTAATCGATTCGCAAGTGCGATCTCCATCAGACGTTCTCCTGGTGCAAATTCTCCTGTGATGATCGCCTGTCTTAATGTATTAAATACCACATCTCTCAATGGCAGATATTCATTCATGTTTACCTTTAATTTATCGCTCATAGTTTCTTCTCCTCCTGCTTTCTCCAATGTATCTTCCATACTGCTTTCTTATTTGTGAAAATACATTATTGTATCGGTCTTACCACGTATGCCTGTTTGATATCCTCAATACTTCGTAATGATTCCATTGCATCGTCCGCTGTTTTCTTATCCTCAAAAATCGCGAAGATCGTTGGTCCACTTCCACTCATTAAAGCTCCCTTTGCTCCCTGATCCATCAGATGTTTCTTAACTTTCTCAATGATCGGATATTCCTTGATCGTGACTGTCTCCAGTACATTCTCCAGACGATTACAGATTCCTGTAAGATCTTTCTCTTTCAGGCACTCCAGCATTCCATCGATATCCGGATGCTTCGAAAGTGCTGGAAGATCAAGGTTCTTATATACAAATGCTGTTGATACACTGATCCCTGGTTTTGCGATCAAAATATAGCAATCTGGCATCGCATCAACCCTTGAAAGTTTCTCTCCGATTCCTTCTGATAGTGCTGTACCACCCCAGATACAGTATGGAACATCTGCTCCAAGCGTTACTCCTATCTCACATAATTCATCGATTGATAATCCTAGATCAAACAGCTGATTCATTCCTTTTAATGCTGCTGCGCAATTAGAACTTCCGCCAGCCATACCTGCTGCTACCGGAATCCGTTTGCTGAGATTGATCTCAACTCCATCTTTAATATGATACTTATCCTTTATGAGTTTTACAGCCTTATAAACGAGATTACGTTCATCGGTGGGCAGAAACGAAAGATTACAGGTCATCTCAATCTTGTCATCTTTCCTTTTCTTCATTGTAAGCACATCATAAAGTCCAACCGTCTGCATGATCATACGCACTTCATGGTATCCATCTTCGCGTCTTCTTAAAACATCCAGACCAAGGTTGATTTTTCCATATGATTTTAGAACAATACTATGATCCATATGCACTCCTTTATCTTATGTGAAATAGTTTCTATCTCACACCTTGTATACAGAATATTATAGTATTGTTCTGAAAAAAATGCAATCCTTATTTACTAAAATATTTTCATTTCTTTTACGATTAAAAGCTTATCTCCTGGTTTGATATCGGAAATGTCCTCATTTTGCTCCCGAATGCTCTCAACCGTTGTAAAATACGCCTTGGCAATAGACCATAGAGTGTCTCCTTCTTTGACGATATACCCAACGATCCCTGGGATCTCACGTATTTTGTCGTAGTTTAGCGGTCCTTGCTTCATATCCGTCATAATCCGCTGTCTGACTCTGTGAAAAGCGATAAAATCGAATAAAACAGAAGCTCTGATCTCTATCTCTTCTCCTTCTGTTGGAATCGCTGTCATCTGATCTACCCGCACATCCAGCTGATAGTCCTCATTTCCAGTCAGATTCTTCGTCTCAACAAAAAATGTAAACGGCTCCATATAAGAACTGCTCATCACTGGTGTCATATCTTCTGTGGACAGATACAAGACATCTGCCATCCACACACCTTCCACAGATAATCCTTGTGCTGTCATTTCCACATCGTCTACGGTTGCACTTCCTTTAACGGATAACACTTGCAACAGCTTTCCTGACTCTTGTTCCAGCCGAAAGCGTTTGTCTGCTTTCATCACCGCTTGGTTCTTTCCTACCAGTGTCTCAAAATCGAACATATGATATTCTGGAATTAGCGTTTCTTCCATACTATATCCGTCATCAATATATGAAATCTTATGATCTTCATAAATTTTAATATCACAGTCGATCGTAACATCCAAAGAAATAATTCTTTCTTCTCCATCCTCATCAGGTCTTATCTCCAACTGCTGTCCTCCGAGTGTCATCCCGATCCGTCCGATCATTCCTGGCATACATTCATAACATTCCAGCTGCGTATCTACCGGAATCTCCCATCTCGCATACTGTACCGGCATCTGGGCATCTTCTCCAAGATATAATACAAATATATGCATTGCACCCTGAATCTCGATCATGTGCTCTCCAATTTTTGCCTGCAGATTTTCCATATCTACCTGTGTCCATAAAATCTGATAAATGTTCGCCTTATTTGCAGGAAGTACCAATTCTTCTTTTAATCTCGCGATATCCTTTTTATTTACGATCAGATCTGTGATCTGTACATCTTTCTTTAACACGGATACATTTTCTTCATGAATTTCAATGATCCCTTTTTCTTTCATTTCTTCCGTGATCTGAAAGGAAAACGTCAATAATACACGAATGCTTATTTTCCTTGAATTGATCAAAATCGTATTGATGTCATCGATCGTATATTTTACTTTTACATAATCCGATGGGAGCACTCCTTCTATATGTACATATTCCTCAAACGGAAGTGAATATTCCAGCGATTCAAGATATGCTGACGTATCATTTGTACCATATAGCCCCTGAAATACAAATTCCCCCTTGATCCTTACCCGGTCAACCATCATTTCCGTTTCCTGTATCTTTACGATTCCTCTGGTCTGGATCATCTTTTCTACATCTGGTTTTGTATCTGCAACATTGCAGTCCTGATCGATCGTGATCTGCATCTGTTTCTTCGCTTTCGCCACGATCCCATAAAATTCTTTCTTATCAAAATCCATAAAAAAATTCCTCCCTGTCTGTATATACAAATATATTCAGACAAGAAGGATTCTATGCATCACCCATTAGTTTTCTAATAACATCATACGGACATCTCTTGTGATCACGTCCTGGTAGCTGAAACTTACAGTTTTATTCTGGTCATTGCCATCTGCATTCTCTAACTCTACCAAAAAGATATTAGGATATGTCTGTGTGATCACTCCCTTAGCTGTTACAAATTTATGTCGTCCTCTGTTTGCACTAATCTTGATTTTGCTGCCAATCTGATTCTTGATGGATTGGCGTACTCTGTTAAGATCTAATTGTGTCATAAATTCACCTCTTCCATATACAGAATATTCTGGAAATTCTATATAATGATTTTAATATTATAACATTTTGCCCAGTTTTTGTCAAATTTATGCATACAATATCTAGTTTTATCACTATTATTACCAAACAAGAAAACTGTACACCGATGAGGCGTACAGTTTTCTTAACATATTATATGGAGTTTATTTTTATATGGAGTGTTTTAACTATTATAGACATCCTTGTCTAATTCATTTTCTTTATAGCTGACGATCACTGTTGTTCCAGCTACCGGAATCGCAGGTGTTCCCATTGCTACACAAATAAACAGGAATGCAGCTGTGATCAGCTGGGTTGGTGTGATATTAATCCCAGCTGCTGTTGCACCGCATACATAAAACCCTACGAATGTTCCAATTGTCTTTCCTACGATCTTTCCAAGTCTCTTTGAATCTGCCATGCTGCATAATGCAAGGCTTAATGATGATAAAACAAGTGGTACGATTGAAACGGTAGCATCACAGACTATCATATCTTCTTAATAAATCAACGTGATCCCTTTTTCTTTACAAAATTCAACCCATTGATCTGACGGTCTTTCATCGGTTACCAGATAGGTTACCTTATCCCAGTCTAAAAATTGTACAAATGCCGTTCTCTCAAATTTTGTATGATCTGCAAGAAGAGCTACTTCTAGTGCCTGTTTTACCATCTCTGTCTTGACATCTGCTTCTCGTTCGCTGGAGTCCATGATACCTTTGTCCATATCAAGTCCTTTACAGCTGAGCAGTGCAAGATCCACATGATACCTTCTAATATTTTCTTTTGCTAAGTTCCCTTGCAGAGAGAGGGAGTCCTCATTGAACACGCCGCCTGTTGAAAGAATATGAATCTCTGATCCTGTCATCTCACGGAAAATCTCTGTTGATGAACTCAGTACGGTAATATTACGGTTTGCCTTCAGTAAACGAATGGCTTCCATGACAGTTGTACTGGCATCTGCTGCTATCGTTCTCTTCTGATCTAATACTTCCTTAAAGAGTTGCGCGATCTTAGCCTTTTCCTTTTGATTGATCGATGTTCGCTTGTAAAAATGGATATGTTCCTTCTGACTTGCACTGTTCAATACAGCACCACCAAATGTTCTCGTCAAAAAACCTTCCTTTTCTAGCTTCTCAAGATCTCTCCGAATCGTCTCTTCCGTTACCTTGTAAATCTTACTTAATTCGGATACTGTGACTTTCTTCTCATTCTTAACTTGTTCTCTTATATGTTCTAAACGGTTCTTCACGGGACACCCCTCCCTTATAAATTATCTAGCATAGTATAATCCTTATTTGTCATATACTTCTTAAATGTTCTGTGACTTTCTTTTATTCTATCATTGATATTGTGGAATTCAAAGACTTTTTTCCATGTTTTCCAACATTTTCAATTTTTCTCTCACAAGGGATCTCTTTCTGATTTTTATTTATCGATTTCTTCTGCGGTTTTCTTTTTATTCCTTTCTTTTTTCTGTAAAATGCAGATTTTTTTATGTTGTTCCAAATTTAGTTCATTCTGGATCGGAATCTTTTCGTTAATTAATAAATTAACATAATTGTCAGATAATCAACGAAATTATTCCTTGATTTCACACAATTCGTCTGTTATGATTGTCTCATCACTTAATAATGAGAGGTAAAACTTATGGGATTTTTAAAAGGTAAAACAGCCATCATCACTGGTGGCGGAAGATCTGTATTAAAAGATGGAAGCTGTGGGTCTATTGGTTATGGAATTGCAACTGCATACGCAAAGGAAAGTGCAAACCTCGTTATTACAGGAAGAAATAAACAGAAACTTGCCGATGCCAAAGAGGAACTCGAGAAATTATACAATATCGAAGTTCTACCAGTCCAAGCCGATGTAAGTGCCGGTGCTGACAACGAGACAGTCGTGCAGAATGTCATTGATGAAACAACCGCCAAATTCGGACGGATCGATGTTCTGATCAATAATGCACAGGCATCTGCTTCTGGAGTTACTTTAGCTGATCATACGACTGAACAATTCGATCTCGCACTTTATTCCGGTCTTTATGCCGCATTTTACTATATGAAAGCATGTTACCCTCATTTGAAAGAGACAAAAGGCTCTGTCATTAACTTTGCATCCGGTGCCGGATTATTTGGAAACTATGGTCAATGTGCTTATGCTGCAGCAAAAGAAGGAATCCGTGGTCTTACCAGAGTTGCCGCAAATGAATGGGGTTCTGACGGCATCAATGCTAATATCATTTGTCCACTCGCATGGACAGCACAGCTTGAAAATTTCCAGCAGGCTTATCCTGAAGCCTTTGAAGCTAATGTTAAAATGCCTCCTGCAGGACATTATGGAGATGTTGAGAAAGAAATCGGAAGAGTATGCGTTCAGTTAGCTTCGCCTGATTTCAAATATATGAACGGAGAAACACTTACCTTAGAAGGTGGAATGGGATTAAGGCCGTAACAAGACCTGCTGAGGATAGAATGTATTTTTTACCTTTGGCATCCTTTTATATCAGCTATATGGAAAAATGCGGAGACATTCGTTTAATCGATCGTCTCCGCATTTTTATGCTTTTTGCTATTTTATTTTGTTAACTGACTCTGACAGATTATTCTTCATCGTCATCATCTTCCACCCACTGGGCATATCCAGTATTATATGTCGATGTATTTTCTTCTTCTGTCTTGATCTCAGAATCTGTTTTCACCTCTGGCCCTGGAGTTTCTGCATCATTTTCATCTGTTTCTGATACATTTTTATCAGACTCTTCTACTGGATTCTTGTATTTGTTGAAGATTTCCATGAATTCTTTTCCTGTGATCGTCTCACGCTGGATCAAAAACTCTGCTGCTTCGTCAAGAATGTCCATATTTTCACGAATGTATGTGACTGCTTTGGCATAAGCTTCTTTTAACATCTTCATGACAACTTCATCGACTTTCGCTGCTGTTGTCTCTGCACAGTTCATAACTGCACGTCCATCTAAGTATCGGTTTGTAATAGACTCTAAACCGATCAATCCAAATTCATCAGACATACCATACTGTGTTACCATCGCTCTTGCGATCGCTGTGGCACGCTCAATATCATTGGATGCTCCTGTTGTGACAGAGTTAAACTTCACTTCTTCTGCCGCACGTCCACCGAAGAATGAGACAAGGTCTGCTAACATCTCATCCTTCTTATTTAAGTATTTTTCTTCTTCTGGACGCTGCATTGTATATCCAAGTGCTCCCATGGTACGAGGTACGATGGTGATCTTCTGTACTGGTTCTGATTCTTTTTGCAATGCCATAACCAGTGCATGTCCGACTTCATGGTATGCAACGATGTGTTTCTCTTCATCGCCAAGAATTCTGTCTTTCTTCTCTTTACCAGCAATGACAACTTCCACTGCTTCAAATAAGTCTTTCTGTGAAACAGCCTTTCTTCCTGCCTTGACAGCTCCTAGTGCTGCTTCGTTGATCATGTTTGCAAGATCAGATCCAACAGCTCCACTGGTTGCCAGTGCGATTTCTTCAAAATCAACGGTCTCATCCATCTTCACATCTTTGGCATGTACTTTTAATGTCTCAATTCTTCCCTTTAAGTCTGGGCGTTCTACAATAACACGGCGGTCAAAACGTCCTGGACGAAGAAGGGCTTTGTCTAAGACTTCTGGACGGTTTGTTGCTGCAAGAATAATGATACCTTTGGATGTATCAAATCCATCCATCTCTGCAAGTAAAGCATTCAATGTTTGTTCACGTTCATCATTTCCTCCACCATGCATTCCATTATCACGACTCTTACCAATAGCGTCGATCTCATCGATAAAAATAATACATGGTGCCATCTGCTGTGCCTGTTTAAATAAGTCACGAACTCTGGATGCTCCGACTCCGACAAACATCTCTACAAAGTCAGATCCAGAAAGTGAAAAGAATGGAACTCCTGCTTCTCCTGCTACTGCTTTGGCAAGCAATGTCTTACCAGTACCCGGAGGTCCTACAAGCAATGCACCTTTTGGCAGCTTCGCACCAATCTCTGTGTATCGTTCTGGGTGATGAAGAAAATCTACCATCTCTGTCAGTGTTTCCTTCGCTTCTCCCTGTCCCGCAACATCTGCAAATGTCACTCCTGTCTTCTTCTCAACATATACCTTCGCATTGGACTTTCCAACCCCCATCATTCCGCTGCTTCTTCGCATCATCATGACAAGAAATCCAAAGATCACAATCGTAGGGATCAAACTGATCAATATCGATAAGAAAGTATCCATCGGATCTTCTGGTTCCTGTTCAAATGCGATCTTACTCTTGATCAGACGATTCACCAGTTCATAATCTCCGCTGATCCTCTGTACCGTATATGTTGTCTTGTAAAAAGGATTTCCCTCGTTCTTTGGTGTCACTTTCAACTGGCTGTCTGTGACTTTTACACTTTTTACCTGATCTTTATCAAGCATCGTGACAAATTTATTGTACGAAATCGTTTTCTCCGTTCCGTTTCTCCATTTTGTCAAAATCGAATTAAAAAAGATAGTACCAAAAATTGAAACGATCAGGAAGATTACAAGAATCTTCGCGTTTTTCTTCTTGTTATCTTTATCATTTTTATCATTCTTATTATTCTGTTGATTATTCAAATGTCAGCTCCTCCTTTGATTCATAAGCACCATTATATGTTTTCTGATTTTATAAATCAATAAAACTATTCTAAACTTTTTATAATTTTAGTGAAAAATCACATCTTTTTCGTAAAACTGGCTTTTTAGTACAATATATGGATAAGATTTTCCATGCTTCTGGTGCTCTTTTGTAACCCCTGTCAGTATCGTATCAATATAAATATGTGTCCGGTCTGCACTAAATTCTCTAACCTTGATCTTATAGCCGCTCCCCGGCTGCCTTCCATATCCGATCACATAATAAGTAAAACCACCTGTCGTATATGTAAAATGAAATGCTTCCCTCTTTTGTTCATCGATCAGTTTGCCCAATTGTACCGGGATCACACTTCTTCTACAGACAACATATACAACCTTCTGTTTTTGCCCTCGTTCATCCTTTTTGATACATCCTGTCAAAATCACACATAAAATAATACTAAAAATAAATATCCAGATTCTTTGTTTCATGGATCTCTATCCTTTTTATCATTTTATGCAAATAGATTTAAGATAATACTTCCCGGATCATTATCGGTTTCGTTGGTTTTTCTTCTATTATATGGTAGTTTTCTTTAAAATGAAGAACTGCCTGTTTTACTTTTTCTTCATCATTTCCATAAATCGTTGCAAGCACATCGCCTTTCTTCACAGGATCCGCAACCTTCTTTGAGAAAACAAGTCCAACCGTTGGATCGATCACACTTTCCTTCGTTTCTCTTCCTCCACCAAGGATCAAAGAGCAGATTCCCATTTCCTGTGCATCAATACTTCCGACAAATCCATCTTGTTCTGATCGTATTTCTTCTATAATATCTGCCTGTTCAAATAACTCTGGATGATCAATGTATTTCGTATCACCACCTTGTGCAGCAACAAATTGTTTGAATTTATCCAATGCTTTCCCACTTTGAATAGATTCCCGAACTCTCATAAGTCCTTCATCAAAATCCTTTGCTGCACCGCCAAGAATCAGCATATGCGAAGCCAGTGTCTCAATAAGCTCCACAAAATCATCTGGTCCATTGCCTTTTAATGTGTCGATTGCTTCTTTGACTTCCAGAATATTTCCTACTGCCATTCCAAGAGGTTCATCCATATTCGTGATCACAGCCGTCATCTTCCTTCCGGCACTCTTTCCAATCTCTACCATCTCTTTGGCAAGTTGTATCGCATCCGACTCTCCTTTCATAAATGCACCGCTTCCGGTCTTTACATCCAACAAGATCGCATCTGCTCCTGCTGCCAGCTTCTTACTCATAATACTGCTTGCGATCAAAGAAATCTGATCCACCGTTGCTGTCACATCCCGCAATGCATACAACAATTTATCTGCTGGTGCAAGATCCTTCGTCTGCCCCATAATCGAAATACCAATTGAATTCACTTGTTCTTCAAACGCATCATCTTCAAGCTGTGTTGAAAAACCTGGAATACTCTCCAGTTTATCGATCGTACCCCCAGTATGACCAAGTCCACGCCCAGACATCTTAGCAACCGGGATTCCAAGCGAAGCAACAATCGGTGTCAACGCCAAAGAAGTCTTATCTCCAACCCCTCCCGTACTATGCTTATCAACCTTGATCCCCTGAATCTGAGACAGATCAAGCATCTCACCACTTCGCGCCATTGCCATCGTAAGCTCATAAGTTTCTTCTTTATCAAGCCCTTGAAAACAGATCGCCATCAACAAAGCTGACATCTGATAATCCGGTATCCTGCCATCTGTGTATTCACGGATCATCCATTGAATCTCATCTTTCGTCAAAGGTTTCCCTTGTCTCTTTTTTAGTATCAGATCATACATTCTCATAGATTCGGCCTCCTTTGCTTTTTGTTGTATATAGTATAACACAAAATTTGTAGGTAGGCTTACGTGTATGTGACAGAAATAAAAGAAA